>JAEEGG010030261.1_pt1 | contig 10060 bp, 6 predicted proteins | sample 9134161 | NCBI WGS metagenome assembly JAEEGG01 (sample SAMN16246543, study PRJNA631951) | gut metagenome | biome: gut microbiome; feature: rumen; material: CR-attached | host: Bos | place: Iran: Karaj | collected 2018-10 | reverse complement strand
GTCGTTCCAGTCCCCGGCACCCATCAAAGGCAGGCCGTGAGGCCCGGTCCCCCTCTTTTCAAGCTGGCGGAACACCCGGAGACAGTGCTCGCGGATGGTGCCTTCTCCGATGCTTTGGGGAGTTTCATAGCGGTCCCGTTCGTTATTGCGAAGCTCCGGTGAACAGAGCCAGGGCGCCTTCTCCTCCCACAGCCCTTCGTCTCCCGTTTTCTGGACATACAACGTACAGGCGTAGGGCAGCCACAGCAGATCATCCGAGCATCGGGTGCGGACGCCTTTGTCACCCGCCTGTCCGGGGTGCCACCAGTGCATCACGTCCCCTTCTTCATACTGGTGCGCGGCGGACAAAAGGATATGCTTCCTGGCCAGCTCCGGCTCAAAATCGATCAAGGCGCAGATATCCTGGAGCTGATCCCGGAAGCCGTAAGCACCGCCGCTCTGGTATAGAGAGCAACGGCCCAGCAGGCGGCAGGCCAGGGTCTGATAGATCGCCCAGCCGTTCAGGTAAGCATCCAGGGCCGGAGATGGCGTCTCCACCCGAAGCGAAGCCAGTTTCCGCCTCCAGTATTCTTTTGTCTCCTTCAAAAGCGCCGCGGCTCTCTGGGGCGGCACAGACGAATCCCTTCCCGTCCACAGAGCGATGGTAAAGCTTTCCTGTGCCGGACATTCCAGCGTGATGCTGCCATCCTCCCCCGCGCCGTCCACCGGAAGCAGATTCTTTTCCCCGGCGGCAACGGAAAGGATACCCGGCTCAACCGGCTCTATGCGATAATACAGCTTGTCCGATGGGCGTTTGTCGTGGAGTTCCAGAATCAGATAGCGGCAATCCTGATGGGGCGGGATGAATCCGGTGAGAACGGCTTCCGTTCCGTCGATCCATCGCCGCCAGCGCATAAAGCCGAAGCCGAACAGCAGTTCCGTGGGCACGTCGTCCGCGTCTGCCATGAGGGAAATGCTCCTGCCGTCCCGCAGGAGACAGATTTCTTCCCCTTCCCGGATCGCCAGCGGGTCGTTCAGCCAGGGCGTCAGCCGCTGTTCTCTGGCGTTCCCCAGCCATAGATTCCCGCATCCGGTGTCCGCAGCCAGCCAGCCCAGGCTGCCGTTAGAGAGCATCAGGCTCCAAGCCCGCACGCCGACGCCCGCCTCCTTCCGGCAGAGGAAACCTTCTTCAGCGAAGCTGCCGCTGCGCAGGATTCGATTGGGTGTTCCCTCCGGAAACAGTCGTTCCCCCGCCATGCCCCGTTCCGTGCAGCGTGCCGGCGTGTCCAGGCCGACGGCGTCCGCCGCCGCTTTCAGTTCCCGGAGGGCTTTGTCGCTTCCGCCGATAAAATGAAAGCCGCCGGGCTTATCTTCCCATGCGCCCAGCCCCAGCTCCGCAGCCTGTGACCGTAGGGCTTCGGCAGCGGGACGGCCATAAACGCCCTCGTCTTCCGTATCGATAGCCAGGTCGAAGGCTGTGCCCATCCCCCGGAGGAAAGCCCAGGCGGCCAGCATCTTCTCCCCGTCCTTTGCCTGGCCAAAGGCAACAGGGAGATCCCCGGAAATACCGAAGCGCCAAAATGACGTCTTGTCTTTTACCGAGCCCAATCCGATCGCTTTCGGTGAGAACAGAGGCGTAAGCAGCGACACGGCCTCCTCCGGGCTCAGCTTGTCCCGAAGCCTTGTCTTTGCCCTTCGGAAACTGCCTCCCGCTTCGAAGCTATGCCTCAGCATTTCTTCGGCGTTTTTCGCGGCTGCGGCGGCCTCCGCCGCAGTTGCCAGGGAAAAGCGAACGGTCTTCTCCTCGCCGGGGCGCAGCTCCAGCCGGATGCGCAGCAGCGCGCAGGGGTCCGAGGAAGCGCGTATGTCGCTTCCTCTCCTGCTCAAAGCCATAGGGATCGCCTGCATTCCGCCCCGTCCCAAGGCTTGCTCCTTGTCCGTCTCCGCTTCAAAAGCTTCCGTACAGGCGATGCCCAGGCTGCTGCGAGGCGCCGTACCGCCCCCTCTACGGGTAAACACCAGTTTTCCGCCGTGCAGGCTGCTTTCCAGGCACAGGCGATGGAATGCCGGATGCGCTTCATAATCCTGCCTGGGGCACAGGATCGGCTCCAGGTACATGGCCAGGGTCATGCACCGGGTCTCCCCGCTCTCGTTTTTCACGGTGACAGAGCGCACTTCCCCGCCGGTCTCCGGAACGAGAGTATCCATACAGAATGAGAAGCCTTCCTCCCGGCTGTACTGCCGGACCCGTCTCCCATCCCAGCTGCTTAAGTCCCCTTCCCGAAAGCGCAGCTCCGGCAGCGGCTGAAGGCTGACCGTGCTCTTTGCGGTCCCGGCAAAAAAGAAAACGCCGTTATGGGGTGCGATCTCCGTCACGCCGCCCTGCCCATCGGAAATGCGGCAGCGGGCGTCGCCCCCTCCCAGTTCACTGAGGAGCAGGCTGTACGGGCCGCCGGACAGAGGGTAAATGACCGGGCGTATAGAGTCAAAGCCGCTGCGGGTCATGAGGAAACCTTCCGCTTTCTTCCGCTCCGGTTTGGGATCGGCAAGATAATCCTGCACGGGACGGATCCGCTGCCCCACCGGCGTTTTTTCCTCCAAAAGCTCCCGGAAAGCAAGATTGGCGGGTTCTGCCATAAACCGCCGCTGCATGATGCCATCCATCAGGCAATTGTCTATCGCCAGCAGGCTCATGCCCAAATGGTGGGACATGAAGCAGCGCACGAGCTGATAAGGCTCGCTGTCTAAGCGCTCAGTCGTGAAATCCAGTGCTTCATAAAAGCCGAAGCGGCCCTCTGCCCCCAGGGTACGGAGCCGCTGCAGGTTGGTTACTGCGCTGCGTCTGTCCTCCTCCAAGGCGAGAAACGCGGCATAAGGCGTGATCACTGCCTCCCGGTCCATTCCGTGCTTCAGGGCAAGAGCCTGCACGCCATGGGCCTTATAAGCATAATTGTCCCCCGCGTCCCTGGCGGCAAAGGCGCTCTCGGACATGCCCCATACGCCATAGAAAGCGAGCTTCTTCTGGGCATGGAGACAGAATTCCTGGCTTTCTCCCAAAAGAGAGCCTTCGGGACTGGGCATAAACAGCGTCGGCATCAGATACTCAAACATAGTGCCCGTCCAGGAAGCCATGCCGCTCATACCGTGGGCGTCCGCCAGGGTCCGGTCGAGCTGCCGCCAGTGCCGCCGTGGTGCTTCACCGCGGGCGACTGCCAGGAAGCTTGTGATCCGTGCTTCGCTTTCCAGCAGATCATAGCAGCCCTCCGCAGGCTTATCCGCCGTCGGGTCCCAACCGATCCGCAATAGCTCCTTGTCCCTGTCATAGAGGAAATCCAGCTTCATTTCCACGATCAGCGTTTCCAGGCTTTCTGCTATATCACCCTTTCCCACTTCCACAGCTGCTTCGCGCAGCACGATGAGGCAGGCCAGCAGGTTCCCGCTGTCCACAGTGGAAATAAAAGGAGGCTGCAGGGGTTCACAGCGCAGGATATCATACCAATTGTAGAAATGGCCGCGGAATCTTGGGAGCAATTGCAGGGTGTGCACTGTTTCCCCGATGCACGCCCAGCTCCTTTCCTCCGGCCAGATGCCGAGGTCGCCGGCAGCCAGCGCAGACAGGAGCCAGAGGCCGATATTGGTGGGACTCGTCCTTTCCGCCACCAGCGCAAGCGGCGTTTCCTGGAAGTTGTCCGGAGGGAGCCAGTGCCTTTCCGGGGTCACCAGTTCGGCATAATAACGGGCGATATCTCCGCCGCAGTGGAGGAGGAATTGTCTTTCCGATTCCGTGGGCGGGCGTTTCCCCCTACGCGGGCGGCTGATGGCCCGGCAGAGTGCAGGCGTTATAAGCCATAAGAGCCCCAGGGCTTTCAGTACCACCCAGGGACACAGAAAGCCGATAATGGCAGCTGCGATGCAGGGCCACATGCGTCTATAATGGCTGAAAATGCCGCCAAAGCAGCTTTTGTCTCCCTCCGAAGCCGTGACCCAGGCCAGCATGCGCTTATGGCTCACAAGGCTGCGGTACAGCGCCAAAAGGATCGCGCTTCCGTGTATCCAAGCCCGGTATGGAAGCAGCAACAGCAGCCAAAGCAGCTGGATAAAATCGCTTTTTGCGGCGCTCATGAGCCTCGAACGGTAACGCCTGGGAAAGCGCCACTGCCCGTCGGTGGCCGCGGCGATCCTGAGGGTGAGGCAAAGCAGTACCGCGCCCAGGCAGAGAGTATGCGCGCGGCTGGGATAAATGCCGCAGAGCAGCAGCGTCAGGAATTCCGCTACCGGTGTTATGCTGCGGATGAGGTTGTCCAGGATCTTCCGCTTGCTCAGAGGCGTGAGCGGATTGCAGCCCCACCGCCCCTCCTCGTCTTTCACCCGCGGAAAGAGCCAGGGCAGGGTCTGCCAGTCTCCGCGGATCCACCGATGCTGCCGCTCGAAATATGACAGGACCCCGGCGGGAAAGCCGTCGGTCAGTTCAACATCGCTGAGGAAAGCGCAGCCCAGATAGCCGCCCTCAATGAGATCATGGGACAGTAGTGTTTCCGGCGGGAATCTGCCCTGCAGGCAGGTCTGAAATGCGTCCACGTCCAGGATGCCTTTGCCCGTGTAGCTCCCCTCGCCGAAAATGTCCTGGTACACGTCGCTGTTGATGCTGCCGTAAGGATCCAGTCCGCCCTGACCCGCGAAAATGCGGGCGAAATCGGAACGCTGGGCGTCCTCCAGGGATACGCTGATCTTCGGCTGTAAAATGCCATATCCTCGGCGGACGATCCCGGCGTCCGCCTCCGTTTCCCAGCGCTGCAGCGGATGCGCCATAGCGCCTGCCAGCCGGACAGCAGAGCCAGCATTCAGCATGGTATCCCCGTCCAGGACGATGAGGTATCGTATTTCCTTCAGGCAGAGGCCATCCCCGGCTGTCAGCGTGAGTCCGCTTTCCTTCCCGCGTAGCAGGGCAGTAAGCGCCATGACGGCTCCCCGTTTCCGTTCCCGTCCCCGCCATATTTTGTCCCTGGGACTGTATTCCCGGAAGCGGTGAAGAAGGCAGAATCCGCCCCCATAGGTATCGTTCAGACGACGGATCTCATCGGCGGCGCTGCGGATGATCCTATTGTCTTCGGGTGTTTCCCTGCTGTCCCCCTCTTTCAAGTCTGCCAGAAGTCCGTACAGCAGATTTTCTCCCGCGTCCCGGTTTGCCAGACGGAAGAGCTCCAGCTTCTTAGCCGCTACCGCTGCCTCATCCTCGTCCGTCAGCAATACGGCGCTGACGGCAAGGGTCCGGCTTTCAGCCGGGATGCCGCGGGAGTAATCCAGACGCGGCAGCCGCCTGGGATGGATGCAGCGGGCGGCGAGTCGGGCAAAGAGAAACTTTACCGCGTCGTGGACGGAGGGAAGGACCAGCAAGACTGCCGGGAACCAGGCCGTCCGAAACGCCAGGGCCAGAGCAGGAACCAGGGGCAGCAGCAGATGGACAGCAAGATATGCGGTATAGGGCTTCTTTTTCGGCGGCCTCCCCAGGGGACGGCGATAGAGGAATTCCCCCACATGACAGTCCTCTGCCTGCGCTAGTTCCAGGACCTGCCCGGCTGCTTCCGGCTCCGATATGCCGTAACGGGCGGCAAGCTCTGCCGTTTTGTGCCGGTAATCCTGCCTTGATTCCGGGTCCATGCGCCCGTAGACGCCGGCAGGGTCCTGCCGAAGGAGTGGGTCGACGGGACTGAGCCTTTCCAGCAAATCGGAGATCCTGCAGTCGTTCAGCCATTTCAAGCTGCGGAATACCTGCGGGGCCGACAGCGGGTATCTTTTCAGCCGGCAGATCAGGGCGTAGCGCAGCGCCTGCGGCAATAGGCAAAACTCTCTTTCCTCCAAGGGACAGACCTTCTGAAAACCGGCCAGGAAAGCAGAAGTCCGGCTTTCATCCGCGATGCCTTCTCCGGAGAGAACCAAAGCTTCCATGGCGGCGCAGATCAGCAGGCGCCCATCTTGCAGCTTGCGAAAGCGGCGCGCCTGACGCAGCGACGTGCAGCAACCCGCGGTATCCCTCCGGAGGATATACCGATTGTCCCGCAGCCATTCCAGCGCGTCGGTCCCGGTTAGGTCAGGAGCTTTACAGAGCTCCTCCAGCTGCGCTTCCACCCGCTTCAGTTTCTCAGCCGCCTTCTTTCCGTTTCCGCGTCCCGCTGTTTCCAGAAGCCGGGCGGTGTTTTCCCCGTAGCGGGGCAAGGTATCCAGGTCGATCCACAGTTCCGTTTTATCATTTTTCATAGCCTGTTTATATTTCCTCCCCGCAGCGGCAATATACCACAAGAATAATTGCAGATTACCCTTGACAAGCGGCTTCGATTTATGTACAATGCTCGCCTGTAAGGGTAAATCACTTTACACAGGAGGCGGATAGTGTGGAAAAGACAGTCTATCTCTCCCTCCTCCTGGATTTTTACGGGGAACTGCTCACGGAGAAGCAGCGGGAATACGCCGAACTCTACTATAATGAAAACCTCTCCCTGGGTGAGATCGCGGAAAACGACGGGATCAGCCGCCAGGCGGTGCGGGAATCGCTGCTTCGCGCGGAAACCGTTCTTCGCTCCACTGAGGACAAAACCGGGCTGGTAGAGCGGCATAGCCGTCTTCTTGCGCAGATAGACGAAGCGGAAGCATTGCTGGCACAGGTGGGCAAGTGGAATACGGAGCACCGCAATGACCCGGAGCTGTTGTCTCTCTGCCGCCGCATGCAGGCAAAGCTGGACGAAATGAGGCTTTGACGCGGGCATTGCCCGCAAACAAGGGATCAAACTATGGCATTTGAGAGTTTATCCGAAAAACTTTCCAATACTTTCAGGAAGCTGCGCAGCAAGGGAAGGCTGACGGAATCCGACATCAAGGAGGCCATGCGCGACGTGCGCCTGGCTTTGCTGGAGGCGGACGTCAGCTATAAGGTGGTCAAGGACTTCGTAGCTCGCGTGAGTGAAAGGGCTCTGGGGCAGAACGTGCTGGAGAGCCTGACACCCGCCCAGATGGTCATAAAGATCGTGAACGAAGAACTCACGGAGACCATGGGCAAGGAGAACGCCAAGATCAACATGGCTTCCAAGCCTCCCACGGTCATCATGCTGGTGGGACTTCAGGGCGCGGGCAAAACGACAAACGGCGCCAAGCTGGCCGCTCTCCTGAAAAAGAACGGGAAGCGCCCCTTGCTGGCCGCCTGTGATATCTACCGGCCCGCCGCCATCCAGCAGCTCGTCACCGTGGGTTCCCAGGTTGGCATCCCCGTCTTCGAGATGGGCACAGAAAATCCGGTCAAGATCGCCTCCGCCGCCATTGACCACGCCAGGAAGAACGGCAACGACGTGGTCCTCCTGGACACCGCCGGCCGACTCCACATCGACGAAGCCCTGATGGACGAGCTGAAAAACATCAAGGCGACGGTGGAGCCCCACGAGATCATGCTGGTGCTGGATGCCATGACGGGCCAGGACGCGGTGAACGCAGCCAAGGCCTTCGATGACGCGCTGGGCATCGACAGCATCTTCCTCACCAAGCTGGACGGCGACGCCAGAGGCGGCGCAGCTCTTAGCGTTCGGGCTGTGACGGGAAAACCCATCAAATACGCGGGCATCGGCGAAAAGCTGGACGGTATCGAACCCTTCCACCCGGACCGTATGGCTTCCCGCATCCTGGGCATGGGAGATATCCTGACCCTCATCGAAAAGGCAGAGCAGTCCTTCGACGAGAAGAAAGCCCAGGAACTGGCCGACAAGCTCATGAAGAACCGGTTCACGCTGACGGACTTTTATGAGCAGCTTACCCAGCTCAAGAGCATGGGCAGCCTCAGCGACATCGCGGGGATGATCCCCGGCATGGACTCCAAAGCGCTGGCGGGCGCCACAGTGGACGAAGGCGCCCTGGCCAAGACGGAGGCCATCATCCTCTCCATGACCCCGGCGGAGAGGGACAACCCCTCCCTGCTGAACAGCTCCCGCAAAAAGCGCATCGCCAGAGGCAGCGGCACCCAGGTGGTGGATGTGAACCGGCTGCTGAAGCAGTTCGAGCAGATGCAGACCCTCACCAAGCAAATGAGCGGCAAGAATATGAAGAAACTCATGAGCGGCAAAAAGCCCCGCAAGGGCCTATTCGGGTTCTGAGCGGGATTCCCAGGCGGACAAAGTCAAAGACTTTTCCATATATATAATTATTCTATTTCAGAGGTGTAACATCATGGTCAAAATCAGACTTCGCAGAATGGGCGCCAAGAAGGCTCCTTACTACCGCATCGTCGTCGCTGACTCCCACTTCCCCAGGGACGGCCGCTTCATCGAAGAGATCGGTACCTATAATCCCCTGACCGAGCCCAGTGAGATCAAGGTCGATGCCGAGCGTGCCCAGGCCTGGATCAAGAACGGCGCCCAGCCCACGGATACCGTGAAGAATCTTCTTAAGAAGGCCGGCGTGATCTGAGGATCTCAGCCGCCGAAAGGAATACTTTTCGATGAAAGAGCTCTTACTGTATATCGCGCGGAACCTGGTGGACCATCCCGACGAGGTGACGGTCACGGAGCGCGAAGAGGACGGCGAGACCACCCTGGAGCTCAGAGTCGCCGACGGCGACATGGGCAAGGTCATCGGGCGCCAGGGCCGCATCGCCAAGGAGATCCGCGTCCTGGTGAAGTCTCTGGCCCAGCGTCAGGACAAGCGCGTCAACGTGGACATCGTAGACTAATCAGCCGTCGAGGATTGCCGGAGATTCGTTCTCCGGCAATTTTCAGATTCCCGAAAGGAGTCGCACATGGAACCGAGCCGCTTTCTGGAGATCGGGAAGATCATCAACACCCACGGCGTCCGGGGCGAATTGAAGCTGGAACCCTGGGCGGACAGTCCCCAGCAGCTCAAAAGCCTCGAAAATCTGTGGGTCGAGGGAAAGCCCCTGCCTATCCGTGAGCTCCGCGTCCACGGCCGCTTCGTTATCCTGAAGCTGGAGGGCGTGGACAGCGTAGAAGAAGCCATGGTCCTGAAAGGCAAGGTGGTCCGCGCAGACCGGAATGAACTGCCTTTGCCGGAGGGCAGTTATTTCATCCAGGATATGATCGGGCTTCCCGTACTGGACCAGAACGGGAAAGAGATCGGCTGTCTTAAGGAAGTGCTGGACTATCCGGCAGGCAGGGTCTTCGTGATCATGGGTGAAACGGAACACCTGATCCCGGAAAAAGGCGGCTTTCTCACCTCACTGGACCCTGCCCTGGGCCACCTGGAGGTCAATCTTCTGGAGGGGATGTAAGCCATGGTCGCAATGCACATCGACATCCTGACCCTGTTTCCCGACTCCATTCAAGCCGTGATGGGGGAAAGCATCCTGGGTCGGGCGCAGCGCAACGACATCATTAAGATCGAAGCGCACCAAATCCGAAACTATACGAAAAATAAGCAGATGCAGGTGGACGACTATCCCTACGGCGGCGGGCGCGGAGCGGTGATGCAGGCGGATCCGCTTTACAGATGCTGGGCGCACATCGGCGAGGAGACCGGTGACCGCGGCCATACGATCTACCTCTCTCCCTGCGGCCGCACCTTCACCCAGGCCGTGGCGCGGGAGCTGAAGGAGCGCTACGACCACATCATTCTGGTCTGCGGCCACTACGAGGGCGTGGATCAGCGGATCCTGGACGCTTTCCGGATGGAGGAGATATCCATCGGAGATTACATCCTTACAGGCGGAGAGCTTGCGGCCATGGTTCTTGTGGACGCGTTTGCACGGCTTGTACCCGGAGTGCTTGGAAACGAGCTTTCACCGATGAACGAATCCATCTATTCAGGACTTCTGGAGTACGATCAGTACACGAAACCCAGAGAATACGGCGGAATGGAAGTACCGGAGGTGCTCTACAACGGAAATCACAAGCTTATAAGCCTGTGGCAGTTCGAAAACTCCCTCAGAAGAACAAAAAAGGACCGTCCGGACCTTCTGGAAGGCTTTCTCGCAAAGGCTGAGGCCGAAGGCCGGAAGTTCACAAAAGACGAAAAGAAAATACTGGATATGGTGCTTTCTGAACAGTAGATATTGAATATATAGTGTTTTAATGTTACAATATCTTTTATG
>JAEEGG010030260.1_pt1 | contig 10061 bp, 7 predicted proteins | sample 9134161 | NCBI WGS metagenome assembly JAEEGG01 (sample SAMN16246543, study PRJNA631951) | gut metagenome | biome: gut microbiome; feature: rumen; material: CR-attached | host: Bos | place: Iran: Karaj | collected 2018-10 | reverse complement strand
AGAAAAAATAACTGCATTTTTCCAGGCACAGTGCAAAACTGTGCCTTATTTTTTTTGAAAAAATAAAAAACATGAAAAAAATTTCAATTTCATAACAGACTGAAGGGAAGATGGATAAGGGGCAGTGGAGGGGATGGGTAAAAAAAATAGTTTGAAAGGAGGGGGAGAAAGGAGTAGATTTTTGGTCGTTGCGCTTCAGCGCGGCCTGTGTGTGCGGCAGCAGACACGGTAGATAAATTCCAGAGAAGATGATGTATCGGGCTGGATTTTGCCTTTTTTAGTAGGGAAGGTCTGGCCGGGTGAGTTTGTCTCTCTGTGAAGGTGGACAGATACTTTAAAGGTATCCGGGACGAAAGGGTCACGAGATACGGAAGCGATGTTCCTTGAAAATTGAATTGTGCGATAGTTAAGAAAGAGCCCTCGAGGATAGGCAGAGCGGAAGCTGTGCCTGATTTGAGAGAAGAAAAGAAAATAATTGAAGTAGATAAGTACTCTACAAGACTTTCTATACGGAGAGTTTGATTCTGGCTCAGAACGAACGCTGGCGGCGTGGATAAGACATGCAAGTCGAACGCTGGTTTAAATGTAGCAATACAGGTAAACCGGAGTGGCGCAAGGGTGCGTAACACGTGGGTAATTTGCCTTTGAGACAGGAATAACCCGCTGAAAAGCGGACTAATACCTGATGAGGATGTATTGGGGGGACCTGATATATTTAAAGCTGGGGACCGCAAGGCCTGGCGCTGAAAGATAAGCCCGCGACCTATCAGCTAGTTGGAGAGGTAAGAGCTCCCCAAGGCGGAGACGGGTAGCTGGTCTGAGAGGACGACCAGCCACACTGGAACTGAGACACGGTCCAGACACCTACGGGTGGCAGCAGTCGAGAATTTTTCTCAATGGGGGAAACCCTGAAGGAGCGACGCCGCGTGGGGGATGAAGGGCTTCGGCTCGTAAACCCCTGTCAAGTGTGAGCAAATGTTAATGTTTAAGAGATGTTGACATGATAGTAGCAAAAGAGGAAGGGACGGCTAACTCTGTGCCAGCAGCCGCGGTAATACAGAGGTCCCAAGCGTTGTTCGGAATCACTGGGCGTAAAGGGTGCGTAGGCGGTATGGTAAGACTCATGTGAAATCTCTGTGCTCAACGCAGAGGCTGCATGAGAGACTGCTGTGCTGGAGGATTGGAAGGGAGACTGGAATTCTTGGAGTAGCAGTGAAATGCGTAGATATCAAGAGGAACACCAGTGGCGAAGGCGAGTCTCTGGACAAAACCTGACGCTGAGGCACGAAAGCCAGGGGATCAAACGGGATTAGATACCCCGGTAGTCCTGGCAGTAAACGGTGCACACTAGCTGTGTGAGGGATCGACCCCTTACGTGGCTAAGCCAACGCGATAAGTGTGCCGCCTGGGGAGTACGGTCGCAAGATTAAAACTCAAAGAAATTGACGGGGGCCCGCACAAGCGGTGGAGTATGTGGCTTAATTCGATGCAACGCGAAGAACCTTACCTGGTCTTGACATGGAGATAGTAAGCCGGATGAAAGTTTGGCTGAGGTAGCAATACCAGTTTTCACAGGTGCTGCATGGCTGTCGTCAGCTCGTGTCGTGAGATGTTGGGTTAAGTCCCGCAACGAGCGCAACCCTTATGTTCAGTTGCCACCCGGCCGAGAGGCTGGAGCACTCTGAAGAGACTGCCTCTTACAAAAGGGGAGGAAGGTGAGGATGACGTCAAGTCAGGATGGCCCTTATGACCAGGGCTGCACACGTACTACAATGCGCGCTACAGAGGGAAGCCAATCCGCAAGGAGGAGCAAATCCGTTAAAAGCGCGCTCAGTTCGGATTGTCGGCTGCAATTCGCCGGCATGAAGCTGGAATCGCTAGTAATGGCGCATCAGCTACGGCGCCGTGAATACGTTCCCGGGCCTTGTACACACCGCCCGTCACATCATGAAAGCCGTTTGTACCCGAAGTCACCGAGCTAACCCGCGAGGGGGGCAGGTGCCTAAGGTATGGATGGTGATTGGGATGAAGTCGTAACAAGGTAGCCGTAGGGGAACCTGCGGCTGGATCACCTCCTTTCTAAGGAGAAAAGAGGGTATGGGGGTAAGAAACCTGTACCTAAGGTCGATAAGCAGCGGAAGCTGCTTTAGGAAAGGCTCTGGATTAAAGTATCGCACAATTCAATTTTCGGGGGGCTGTAACTCAGGTGGTAGAGTGAGTGCTTTGCAAGCACTATGTCAGGAGTTCGAGTCTCCTCAGCTCCACCATGTGGGTGGGGAAAATCTGGGGGCTTGTAGCTCAGTTGGTTAGAGCACGCGCTTGATAAGCGCGGGGTCACTGGTTCAAGTCCAGTCAGGCCCACCATCTGCGGGGAAGAAAGTTTTTTTGAGGCTTTCGGTGAGAAACTGGAAGCAACTGTTCTTTGAAATACATGCACTAAGTATGTGGAAAAGAGAAAGAGCTCTGTACGTAAAGTACAGGGACAGTAATTAGGGCAAAAGAATTACAGTTTATAAATCGAAGAGATTGATAAGCGCAAGAAGAAAGACAGAAAAGGATTTCTGATCAAGCTACTAAGTGCAAATGGTGAATGCCTTGGAGCCAGGAGGCGACGAAGGACGTGGTAAGCTGCGAAAAGCTGCGGGGAACTGCAAACGAGTAATGATCCGCAGATGTCCGAATGGAGCAATCCGGCAGTAGTAAGAGACTGTCATTACAGGATGAATGAATAGTCCTGTGAAGCGAGACGAGGTGAAGTGAAACATCTCAGTAACCTCAGGAAGAGAAAATGACAATGATTCCGTAAGTAGTGGCGAGCGAAAGCGGAAGAGCCTAAACCGGTTCGATTTATCGGATCGGGGTAGTGGGACCACGACAACGCCAGGACAAAGATGAGTTTAACGCTTTGGAAAGAGCGGCCACAGAGTGTGAGAGCCACGTGAACGAAGTTGAGAGTCCGGCCAGTGGGATCCCGAGTAATGCGGTGCAAGTGGAACTCTGCATGAATCCGTCCCGACCATGGGATAAGGCTAAATACTACCTGGCTACCGATAGTGGACAAGTACCGTGAGGGAAAGGTGAAAAGAACCCCTGTTAGGGGAGTGAAAAGAATCTGCAACCATTTGCATACAAAGTGTGGGAGCGTCAAAAAGGACGTGACCGCCTGCCTTTTGCATAATGAGTCTGCGAGTTATTATCAGTAGCAAGCTTAAGGGATGTATGTGTTCCGGAGGCGAAGCGAAAGCGAGTGTGAACAGCGCGGAATTAAGTTGCTGGTAATAGACCCGAAGCGGAGGTGATCTACATTTGAGCAGGTTGAAGCTGTGGTAACACACAGTGGAGGACCGAACTTGTGAACGTTGAAAAGTTCTAAGATGACTTGAGTGTAGGAGCGAAAGACTAATCAAACCCCGTGATAGCTGGTTCTCTCCGAAATCGCTTGAGGGCGAGTGTTGAATAAGTACTCCATGGAGGTAGAGCACTGGATGGCTTAGGGACCCTACCGGGTAACCAAAACCAATCAAACTCCGAATGCCATGGACCCCAATACTTCAGCAGTTAGGCAGTGGGGGATAAGCTTCATTGCCGAGAGGAAAACAGTCCAGACCGTCAGCTAAGGTGCCCAAACAAGGTTAAGTGGAAAGGATGTAACGTCGCGAAGACAGTGAGGATGTTGGCTTAGAGGCAGCCACCATTTAAACAGTGCGTAACAGCTGACTCATCGAGCGATGCTGCGCCGAAAATGATTGGCGATAAAACTTTGTACCGAAGCCACGGATTTCCGGGTATCAAGGTATCCGGGAGTGGTAGGAGAGCGTAGTTACAACATAGAAGCCGAGGGGAGACCTGAGGTGGAGTGGTAACTAGAGAGTATGCAGACACGAGTAGCGATAAATCAGATGAGAATTCTGATCGCCGTAAACCTAAGGTTTCCTGGGGCAGGTTCGTCCTCCCAGGTTTAGCCGGGAGCTAAGGCCAGGCCGTAAGGCGTAGTCGATGCACAGGAGGTCAACATTCCTCTGCCATGTTGGGTTTAGGCTAAAATGACGCAAGAACGGGAAAACGGGTTAAGTTTAACGGATTCACAGTGCGGGGTAAGAGCCGCACGATCCCGCGGACCCCTTGCCAAGAAAAGTTTTAGCTGTGCTACCCAATATGCCCGTACCGTAAACCGACACAGGTGGGTGAGATGAGTATTCTAAGGCGCGCGAGAGAAACCTCTCTAAGGAACTCGGCAAAATAGCCCCGTAACTTCGGAAGAAGGGGTGCCGTCGAAAGACGGTCACAGTAAATGGAGCTTTGCGACTGTTTAACAAAAGCACAGCACTCTGCTAAGTTGAAAAAAACAACGTATAGGGTGTGACACGTGACCAATGCGAAAAGATCAAGGCGACTTGTTAGGGTGAATAACCCGAAGCTCGGAACCCAAGTCCTCGTGAATGTCGGCCGTAACTATAACGGTCCTAAGGTAGCGAAATTCCTTGTCGGGTAAGTTCCGACCTGCACGAATCGTGTAACGATAAAGCTGCTGTCTCGGAGAGGATCTCGGCGAAACTGTAGTGGCGGTGAAGATGCCGCCTGCCCGCAGAAGGACGGAAAGACCCTATGCACCTTTACTGTAAGCTCGTATTGTGTTCTGTTTAATGATGCGTAGTGTAGGTGGGAGACGTGGAAGTGAGAGTTTCGGCGCTCACGGAGTCGCAATATGAAACACCACTCTTTGCTAAATAGAATTCTAACCTCTGCCAGTGAAGCCTGGAGAGGGACAGTGCGTGCGGGTCAGTTTGACTGGGGCGGTTTCCTCCCAAAGAGTAACGGAGGAGCGCTAAGGTACACTCATCATGGTTGGCAACCATGACTATAGAGCGTATGGGTATAAGTGTGCTTAACTGCGAGACCCACAAGTCGAGCAGGTGCGAAAGCAGGCCCAAATGATCCGATAGACTAAAATGGAATTGCTATCGCTCATCGGACAAAAGGTACGCTAGGGATAACAGGCTGATCGAGTCCAAGAGTTCATATCGACGACTCGGTTTGGCACCTCGATGTCGGCTCGTCACATCCTGGGGCTGGAGAAGGTCCCAAGGGTTCGGCTGTTCGCCGATTAAAGTGGCACGCGAGCTGGGTTCAGAACGTCGTGAGACAGTTCGGTCCTTATCCTCTGTGGGCGTAGGAAACTTGAGGGATTCATTCCTTAGTACGAGAGGACCGGGAATGACGCATTTCTGGTGTGGCAGTTGTAATGCCAGTTGCAGCGCTGCGTAGCCATGTGCGGAAGAGATAAGCTCTGAAAGCATCTAAGAGCCAAGCTCCTCCCAAGATAAGGTTTCCCGAACGCAAGTTCTTAAAGGCCCCCGGCAGACTACCGGGTCGATAGGTCAGACGTGTAAGCATAGTAATATGTTCAGCGGACTGATACTAATAGGCCGTGAGGCTTGATCTAATATAAATCGGAAACGATTTTTGTGATCTTTCTTCAAAAGTAAGTGATTCAGAGAAGTGTTCTAAATAGTTCCAATCTTCTTAGCGCATGTATTTCAAAGAGCAGTCAGGACTCTAAAGTAGTGAGTTCTGTTCAAAAACAATTTATCCCGGTGACCCTGAAGCAGTGGTCCGACCCGATCCCATCCCGAACTCGGCCGTCAAACGCTGCGTTGCCAATGGTAGTGCTTGTAGAGCTTGTGCGAGAGTAGGTCGTTGCCGGGTTTTTTATTTCCACCCCCTTTTCCACCTTCTTTTAAAACTAAAGGTGTATCAAAAGATACCACTGATATACACAGATATATTCCCTCTTGATGGATGGACAATTATCTGCTAAGTTGTTTAGGTTATTCCTCAATGGCTATGGCCACTGAGGATGAGAAAAGATATAACGATAATGATATCTTATTATGAGAAGAGTCAGTTATAAATCATTAATATGTTACTGTCTAATCGCTTTATCATTTTTTTGTATTTCCTCTGACACATTAGGATGGAATAAGGTATATCAAGATTATTTTTTGGCAGGTGACCTGTATTATCAGGTCCTTACCAGAACGGATTCTACAGGAACTGTTGCGGTTATGTCTGCCTCAAGAGCTGATGAGACACTCACAATACCGGATTTTGTTGAATGTGATGATATTACTTATGAAGTGACTGAGATTAGAGATCTTGGAACTAGTGCAGTGAAATATGTGATGATTGGCAGTCATTTGACTGCGATCACAGATTACGCTTTCGTTTCTTGTGATGATTTGGCAGAGTTGTCTGTCAGTTCGGATAATTTGAGTTATTCCAGCAAGGATGGAATCTTATTCAATAAGCAACAGACAGTTTTGGTTAAGTATCCCAAAGCGAGAGAGGGGGATTTTTATGCGATACCGGATACGGTGGTTACCATTGGCCGGAGGGCTTTTGAGGGGTGTATCAATTTGACTGATATAACGATACCAGACAATGTGACTTCTATTGATTTTGGGGCATTTCAGGGATGCAGTTATTTAAAGAATATCGTCATTCCCGATAGTGTAACTTCTATTGGTGGTTGGGCATTTATGTGGTGTGCTGGTTTGACGGATGTGACTTTGGGTAAAGGAATAACTTCTATTGGAGAGAGTGCTTTTGAGAGTTGCAGTAGTTTGAAGCATATTACAATCCCTGATAATGTGACTTCTATTGCTCCATACGCATTTGATGGTTGCCGGAGTTTAGAAAGTATAGTTATACCCAACAGTGTGACTACTATATCGTATTCATTATTTTCCAGTTGTGTCAATTTGAAGAATATAACTATTCCCGACAGTGTGACTTCTATTGGAATTTACGCGTTTATATACTGCAACAGTTTGGAGAGTATCGTTATCCCTGACAGTGTGACTTCTATTGCGGAGGATTGTTTTAATTGGTGTAATAGTTTGACCAACATTACGATAGGCAGCGGTGTTGTTTCTATTGGCAAGGATGCTTTCCAGTTCAATCCTAATCTGACAGAGATATCTGTAAGCGAACGTAACAAGGTTTACAGCAGTGTGAATGGAGTTTTGTTCAATAAAGATCGGACAGAATTGATACAATACCCTGCCGGAAAGAAAGAAGCAACTTATGTTATCCCCGATGGAGTGACATCCATCGGAAGATCGGGGATTTTGGAGTGCAGTAACTTGGAAAATCTAATTGTTCCAGATAGTGTTATTTCTATTGGTGAATACTCATTTGAAGGGTGTATCCATCTATCTCGTGTTTTTTATCAAGGGAATGTGCCAAGTGTTGGTTTTTACGCATATCATGGAACACCGTGCACATTGATCAATTATTATCCGGAGGGGAATCCCAGCTGGGAGGCTGCTGTTGTTGATGGACAATGGCAGGATAAAAAGGCTGAGACTTGGAATCCGCCCTGTTGTCCAGAAACAGGGATCGGTTATAGTCTTTGCAAGGAGGATGGTGTTTTGATATTAAACTTTAAAGGAAACTTGGAAGAAAGTGTTGACGCAGTGAATTGGAGATATATTTCGGATGCTCATGATTTTTACATTGTGGATACTACGCAACACAGAAAATACTATCGCGCTGTAGCGCAGTAGGTTTTTAAAGATATTCAAGACGGGCTCTATTTTCAGAATAGAGTCTGTCTTGTATTTTGAACGGTGTTTTACGCGTGTGAAAATGGATACTTGATGTTCTGTTGATTTTGCTTCATAATGAAGCGGTTGAGGATGATATGCCGGGCTGATGCCGGTGTTGTCCGTATTTGAGACCTTTTTTATTTATTTTGAAACACTATGTTATTTAAAAAGATAAAGTTCTACAACAGCTTAGCTTTTCGGTTGGGGGTGACTGTTTTTTTATGTATGACATTGATCGTTACCGGTATTTTCTGGTATCAGGGACGAGAGATACGAAGGGGTGCCAAAAATTCTGTTTCCAATCTGGTTCAGGTGTTGAATGATAGTACGGCCAATCAAATCACTGCTATTTTGACGGTGTTTGAGAATTCAACGGTGTCTTTAAAGAAATCAGTGGAACACAGCGATAAAAGTCCGGAGAATATCTATTGGTGTATCCAGAGTTTGCTGACGCTGGATCCAAATCTTTTTTATGGTTCTTCGGTGTCTTTTGAGCCGGGCACTTATCATGGAACGAATATGTCTTTTTATTCTTATTGGATGAATACTCAGTCCTCCGCGGGAAAAGGAATAGATTTTACGATGCCCAATACGTCACTGCTGGTGGAAACGAATTTAAATTCGCCTGAATATGAGTATTTTTCTCAGCCGTGGTACACGGTACCGGCGGAGAAGCGGTCTCCGGTGTGGTCTGAACCATATTATGATGAAGGCGGCGGCAATACGCTGATGTGTACTTACTCTGTTCCTTTTTTCAATGAGGATGACAGTTTTGCCGGCATCGTTACAGCGGATATGGGGTTGGAGGCGTTCCAGAATATCATTACCCGTTTGAGTATTTTGAAGGAGGGGTTTGCGGCTTTGGTGACGGACGAGGGCCAGGTTTTGGTCACACCGGATGGAAAGAATCTGATAGATGATTCAGTGATTACGGATCTGACAGATAAGGAGGATCTTAGAAAGGTTCAGGAGATCATCGATTCAGGGGTCGTCGGGTTTGTGGATCATGTGGAGTTGTCCGGACAGCCTGTCTGGATTTACCGGACGATGATCGAAAAAAGCGGATGGTCTGTTCTTTTTATCGTTTCGGAGAAGGATATGCTGAAGGAGCTGGATCAGATGCAGAAGCTGGAGTTCCATGCTTTTATCGTGGGGAATGTCCTGCTTTTGCTGGCTGTGTTGTGGATCTCATATAACTTTACACGGCCGATCTCCAGTTTGGCAGATGAGACGATCGTGATCGCGAAAGGGAATCTGGATAAGCCTGTTCAGAGGGTAAAACGGCGGAATGAGATTGGTTTCCTGAGTGACGCAATCGAGGATATGCGTGTCAATTTGAAGTCTTATATCACGAGTTTGGGAGAGACTCTGGCCGCCAAGGAACGGATCACCAGCGAGCTGAAGATCGCCACCAGTATCCAGAAGAGTTTTCTGCCGTCTGATTTTGAGATACCGGGGTTCGATAATATAGATATCCACGCTATTCTGGAGCCGGCCAAAGAAGTGGGAGGCGATCTGTACAGTTTCTTTAAGATGGATTCGCACCGGATCTTTTTCACGGTGGGCGATGTTTCCGGTAAAGGTGTTCCCGCGGCTTTGTTTATGGCGGTGACGCTGACTTTGATGAAAGGGATGCAGCGCCAGAAGGTTTCGCCTGCTGATATTCTCAAACGTGTGGGACATGAGTTGTCGCTGCAAAATGAGAAGACGATGTTTGTAACGGTATTCTGCGGCATTTTGGATACAGATACGGGCATTCTGGAGTATTCCAATGCTGGTCATTTGCCGCCGGTCTGGCTGAGTAAATGGAAAGAGCCGCGCTGGCTGGAGCTGCCCAAGGGGATCGTTTTGGGTGTGGTCAAGTATCCTGTTTTTACGAATTACCAGGTGCAGCTGGAGCCAGGAGATTCTCTCGTTGTCTATACGGACGGTGTCAATGAGGCGATGAACGAGAAGAAGGAGCTTTACGGCGAGGAGCATCTCTTGAATTTCTGCAAAGGCGAAGAGGAGAAATCTGTGTCTGAGATCACATCGGATATCTGTACCTCTGTCCATCAGCACGCGGGGAATGAGCCGCAGTCTGATGATATCACGGTTCTGGTTTTGAGATATAAAGGCCAGCCGAAAAATGAAAACACGATTTTGAAACAAGATGAAAAACAGTAATAAATACACAATAGGATTGGATTACGGAACCAATTCCGTGCGCGCGCTGCTGGTGGATGTGCGCAACGGCAATGAAATAGCGGAATCCGTTTATTCCTACGAACACGGTGTCAAAGGTGTTGTTTTGGGCAGAGATCCGAATATGGCACGTCAGCACCCCTCGGATTATTTAAAAGGAGCGGCTGTGACGATCAAGAAGGTGATCGCCGATGCCAAGAAGAAGATCAAGACTTTTTCCGCTGATCAGGTCATTGGTCTGGGTGTGGATACCACGGGTAGTACACC
>JAEEGG010030256.1_pt1 | contig 10062 bp, 5 predicted proteins | sample 9134161 | NCBI WGS metagenome assembly JAEEGG01 (sample SAMN16246543, study PRJNA631951) | gut metagenome | biome: gut microbiome; feature: rumen; material: CR-attached | host: Bos | place: Iran: Karaj | collected 2018-10 | reverse complement strand
ACTCCCTTCAAGGTGCTTACGGGTGACTGGTATCACTTCCAGGATGCTTGGGACGCATTGCCAGTCGACTTGCAGGGCGTGCTGGAGATGATTCCTGGCAGCAGCAATACTACGTCTTACGATCCCGAGAAGACAGAGAGCAATGGTAGCGTTCCCGGCGGATGCACCAAAGGCGGTTTTGATATTGGCAAGAACAATGGTGGTATCCGTTGGAATCTGAATGGTGGTGTGCTGCAACTGAAGATTAACCTCCACTTTACTGGTGACCGTACCTTCAATATCAAGTGGATGCTGGCCAATGGTCAGTCAGGATCTTACTCTACTGGCAAACTGAAGAAGACCACCCTGCTGGAGTGGAATCTCATTGAAGTGGCTGGCATCAGTGAAGATGTGGCCAAGCAGATTCGTACTGTCGAATTATTAAATGCGGCCTCTGGTGGCGGTGCCCGAGTTTACGACATGTATGTCCGTGTGCCTGATGCCTCTGCTACTTCCATTAGTACAGTAAAGGTTGTCAATGGCAACGAGCGCACTGTGAAGATGATGGAGGATGGCCGCCTCGTTATCATCAAGGATGGCCAGCGCTACAATCTCCAGGGTCAGAAACTATATAAGGAGCGCAATACCTAAAATCGAGTGTTTTAAGCATTGCGCTCCCATGACGGTCTGCATGAGCAGGTTTATCAGAAATAGGTATTTACTTTGACCTCTTTTTTAGACTTCTTAATCTTTCTTATAAAATCACAAGTCATGGCAATTAATTTATAGGGAAATAATATCTTTGTAGTCGAATTTGGTAAATAATAGTGCCTGTACAATATTATGATTTATTGGGAAGATGGAAATCAATCCATGGCGACTAGGCAGAGCGAGAGATATAATCAGGAATTGAACTCGCAAAATATATTTGATGGTTTACAGTTATATTATAAAAAGACGTATGGACGAGCAAGAGTTATTTAAGCCAATAGAGATGCTGTCACCTTTTGACGGCATTAAAGAAACGGATAGTGAAGGACGAGAGTGGTGGAACTCTCGTAAGCTAGCACGTCTCATGGGCTACATGAAATATTGGAACTTTGAGCGACTGATGGACAAGGTGGCTCCTTTCCTGCAAAAAGAGAAGGGACTTGATTTGAAGGAGCACATGGTAGAGATAGAAGAGATGACACAACTGAGTAACGGTGGCTATCGTCATGTGAAGTCTATTTTGCTCTCTCGCACTGCCTGCCTCGCCATCACGCTGAATGCTGACAAGAAAAAGCCCATCGTCAAGGCTGCCCAAGAGTATTTCACCAGTAAAATGACTTCAAAAGAGCTAGCCACCAGCATAGAGGGTAACGTGCTGATATATCGCTCCACGACCGGTAAGGTCAATGTATCTGTTGTATATAACCAAGAAACGTTCTGGCTGTCACAGAGACGGATGGCAGAATTGTTTGGAGTAACAATCCCAGACATTACCTATCATCTTAAACAGATAAATGATAGTGGCGAAGTGCAATTGTCCACAGCAATTAAAAAAATTTTAATTCCTTCGGACAATTGCGACGAGCAGGGAGTAATGATGTATAATCTTGATGCCGTGATAGCAGTTGGCTACCGTGTCAACAGCTATGAAGCCACTCAGTTCCGCATTTGGGCAACAAAGGTATTGAAGGAGTTTATTATCAAGGGGTTTGCATTGGACGATGAACGTTTAAAGGGCAAAGACATCTTTGGTGCCGATTACTTTGATGAACTCTTGGAGCGCATTCGTGAAATTCGCACTTCGGAACGTCGTTACTACCAGAAAATTACAGACATCTATGCCGAGTGCAGTAGTGACTACGACCCAAAGTCGGAAATCACAAAGACGTTCTACAAAACCGTTCAGAACATGATGCACTATGCAGTCACCCACCAAACGTCTGCTGAAATCATCTACGAGCGCGCCGATGCAGAGAAACCGCAGATGGGCTTGATGACTTGGAAGAATGCTCCCAATGGCCGTGTTATCAAAAGCGATGTTACAATTGCGAAGAATTATCTGTCGGAAAAAGAAGTCACCCAATTGAATCTTCTGACTACTGCCTATCTGGATTTTGCAGAAGACCGTGCAATAAGACACATTCTGATGACAATGGCTGACTGGAAAACCTTACTTGAGAAATATTTGCAGCTGACAGAGCATGACATTCTCCCCGATGCAGGCAGAATCTCCCACGAAGAGGCCGATTCCAAAGCCTTAGGTGAATATGAGAAGTTCCGCCGAATCCAAGACAAGACCTTCTTGTCGGACTTCGACAAGTTCATCGACTCGTTAAAATAAGTATAACCATAGCTGAAATTAATTAGTAAATCTCAATTTACAAATTCTCTAACACAATGAAAAAATTATTAATTGCACAGATGAAGAAAGTGCAAGAAAAATGACAATCTGACTTTCACAGCCCAGAGGTTTTGTCCTTCTCCTGCATCCCCTATTTCTTTATTCCAGAAAAAAAGTTGAAAAAAGTACTCAACACTACATTACGCGCTTGAAATGCCTTTATACAAAGGAGTTTCAAGCATGTAGTCTGACTACATAAGACTACACAAGACTACATTAAGCCAAACTGCTGGTTTAGAGTCCTATTTTGACCGTATGCCACTCATGTTCACATCAACAATTATTTGTATTCACGCTGAATACAGGTTGTATTCACGCTAAATACAAGTTGTATACAGCCCAAATACTATTAGTAGAATGCGCTTAAATAAAGGTAGTTCAAGCATTTTGCTTACTGCTGCGAATAAAATTTGGCTGTTTAATATATTATATGTACCTTTGCATCCAGATTGTAAAGGTACATCGTTTTATGAAAAGACTTTTTCTTCTTTCGCAGCTTTTATGCAACGTGCTGCTGTCTGGCGCACAGACCTACTTCGAGTATAAGAACAATTTCCACCTCACAAGGAGTGACCAGACGGCATTCAGCCATTTGATCCTACTGGCACCACGCCCGCAGTCCTGCGACTATCAGGACATCTTCGAAGTCAAAGGCTCGCCAGCAGAGAACTGGGAAGAGGGTGACGTGGAGGAAAACGACAACATGTTCCTCAGATTCTCCATGAACCAGGACGAGCTGATCAAGCAGCCCAAGGACTTCGACGTGAGCTACACATTTATTTGCTCCCCGAAGACCATCAAAGTGGACTTTTCACAATTCAAGAATGCCGACGGCACGTGGAAGGACATGCCCGAATATGACACGACCACGAGCGAATATCAGGACAACACGAAGCAAAGCGGAGATATTGTCGTGCCGGACAACAGCACCATCCAGACTATTTCCGACAACCTTTTCAATAGCAGCAAGGGCAACAAGCTGGCCTACGCTGAGAACTGTTACAAATATGTGGCCAGCCACTACAAATACCTGAATCCGCTTACCGGCCTGCACACGCTGGAGCAGATACTCGCCGACGGTGGCGGCGACTGCGGCAACCTGTCGACCATCTACATTTCACTTCTCCGCGCAAAAGGCATTCCGGCACGCCATGTCATTGCCTATGGAGACAAAAACTACTTTCACGTCTGGTCCGAGTTCCTCATTCAGGGCTTCGGCTGGGTGCCTGTAGACGTGACCTACAAGAACGGTAACCCCAGCGGCAACTACTTTGGACGTTACAACTACGACATGGTAGTTGTTCAGAAAGGCTGCGTCATGGACTACCTTTATGCGTTCGGTGAAGAATGTACCATTGACCTGCTCCAAACCTATTATTACTGGTATTGGTGCGACACCTACGCCACCCTGAGTGTCAAGCAGACCATCACGGCAAAAGCAGTGGACTACGACGGCATTCAGGACGTCAGCGTCCAGCACCCGGCAAACAAACCACAGGTGAAGAAGATGCTCAAGAATGGCCGACTTATTATAATAAAAGAGGACCGCGCGTATGATGCTACAGGCATCAGGATGCGCCAGTCCCACTAAACTGGAAGCGAAAGAACAAACATCAAAAATGACAATATGCTCATGAAAAAGTATTACCTCCTGCTGATTGCTGCAATGGTGTCGCTGATATCGTTCGCACAGAAGCAGCCTCCCGTGAGAGAGCGGGTGAGCCTGAAGACCGTGCAGCCGTTGCCCGCCACAAAGACGGTGCAGCCGTTTGCGCAGTTCGCACAGATGCCACTGGCCGGGAACAACGGCACGAAGACCGCTGACAGACACAACCGTGCCAACAGCCGCAGCATGAAACTGCAGGCCAGCGAGGCCGATCTGATTACCAGCATTCCCGAAACAGCCGAGAAGAAAGTCTACAACCGTTCCGGCAGTTACTATGCCTATAACACCAGTACCGACAAGAACGTGTTGAGACAGCAGACAGGCACCACTACAATTGCCTTCGACGGCGACGATGTCTATATTCTGGAACCAGTAGCCGGATTCAGCGGCAACTGGGTGAAAGGCACAAAGGAGGGCAACACCATCACAGTGCCCATGAAACAGTTGGTGACATGGAACCCCAGCTACAGCTATGGCACATACTTGGTCATGGCCCACGTCAATACGGCCACCTTGGAAGCAACGACCGACGAGACAGCCGAAGCCGTGACCTACACCATCGGCGACGACGGTGCCATCACGCAGAACGGCACCTCAGCCGCCTATGTGCTGGCCCTGGCCTGGACCGATGATGACAACCCCATGTATTATGGAAGCACGGGCGAGTTTGCAACGGTATTCACCCCTTACGCCATTCCCGACCCAGTGACACCACCAGCCGACCTCGTCATTGAGGAACTGCCCATGAGCGGCACGCTCACTGCCAACGGAAGCCAGAACTACAGCACCACCGTCAAGGTGGGCAAACAGGGCACCGACATCTACATGCAAGGGCTGAATCCCTTCCTGCCTGAAGCATGGGCAAAGGGCACGTTTGAGAATGGCAAAGCAACGTTCCCCATCCAGCTCATGGGCATCAACAACGACGGTGAGCCTTACTATCTGGCCGCCTACAGTTACGGCAACGGTATCATCCCCCTTACACTCCAATATGATGCCGAACTGAACTTCTACACCACCAACGAATATGTGCTCTACAATGCCAATGAAACCACAGTGGACTTCTACGGCTACATGAGCGGCATGACCATTGGTACGATTCCCACTGGCATCACACCACCCGAAGACCTGCAAACCATCAAGCTCACGGCCACAGGCAGACGCTACTTGGGCCAGGACGATTATGAAGAAATTGAGCAGTTCGTAAAGGTGGGCATCGACGGCACCGATATCTACATCCAAGGTCTCTTCGCCACCGTTCCCAACGGTTGGGTCAAAGGCACGATAGCCAATGGCAAGGCCACTTTCCCCGTACAGTTCGTGGGCAAGAGCAGCAGCGGCCTGGTCTATCTCTGCGGCTATAGCGAAGACGGTCCTGCCGACGTTGTGCTCAACATCACCGATGAGAACACATACGTTTCAACCGATTACATCCTTGAGAACAGCAGTGCCACCGAAATCCAATACTATGCCTACTATCCCGCAGGACTGACCATTGCCCCGAAGGCCGAGATGGTCACAGCTCCTGAAGACCTGGTTGCCGAAGACTACATGATGACAGCCAAACTCTACAACAATGATCAGGCGTCTGAACCCGAGATACTGACCCTACCCGTGAAGGTGGGCGTGCAGGGCAACGACATCTACATTCAGGGACTCTCCCAACATTACCCCGAGGGCTGGATCAAAGGCACCATCAACGGCAACGAAGCAACCTTTGCCCCCAACCAGTACATGGGTTATGTGAGAACCTACTACAGCAACTATGACTACTACTTCCTGGGCTTCAACAGCGGTGTGAGCAGCGTAACCTTTACCATCAACGAGGCTGCCGGCACCTATACGGCCCTGAAGGAGTACATCATCATCGGCTCAGCTCCCAACGACCTGACCAACTGCCATGCCATCTACACCGTCACACTGTTGAAGAAAGTGAGCGACAAGGCAGAAAGGCCCGCCAACCCCTCCATTGTCAGTGTCACGACAACGGGCTCTTACCCCAAGGTACGGCTGAAGATACCCATTTTCGATGTGAACCATGAGGCCATGATCACCACGAAACTGAGCTACCAGCTGTTCACCGACATTGAGCACACCATCGAGCCGCTGACCCTGAAGGCTGACCTGTACGAGTCGCTGACCGAAGACATGACCGAGATTCCCTACGAATATGACGACAACTACGACATCTACCGAGGTGGCGAGACAGTCTACCTGAACCAGAGCAACGTGTCTGACTTCAACCGCGTGGGCGTCATGAGCATCTACCGTGGTGGTGGTGAAGTGAACACATCGGACACCATTTGGTACGACGTAAAGGACTTTGCCGAGGTTGCCGCACTGAAGGCTGCCAAGGACTCGCTGGCCGAGATGGTGGAACAGGCCCGCAAAGCCCTGAACGATGTCACCAAGCCCTTCGGCCGTGAAGAACTCAGTGCTGCCATCGAGGCTGCCCAGACCGTAGTCAACGACTCTACCATCAGCGACATCCAGCCCGTAAGGGATGCCACCGCCGCACTGCAGGCTGCCATTCTTGCCCACAAGCAAGCCAACATTTCGTCGGAAGAGGCTGAAGTCATCTGGGTGGCTGCCGAACAGGACTATGAGAACGAGCAGGAGATTGCTGCCATTGACTTCGATAACTATCTGAAAGCGACGCTGAGCATTGGCGGCAACGAACAGTACGGCCCGACGTATTTTGCCAGCGGCACCGCCCTGCGCATGTATTCCGCCAACACGCTGACGCTGATTGGCAGGCAAATCAAGCGCGTGGAGTTCACCATGACCGGCAACAACAAGCAGAAGTCGCTGCAGGCCGACCGTGGTGACTATGCCCTCGACGGCAACACTGGCACCTGGACGGGACTGTCCGACACCATTGTCTTCACTGTTCCCAAAGACGGCAGCGATCAGGCCCGCATCCAGAAGATAGCCGTCATCTACAATCAGGCACTGGCCATTGCCACACAGACCCTGGGCAACGAGATTGCAAAGGCCGACAGCCTGCTGGCCGACTCGTCGAAAATCTACGACCGCGATGAGTATAAGGCTGTCATAGACAACGCCAAGGACGTGCTGGTCTGCGACACGACAAGTGCCACACAGACGAACGAAGCGGCACAGATACTTGCTGATGCCACCATGGCCTTCCTGGCTTCGAACGCCTTCTTGCCCGTGACCGTTCCTGACAGTCTGGTGACAAAGAACTATCTCTACACCTGTTTCCAAAAAACTGAGACCCCCATGAGCGACAGCATCTTGGTGGGATTTGCCGATGGCTGCGTTTATATACAGGGTCTTTATCCCGCGTTGAAGCAGAGCTGGGTGAGAGGTGATTTCGACGGACAAACCGTCACCATTCCCGCTGCGCAGTTCGTGGGCAAGATCAACGGCGATAGCCGCTTCGTCTTTGGCTATGACTACAACGAAGAACTGGTTTTCGGCGACCTGGTGTTGAGCTATTTTAGCGACGACGATGCCTTCTACTCCAACAAGTTACTGGTCATCAAGAACGACACCGTTCCCACGTCTACTGAAGGCATTGTGAACTATTATGACGGAATAAACATTGTCAGCAAGGAGGACACGCTCGTCACGCTTCCCGAAGGACTGACCGCCGAAACTTACAGCTATGAAGGCTTGCGTACGGACTACACCCAGCAAGGCAGCAATGTTTCGGTTGTCGACGCAGTCGTGAACATTGCCTTCGACGGCAACGACGTCTACCTGCAAGGCCTGGACAACCGCTTTGTGCCCAACGGATGGGTAAAAGGCACACTGTCCGACGGCAAGATTACTGTGAAGAACGGCCAGTTGATGGGCGCTATCACCTATGAAGGCAACAACGGCAATGAGAAATATCTGTTCTACCTGCAGGGCGGCACTGGAGCCGAGCCTGGCGAAGACGTAGAGACGACCGACATTGTGTTCACCCTCGACAGTCAGACCAACACACTGATTACCGACCAGACCATCTATGTTTCGGAAAGAAAGTACGTCTGCGCATGGTATCATTTCTACAACGAAGTCACACTGAGCAAAGTTGTTGAAGTAGCAGCCACGCCCGACGACCCGCGCATTGTGATGTTCAATCCCTTCGATCCCACAGAACGCTACGGCTCTGTGCTCATGAACATTCCAGTCACGGGTACCAATGGCGAAAGTCTGGCCAAGGACAAGCTGTTCTACCAGCTCTATGCCGACGTGGAAGGCACGGTAAGCCCCATTGTGTTCCAGCCGGAACTCTACAAGAACCTGACAGAAGAACTGACCGTGGTGCCCTTCACGTTCAGCGACGGCTACCATTTCAGCGTGTATCAGGGCTACAAGATTATCTATCTGACCGACCCGGCAATCGACACCTATAATAAAATAGGTATAAAGAGCATCTACACCGGTGCCGGTGAGACCCACGAGACCGCCATTCAGTGGTACGACATCAAGGAGTACACAGGCATTGCCACGCTGAACGCCACAGAAGCACCAGCAACCTACGTCGACCTAAAGGGCCGCAAGGCCAGCGACAAGACCAAGGGCCTGCTCATCCGTCAGACCCGACAGGCCGACGGCTCGCTGAGGAACGCCAAGGTCGTTCGCCGCTAACTGCATATTCCATTTCCCATGAGTGCCCGGTTGTTCTGCAATCGGGCACTCATGGCTTACAACGTGGAAAAAGATAGGAAAACAAGCCCCGCACCTTAAAACAGCACGTTAATAATCGTTACTTTAGTTAACAAACTGTAAATCTTATTTCAAAACCATTTTACAGGCATCAGTTTTTCAGAGAAAGATAGTACCTTTGCAGTCCGATTATTGGGGGAGAGTCTTAGAATCCCCACGGGCGTCGTGTAAATAGCGACCGTCTTTGGCCGGACGGCGTGGTTTGTGAATCGGCGTTCACACAACAAAACTTTATAAAGTAAACAAACTGTTTTTTAGTAATTAAGATTTAAAAATGAACACTTTAAGTTACAAGACCGTCTCCATTAACAAGGAGACTGCCAAGAAGGAGTGGGTCGTTGTCGATGCTACCGATCAGGTGGTTGGCCGACTGGCTTCTAAGGTCGCAAAGCTGATTCGTGGCAAGTACAAGCCCAGCTTTACCCCGCACGTTGATTGCGGCGACAACGTTATCATCATCAACGCTGCCAAAGTGAAGTTCACTGGCAAGAAAGAGACCGACAAGGTCTACACCCGTTATACTGGCTATCCCGGTGGTCAGCGTTTCAACACCCCCGCAGAGCTCCGCAAGCGCCCCAATGGCATTGACCGCATCCTGCGCCACGCTGTGAAGGGCATGCTGCCCAAAGGTCCCCTGGGTCGTCACCTGCTGAACAACCTCTACGTCTATGAGGGAACAGAGCACAAGCACGAGGCACAGCAGCCGAAGGCTATTGATATTAACCAGTATAAATAAATAAGGTAAGATGGAAGTAATTAACGCAATAGGTCGTCGCAAGAGCTCAGTAGCTCGCGTCTATCTGTCGGAAGGAACCGGCAAGATCACGATCAACAAGAAGGACTTAACCGAATATTTCCCCTCTGCCATCCTGCAGTACGTGGTGAAGCAGCCGCTCAACCTGCTGGAGTGTGCCGAGAAGTACGACATTAAGGTGAACCTCGACGGTGGTGGCTTCACTGGCCAGAGCCAGGCTCTGCGTCTCGCTATCGCCCGCGCACTGGTGAAGGTGAATGCTGAGGATAAGAAGACGCTGAAGGCTCAGGGATTCCTCACACGTGATAGCCGTGAGGTTGAGCGTAAGAAGCCGGGTCGTCCCAAGGCACGTCGTCGCTTCCAGTTCAGTAAGCGTTAAAATCTACTGGACCTGTTTAGCATCTAAACTGATAGGACTCATAAGGCTCGTAGGACTTATATCCCGCTGTCTCTTTTGATTACCCGTCGGTTGATTCTGGACAATGAAAGAATTAAAAAGAAAGTAAACAACATTATTAAAGAAAACGAAAAAATGGCAAGAACAAATTTTGATATGCTGCTCCAGGCTGGATGCCACTTCGGCCACCTGAA
>JAEEGG010030249.1_pt1 | contig 10063 bp, 8 predicted proteins | sample 9134161 | NCBI WGS metagenome assembly JAEEGG01 (sample SAMN16246543, study PRJNA631951) | gut metagenome | biome: gut microbiome; feature: rumen; material: CR-attached | host: Bos | place: Iran: Karaj | collected 2018-10 | reverse complement strand
GAGGCGCGGGGGTCTCGCTGCCGCCGCCCTGGGGAGCCTCGGTGGGCGTGGTGCTGCCGCCGGGGGCGGGGGTGCTGGGGGCTGCCGTGGGCGTCGTCCCGCCGCCGCCACCGCCGCCGCCGGAGCAGCCGGCGAAGAGGGCCAGGACAAAAAGCGCCGCCAGGACCAGTGCAGTCTTTCTTTTCATGGCTTTCTTCCTTTCTTTTTAATTTGTTCATCTCTTTATTACGGAATTATTACGGGCTCATCATAACACGGCCTGCGGGAGAAATCAATCACTTTTATGCAGCTTGTCCGTTTTCCGGCAAAGATAAGCCATGGGCGTGGTGCAAAATACCGATAAGGAAGGTTTGCGCAGGCAATAAACATCGGGAGCGGAGGAAACTCCCGCTCCCGATAACGATGCCGTTGGCCTGCCCCTGACGAGGGGGCGTCACTTGGCGGACTTGCGCTTCTCCGGCGGATCCTCCAGACAGAGCACGGCGCAGAGCCGCAGGGCCAGGGCCTGCTCCGCCTGGGCGCGCAGCGCCGCCCGCAGGGCCGGGGAAACCCCCTCCTCCTCTGCCAGGGCCTGGCGGGCAGCCTCCGCCCCCGCGCTCTCAAAACAGGCACAGAACCCGTCAAAAAAGGCTTCTTCCCCGCCCGGCGGCATTTCCCGGCACAGCAGGGCGTGGATGGAGGCGATGGGCAGGGTGCTCTTCAGGACGCAGATCACCAGCAGCTGGGCCAGGTGCCGCCGGGAATAGCGTTTTTTCACCGGCTTCGGCAGGGCGCCCATCATCACATAATTGTTCACCATGCTGGCGGTGAGCCCCTTCCGGTCGAAGGCGGGCCAGGCCTCCAGATACCGGGCCGTCAGCTCCAGCACCTGGTCCAGATAGAGCTCCAGGTCCGGCAGCTCCCGCCAGCGGGGAAGCCTCTGCCCTTCCAGCTGACGGCAGGCCGCCGCCACCGCATCCCGCGCTTTGGCATCCATCCCGCGCACCTCCTTTCGCCGCTTGGAGCAAGATATCATGAAATTTCAAAAAGCGCAAGACATATTTTCCGAAAACCATTGACAAAATAACTGCAAAAGGATAATCTAGAGTTGTAGATTAGATTGTCCTTCCCGTTTGGAGGTGGAGATATGAACGTGACGGTTTATGGGGATTCCATCCTGAAGGGCGTCCTCCTGGAGGGCGGCAAATACGTAGTGAACCGGGATTGGGAACAGCGGCTGGGGGAAATGTTCCACCTGACCATCCGCAACTGCGCCCGTTTCGGCTGTACGATCCTGAAGATCCTGCCCCTGATCCGGCGGGACAGCGGCGCCGCGGCCTCGGAGGGGGAGATCGCCGTGCTGGAGATGGGCGGCAACGACTGCGATTTCGACTGGGCCGCCATTTCCCAGGACCCGGACGGCCACCATGAGTGCAGGACCCCGCCGCGGGAGTTCCTCAGCCGCTATCGGGAGGCGGTGGAGCTGATCCGCCGGAGCGGGCGCACCCCCGTCCTCATGACCCTGCCCCCCGTCCATTCCGCGCGCTACCTGCGCTATATCTGCCGGAACGGCCTCTCCATGGCGAATATCCTCGCCTGGCTGGGGAACGTGGAGGTCATTTCCCAATGGCAGAGCAAGTATTCCCGGATGGTGGAGCAGGTGGCAAGGGAGATGAACGTGAAGCTGATCGACCTTCGCCGCGCCTTCCCCAAAGAGCCCCGCGACCTGGAGCCCCTGCTGTGTGAGGACGGCATCCACCCCTCCCGCCTGGGCCAGAAGCTGATCTTCGACACCCTCTGCGCCGGCCTCGCGTGAACCGCGTCCTTATTCGCCGAAATAGCGGGTATCAGCGCAAGCGCCAATACCCGCAAGATTTCGGCGAAACGTCCTCTCCAAAACGCGACCGCTTCCCTGGGTCGCGTTTTGGTTTTCTGGGGGAGGGAAAAACGGATTGCCACACCCGCTTCGCAGGTTCGCAATGACGAGGGAGGGGCATTTTGCAACACGCCCTTTTGACTTATATCCGTCTTATTTCCTGAACCGATGGTCGTTTTTGTTCATCAGGATCACGCCGACGATGACGGCGGCAAAAAGGAGGATCGCACCCACCCAATGGAGCCATTTCACCTGGGAAATCACCCCCGCCGCCAACACGGCCCAGCAGGCTCCCAGGACAAACATCAGCTTCGACATGGCCTTGCAGAGCTTCTTTTTGTCGTATTTTTCCTTCTCCCGGGCGGACATCGTATTATATCCGGCAATCAGGCCCGCCCCCTTGCCCCGGGCAAAGAGGAGGCCCAGGAGAAAGAACAGAACAAGAATACAGATGTTGACGATCGCAACGAACAGCATAAAACAGCCTCCTTTCACGACGTTCCGGCGCGGCGGAAAATCAGATATACTCGATCTTCGCTTCCGTGAGCTTCGCCTTCATTTTGGCGGCCTTCCCTTCCGGCATGACCGTGGCGGTCCCCTCCCGCAGGATGCGGGCGATGATCCCCCGCTTCGCCGCCCCCAGAGCGGTATTGGCCACGCAGCCGAATTCATCCAGGCCGCAGAGGTGCAGCTCCTCATAGCCCTCGGCCCTGACGCGGGCCAGCAGCTCCCGGTTGGTGAGAGCGTCCCCCACCAGCTTGTCATAGCAGAGGTCGGAGACCTTTTCCAGCCCGGAGTACAGCGCCGCCCCCTCCGTGCCCGCCAGGGAATAGCCGAAGAGGAGCTTGTTGGTGGGCAGGTTCTGGATGATATGGCGGACATAGATCACGTCGGCGCCTTCGGCGGCATAGCGGCGGACGAGATCGTTCACGGCCCCGGTCAGCTTTTCCGTATCGTAGGCGAAGCGGGGTTTGCGCCTGTCCCAAAGGTAATCGTTCTGCATATCGACGACGATAAGCGCTTTTTTCACTGACGGGACCCCCCGTTCTCCATGATTGGATGTATTATAATACAGCATCAGCACCGGTGCAAGGACGATTTGCCCTCTTTTCTTTTTCGCTCAACTGTGCTACAATCACCGCATCATCGAACTGAAGAAGGCGTTTTCATGGCAGAAGAAAAAACCTGGCGGCTCCTCATCATCAATCCCGGCTCCACCTCCACCAAGGTGAGCCTCTTCGACAACGAAAAGTGCCTCTTTGAGCACAGCCTTTTCCACGACGCGCCGGAGCTGCTGAAATATCCCCATGTCAACGGCCAGCTCCCCTTCCGCTACGGGGTCATCCTGGATATGCTGGCCCGGGAGGGCATCCCCCCGGAGAGCATCGACGTGTATGTGGGCCGGGGCGGCAGCGCCCAGACCCAGCCCGGCGGCGTGACGGTCATTGATGAAAAGCTCTATGAAGACACGGTGGCCGCCGTCGGCGGCAGCGAACACCCCGCCAAGCTGGGGGTCATGCTGGCCTGGAAGTTCGCCCAAGAGTACGGCAAATGCGCCTATACCCTGGACCCCACCAACGTGGACGAATTCTGCGACTATGCCCGGCTCACGGGCATCCGGGGCCTCTACCGGGTCTCCCACTCCCATGTGCTGAACCAGAAGGCCGTGGCCGCCGCCCATGCCAGGAAGCTGGGAGGCGAATATGAGGACTACCGCTTCATCGTGGCCCACATCGACGGGGGCATCACCGTCAGCGCCCACGACCACGGGCGCATGGTGGACGGCAACATGGGGGCCGACGGGGAGGGGGCCTTCACCCCCACCAGGATCGGCAGCGTGCCGGTTTTGCAGCTGCTGGACTACATCGAGGCCCACAGCATAGAGGAGGTCCGGCTCATGTGCTCCCGGGCCGGGGGCTTCGTGAGCTTGTTCGGCACGGCGGACTCCGACGTGATCCACGCCAAGGCGGAGGCGGGGGACGCCAAGGCCCGCCTGGTGTGGGACACCATGATCTATCAGATCTGCAAGATGATCGGGGCAATGAGCGCCGTTCTGGAGGGGAAGGTGGACGCCATCCTCCTCACCGGCGGGCTGATGCGCTTCGACGACATCCGGGAGGGCATAACGCGGCGCTGCGGCTGGATCGCCCCCATCAGCGTCTATCCCGGCGAAATGGAGCAGGAGGCCCTGGCCTACGGCGCGCTGCGGGTGCTGCGGGGCAAGGTGAAGGCTTTGACCTACACGGGAAAGCCCGTCTGGGACGGCTTCCCCGGCATCGAGTTCTGAGGAGGTTCAGACAGACATGAGCATGATCGAGAAAGTTTACGCCAAGGCAAGGGCGGATGTGAAGCGCATCGTCCTGCCGGAAGGGGAGGAGGAGCGCACCCTGCTGGCCGCCGCGAAGCTGAAGGCCGAGGGGCTGGCGGAGCCCATCCTGCTGGGGAAGGAGGAGACCATCCGCAGGGAAGCCGGGCGCGTCGGCGCGGACCTGCGGGGCCTTACGCTCCTGGACCCGGAGACCAGCGAGAAGGCCGGAGAATACGCCGACGCCCTCTATGAGCTGCGCAAGGCCAAGGGCCTCACCCGGGAAGCGGCTGCCGACCTGGCCCGGGACCCCATGTATTACGGCATCCTCATGGTAAAGCTGGGCGACGCGGACGGGCTGGTGTCCGGCGCGGTGCACACCACCGGGGATATGCTGCGCCCCGCCCTGCAGATCATCAAGACCAGACCCGGCATCCACATCGTCTCCTCCAGCTTCCTCATGAACTGCCCCAACCGCGAGCTGGGGGACGACGGCCTGCTGGTCTATGCCGACTGCATCGTGAACCCCTGCCCCACGGCGGAGGAGCTGGCGGAGATCGCCGTCACCAGCGCTCATACCGCCCACGACCTCTGCGGGGTGGAGGTGCCCCGGGTGGCCCTGCTCTCCTTCTCCACCAAAGGCAGCGCCAGCCATGAGCTGGTGAGCAAGGTACAAAAGGCCGTGGCCCTGGCCCATGCGCTGGACCCGGACCTGCTGCTGGACGGGGAGCTGCAGCCCGACGCCGCCCTGGTGCCGGAGGTGGGGGCGAAGAAGGCCCCCGGCAGCGCCGTGGCGGGCAGGGCCAACGTGCTCATTTTCCCGGATCTCCAATCCGGCAACATCGGCTACAAGCTGACCCAGCGCATCGGCGGGGCGGAGGCCTACGCCGTGCTCCAGGGCCTTGCCAAGCCCTGCAACGACCTCAGCCGGGGCTGCAGCGTGCAGGACATCGTGAACACCGCCGCTCTCACCGCCGTGCAGGCGCAGGCGGCGCCCTGATCCCATAAATACGACTTGGCGTGGACAGCTGCTTTCGGCTGTCCACGCCTTTTTAGAGGCAAAAAAGACAGGGGACGGTTCTGTGTCCTTCCCGCATCGGTACGAACGAAGACAGAGAACCGTCCCCCTGTCTCCGGCCTATGTCCCCAGGGCCTCCAGGGTGTCCGTCCGCGGGGTATCCGGCTGGAAGTCCCACCATTCCAGCCTGCTCGCTTCCGCCAAGCGCCAGCGGCTCCCGTCCGCCCGAAGGATGCTCTTTTCGGGGACGTGGGCTTCCTCCCCGAAGAGGTCGGCAGGCTTTTGGATGTGGTCGATGGTATAGCCGTCCGCCGTTTCGATCAAATCGAACTCCTCCACGTCCAAGGCGATTTCTCCCCGCCAATCCCGCAGGATAACCAAGCGATAATGCCCAGGAACGATTTGTTCCGCTTCCTCCGGGTACAGTCGCCCCTTCATCAGGTTTATGCTGTTGGGTTCCCACGAGACAAAACTCGGTATTGAGCCGCCAGCGGGCAAAACATACCATTGTCCATTCAGCGAGAGCTGCAAGGACAGGGAGAGAGTCTTGGGCTTATTATCTGCTTTTTCACAGGAATAATCCAGAAACCACCAATCCGGAGAGTTCGTATTATCAGATTTGTGGATGCCCGTGATTTGCAGCTGCAATGTTTTACCCACATCTTCTGTTTCCGGCAGAAATACCGGTCCATAACGCTGGGCAACGACTTGTTCCGCTTCACCCTCTGCCCTGCGCATCGTGTGATCCAGACACCAGATGCCACCGTCCTCAGAATAGAACAGGTAGTTTTCCGGGAGCAGCAGGGAAAAAACTCTTACCGTTTCTGACTCCACGGGTTTCGCCTTTTTGCAGCCCGAAAGCACCCCAATCAACATCAGCATTATTGTAACGACTATTACCAAAAGGAATGGGCGTAGCTTACGCGTCATACAAACACCTCATTTAGTCGAAAACAATCAGTTTAACTCGTCATTCAGTATATCGGTTTATATATCAGTATTATCCAATCAGCTCGCCCCGCTCTCCACCAGGGTGCCGCCCAGCATGTGGTACTGCACGTCGCAGGCGGCGGCTACCTCCGGGTCGTGGGTCACGATGATGACGCAGTAGCCCTTGTCCGTGACCTGTTTCCGCAATAGCGCCATAATGGCCGCCGTGTTCTCGTCATCCAGGTTCCCCGTGGGTTCGTCCGCCAGGATCACTTTCGCCCCGCTGGCCAGGCTTCGGGCGATGCCCACCCGCTGCTGCTCCCCACCGGAGAGGTTCCCGGGGAAACGCTTGTGGAGGTTGTCCGGCAGGCCCACGCTCAGCAGCAGGGCGTCCGCCCGCTCGGAGGCTTCCCCGGTGGGGGTGCCCTGCATTTCCATGGGGAGGCACACGTTCTCCCGAGCCGTCAGTAGGGGCAGGAGCTGGTAGGCCTGGAAGACAAAGGCGATCTTCTCCCGCCGATAGGCGTCCAGGTCCATGTCCGCCAGGGACTCCCCTTCGCAAACAATGCTCCCCTCCGAGGGCGTCTCCATGCCGGCAAAGAGGCTCAGCAGTGTACTCTTGCCGCTGCCGCTGGGGCCGGTGATGGCGTACATTTTTCCCGGCTCAAAAGCTGCGTTTACCTCCCGCAGCACGGCCTTCTGCCCGCCTGGATAGGTATAGCTGAGGTTTTCGATGGACAGGATGGACATAAAATCACCTCTCTTTTGTGTATCACTCTGCTCATTCTTGCCCTTGCAATAATCTCATAGGACTGCTGCGAAGGATCGATGCGGATATGCCCACAGAAGCGCCAACGCAAAGGGAAAAGTGAATCATTACATAGAGGATGGGAACCAAGATCACTCCTAAGAAGCCTTTGCCATTCACCGCAAAGAGGGCGATCACCGCCAACACCAGCCCGGCCAAACAAAGGCCAGCTTGCTCCAGCGTCAGCCGCTTTGACGTAGACTTCTTTGACCATCCCAAGGCACGAAGAATCGCTACTTCCTTTTTCTCCAACAGAATCATCAATATCGGCAGAAGTGCGCTGAGCAACAAGGCCGCCGCGATCAGCATGGGATAGATCGTTACCGTCAATCGGTAGATACGATAGATGCGGTCCGCATCCGAGGTATCCATTTTCAATTCCGGCGGATTTGTCGCTGTAATCAGAGCCCGGTCGGAGAACTCGCGGAACGACTCAACTTCATAATAACTGTTCAGCGTAAACATCGCTTCATCCAGATATAAAACCGTACCGAAGAAGGTGTAAAACGGGAAGGAGCTTGCCGGGATATAAGCCTGCAATCCGGGGTCTTCCGTCTCAACGCGCCCGATAATGGTAAAGGAAGGTCGATGCGCATCCCGGAAAGCCAATTCCTCAGTATGCAGTTCCAGCTTGCGCGCCTCTTCAGGATAGGTCATTGCCAGGTTGCCCAAGCAATTCTTCTCGTTTATCCTGGCTTTATCCCCCAATTCATAGCCATATTGCTCCATTACCGTGCTGGGAAGGATGCAGTATTGCCCTTTTGCGGACATGGCCTTTTCTTCGTCCCATCCCTCCAACCAGGTTACGGGATCGGTCGTACATGTTTCCAGACGGTTGGTGAAGCAAACCTTCGCAAGCGGATTGAGTTCGATCTCCGCGTCATAGATTTTCAGGTATTTAGGGTCATGGACGTACCCGGAGCGGGCAACGGTTTCCGCCTTGGAGTAGGATAGTCCTTGAAAATACCTGGCTTCCACTTCAAGTGAATCCACCAGCTCCGCATACTTTTCTTTCATTACCGAAAACTGACCGACAGCGCCGACCAAAACTGCCGTCACAAGCAGCGCCAGAACAGATCGGCTTCCGGCCCGCCGAACATGACGCCAGACGTACTTCATCAGAAAACCCTGGATCGGTTTCCCTGTCTTGCTCACCGGGACCGCCATTTTCGCTTCCAGTGCTGCTTTTTCCGCAGGCGTAAGCGGCGGAGCTTCCAATGCGGATTCCCGAATCGGGAGGTTTCCGTCAGATTGCAGAAGGCTCCAGGGAGACTTCTTTCCAAGCCGGTACATATAGAGGAATCCAAACAGGAAGATCATCGACAGAAGCAGCAGGAATCCGAACAAATGAACCGTGGAGCTTTGTGCCGGTATGGTCACTTCAACCGCCGGGGATGCTCCGATCCTGCTCTGTTCTGCAAGTGCCCCGGAGCGGAGCCAGGCGAATCCCATGCCAAGAAGCAGGGAGAACACTGCCAGAGAGAAGAACGGGATCAGGATCGCTGCGGACGCTTTTCTGCGGGGGCAGCCCAAAGCTCTCATAATCGCGTATTCTTTGCGGCGCTGATACAGGAAAAGATAGACCGATAAGGCGCAGGCCAGCAGAGATGAAAGGGAAAACACGATGAGCTTGACTGTCGAAAGCAGCTTTGCCTGGGAGAACCTTTCCGCAATAGCAGGCCAATGCTGATCGGCAAACAAATAACGGAACCCCATTTCCTGCACGACCGGCAAGGATTCTTCCGAAAAAGGAACGATGTTCCATGCGTCTTCCACCACAAAGCTCAGTTCCGCCGGGCGGAAATCGTGATGCTCCGTATCACAGCCGGACGGGAGAAAGGACAAGGGAACAAAGATCGTGTTGTCCGAATACGCCCACACCAGGTCCCTCGACAACCACTGACCGTCATAAGAATCCTGATAGGTGCCAATGATCGTAAAGCTCTGTTCCGCAAAATCGCTGGCATAGCGTCCCTTGGTGACCGCCATTGCCCCCAGAGGCACAAACTGTTCCATCAGATGATTGCCCAGCTTCAGGGAGATTTCATCGCCAAGACCCAGGTTGTATTTGCTGGCAAAGGTTTGACTGACGACGCAGACCGGCTTTCCCCGGTCTTCCTCCCCAAGAAACCGCCCCTGCACGGGCGTCAGCACTTCCTGTGTGACCCGTCGAATGGTGGACATTCGATCCGTATAGACCACATCAAAGGTGCGCAGATCGTCGTTTGTGACTTGGATCAGGCTGCGAAGCTCTGCAAACTCGTTTCTTTCCAGATAATCCTCCGGGAGATCCGTGATGTCCGTAAAGTAGGGCCACCAATCCTTTCTGGAATCATCTCCAACACAGAAATACGTTCTGCTCCTTGAGTAGGGAACTGCTCGAAGGACAAAAACATATCTCCTGCCGGGGATCAGTTTGGATACATCATCCAAGGTCACATCATAATCCAAACAATCGACGGGCGCCCTTCCGTCCCCGCAAACAACAGAAAACGTAAAGCCGGTTCCGATTTTGTCGTCCCGCATGGCATAGACCACGGTTTTCACCTGGCCGTGATTGGCCTCCATGACCCGATCGATCCACGCCTGGTTCCCAGCCAGCAGCTTCACGTCTTCCAGGCGAATATCCCGAATCCCGTTCGTTGCATATTCCGGGTACTTATACTGCTTGTCCAGTACCTCGTCCACTCGGTTGCTTATGACGGTTCCCTCCAGAATGCAGCGGTCTCCGTAGCCGTAATACTGGTGGCGGTAGCTGTCCAACCTTTGATATTCTTCCGATATTCCCGCCGTCATATATCGGCGGTCTACCGCATCCATATAGGGAAGGGCGGCAATCTGCTCCACTTCCTCGTTGGTGATTGGTTCATGGTGGGAGCTTTCATTGGTACTGCGTCCATAGGTTTCTCCCGGATTCGTCGGATCTGTCAGCAGGAATGCGGCGGAAGCCTGTGGAAGCCCCATCTGCTTCACCATGCTGTGTTCAATGGTAAGAATACCCCGGTAATTCTGCTCAGCCAGCTCTTCTGTCTTTCGCTGGAGAACGTAGCCAGCGAGATTGTAGAGGAAAAGGAAGGTCGCAATGGCTAAAACCAAGGTCGTCAGGAGTGACTTTTTCCAACTGCGCAGCAGTATTTGATAGGCTCG
>JAEEGG010030244.1_pt1 | contig 10065 bp, 7 predicted proteins | sample 9134161 | NCBI WGS metagenome assembly JAEEGG01 (sample SAMN16246543, study PRJNA631951) | gut metagenome | biome: gut microbiome; feature: rumen; material: CR-attached | host: Bos | place: Iran: Karaj | collected 2018-10 | reverse complement strand
CGTCAACTTCGTGCCGAAGAGTGCCTTCGACTACAACGATGTGGACTCGTATTACAAGACGGTGAATATTTATAAGTTCAGCAAGGACTTCCTGCAGCACCAGTATGTGCCCTTCCTCGATGCCTATACCAAGGCGGTGGGCAATAACGAGTACTACGAGAACGTGTTGCGCATCATCTCGATGCTGAATAGTCATAATATGAAGGCGCTGCCCGTGGGTAACGAGAAGTGGTATGAGATTGACGACAAGCAAGACCTGGATATCGCTGAGGCCTTGTTTGCCGACGACAAGGATGTCATCCGTAAGTACTACGGCCGCTATGGTGGCTTCTGGCGCTTCCCCCAGATGCTCGACTTCTGCTATCTGGTGAATCCTTACTTCCCCTCCAAGCGTATGAAGGACGAGTTGCGCAGCAATTTCGATACGCTGTTGACAGAGTATCCTTCAGGCATGAAGGTCAACACGCTGATAGCCAGCAAGTGCTTTGGTGTCAGCGAACAGTATATCGTGCCAGGCAACGGTGCTGCAGAGCTCATCAAGGTGCTGATGGAAGATGCCTCAGCCCTCAGCCCTCAGCCCTCAAACTTCAAAATAGGTTTCACACGTCCTACCTTTGAGGAATATCCCAATCGCTATGACAAGGATCAGCAGGTGACCTTCGTTCCTCAGAACGAGGACTATCGCTATACGGCTGACGACCTGATGGCGTTTTTTGCCGATAAGGACATCCGTCAACTGATGCTTATCAATCCTGATAACCCCTCGGGCAACTTCATTCCCAAGTCTGATGTCCTGAGACTGGCTCAGTGGTGCGAGGACAGAAATATCCGTTTGGTAGTCGATGAGTCGTTTGTGGACTTCAGCGAGGATTATGCCACCAACTCGTTGCTGTCAGACCAGATACTCGAAAGCTATCCCCACATGGCGGTGATGAAGAGTATCTCGAAGAGCTATGGTGTGCCAGGTTTGCGTCTGGGCATTCTGGCATCAGCCGACACAGCATTGATAGCAAAGATGAAGAAAGAGGTGTCGATATGGAACCTGAACTCCTTTGCCGAGTTCTTCATGCAGATATACAACAAGCACGAGAAGGACTACCAGAAGGCTTGTGCTAAGTTTGTGGCTGAGCGTGCCGACTTCGAAAAGCAGTTGCGTACCATTCCCTATCTGCGTGTGATGCCCACCCAGGCCAACTACTTCCTCTGCGAGGTGTTGCCGCCTTATACGGCTAAGGAGATTGTGATATACATGCTGCGCCAGCACAACATCCTGACGCGCGACTGTAGCTTGAAACCAGGCCTCGACCCCAACAAGCAGTATATGCGCATTGCCGTCCGTAACCATGAAGAGAATGGCCGCATTATAGAGGGGCTAAAAACAATGATTAAATAAGCAAACGACTATGGTTACCGTTATCCAACAGCAACAAATAGACCAACTGAATATCAATCCTAAGGAATGTGTTGAGTGGGTTAAGGAGGGCTTTCTGATGAAAGACGATGCCCAGATGCCTGCCAAACTCAGTGTTCATCCGAAGGGAGAGGATTTCATGACCTCTATGCCTTGTCTGCTGCCCAAATGTCACGACAAGCAGTATTTCGGTCTGAAACTAGTGAGTCGTATAGAAGGACAGGTACCTACTCTGAAAAGTGATATCACCCTCTACGATGCCCAAACAGGACAATTGCTGGCGGTGATGGATGGCGACTGGATTACTGCCATGCGTACAGGTGCCGTAGCGGCGCTGGCTGCAAAGTTGTTTCAGCGCACGGGTGTCAACACCTATTCGATGATTGGCTTGGGGAATATAGCACGTGCTGTAGCCCTCTGTCTCATTGCTGACAACAGCGATCGACATATCACTATCCGGTTAATGCGTTATAAGAACCAAGCCGAGCAGTTCATGGAACGTTTCAAGGCTTATGACAATGTGACCTTTGAGATTATTGATGACCCCACGACATTCATCTCTGAGGCAGATGTGGTGATATCATGTGTTACCGTAGCGACAGAATTGCTTTTCCCTGACGATACGCTATATAAGAAAGGTGTGACGGTCATTCCTGTCCACGTACGTGGCTTCCAGAACTGTGACCTGTTTTTTGATAAGGTTTTTGGTGACGATACAGGACAGATAGAGAAGTTCAAGTATTTCAGCAAATTCCATGAGTATGACGAGATTCATCACGTGCTGCAAGGCAAGAATCCTGGACGTACTAATGATGAAGAGCGCATCCTTAGTTACAACTATGGTATCGCCCTTCATGATATTCATTTTGCTTCGAAAATCTTTGAAAAGTCCCTTCATTCATCGCAAGGCTTTGACTATCATAAGCAGGACAAGAAAATTTGGGTGTAATGATGATGGAAAAAGAGATATTGCGTCAACGCTTCAATCCTGATGGCTCTATGCTGCGCCGCCAGCAGATGCGTATGCTCGACATCCTGCTGGAGGTCGACAAGATATGCAAGAAGCACGATATCAAGTATTGGCTGAGCAGTGGCACGCTGATAGGTGCCCTGCGCCACGATGGTTTCATCCCCTGGGATGACGACCTTGATATCGAGATGATGCGGTCGGACTATCTGCGACTGATGGAGGTGCTGCCCAAGGAACTGCCTGACTGGCTGGCGCTGCAGAACGACAAGACCGACCCCAACTACTTCTACTGCTATGCCAAGGTGCGCGACCGTCGTTCACGGATGTTAGAGCAAAACCGTTATGACCGCATGTGGAAAGAACAGGGCATATACATTGATATCCTGCCTATGGAATTGCATCCCATCTGGTTGCAGAAGCTGACGGAGAAGACCATCGGACACATGTATAAGATTTGGCGCACCAGCACGGACGATGCCAAGGCTATCAAGTCGGTACGTCGCATCTTCTGGCTAAACAACAGCGTGCTCTATCCCTGTCTGCGCACCCTCTTACATCTTACCTCTTCCATCTTCCGTCTGAAAACAATCACCAGCGGCATGGGCATCCCCTTCCATAACCCACGCTATGCTGACGAGATATTCCCCCTGACGACGCACGATTTCGAGGGACATCAGTTGCCTGTCCCAGGTAATGCTGATGCTCACCTGCGACATCTCTTTGGTGACTACATGCAGTTGCCAGAACTGAGTAAGTTGGCACCCCATGTTGGCGAACTAGAATTCTATGAATAATATGAAACATCCAGCAGAAGTAGACGTAGCAGTACTCATCCTGTTCTTTACGCGCCCTGAGCCGTTGAAGAAGGTGTTTGATGCCATCCGTCAGGCACGCCCCTCGAAGCTGTACCTCTATCAGGACGGTCCTCGAGGCCCACAGGATATGGCAGGCATTGAGGCTTGCCGCCAGGTGGTGTGCGATGACGAGATAGACTGGGAGTGTGACGTGCAGCGTAACTACCAGACGGTAAATGCTGGCTGTGATCCTTCGAACTTCAATGCGCAGAAGTGGGCGTTCTCGTTGAGTGACAAGTGTGTCATCTTCGAGGACGACAGCATCCCCAGCGTGTCGTTCATCCGCTTCTGCAAGGAGATGCTTGACCGCTATGAGCACGACGAGCGCATTGTGATGATTGAGGGTTTCAATACCGACGAGGTGTCACCCGACGTCCCCGACGACTATTTCTTCACCACCGTGTTCAGCATCTGGGGGTGGGCATCGTGGCGCAGGGTCATTGACCAGTGGGACGAGCACTATACGTTCCTCGACGACAAGTATAACATGCACCAGTTGGAGGCGTTGACCAAGGAGCGTGGCTATCGTACTACGATGCTACGCATGACCTACGACCACCGTGCGCTGGGCAAGGCCTACTACGAGAGCATCTTCTGGCCCTGCATGATGTTCAACCACGGACTGGCCATCATGCCCACCAGGAATATGATTAACAATCTGGGTAATGCGGCTGGTGGCGACTCTACGCACTATGCCGGTACGCTGCGCACCATGCCGAAAGCACTGCGCAAGATGTTTACCATGCAGCGTTATGAGGTGCAGTTCCCGTTGAAGCATCCACGTTATGTCATAGAGAATGTGGACTACCTGCACCGCTTCTACCGCATCAATGCCTATGGCCATCCTTGGCGTAAGATAGGCTATTCATTAGAGGAGCTGTGGCTGAATATGCGCTATGGAAACTGGGCATTCATCTGGAAAGGCATTAAGAACCGTATCACAAAACTGACAGGTAACAAACACTATCAATAAGGATGGAACCACAGAAGAAACAACGATTGGAATGGCTGGATGCCATGCGCGGTTTCACGATGATACTCGTCGTGGCCAACCATGTAGGTGCTATGGCGTTTGAGATACCTCATGGCGTATCGACATCGCTGCAGTTCCTGGTACTGTTCCGCATGCCGCTGTTCTTCTTCGTCAGCGGATTCCTGGCCTACAAGGCCTCGCTGGTCTGGGACTTGACGACCTTCGGTACGCTGGTGGGTAAGAAGTTGAGGGTGCAGATTATCCCTACGGTGGTGTTCTTTCTGCTAGCAGCGACATTGCTGACCAAGGACCTGTGGGCAACGATTCCCGACTGGCTCAGCAGACCCACAAAGGGTGGCTACTGGTTTACCATCGTGCTGCTCTATATGTTCCTGGTATACTACGTCTTTGCCTATCTGGAGAGTAAACTAAAGGTAAAATCGTGGATACCCATCACACTGTTGTTCCTTGTATCGCTGGCATTCTATGAGACGTGCTACCTGCCCAAGTACTTCTCGTGGGCTTTCGGCTGGCCCAAACGTCCTAATGAGTTTATGAACTACAGTAGTCTGACGTTGCTGTTCCAGTATTTCCCGTTCTTCATCTATGGCAACATCGTACACCGCTACTGGGAACAGGCCCAGAAGGTGATGGACTCGCGGTGGTTCTATCCCATCATCGTCGTGGTGGTCATCTTTGCGGCTATGGACACGCTGAAGTGGCATACGCTGCGCATGTCGTGGGCTATCCTGCCGTTGACGCTGGCGCGCTTTATCCTGCTGACAATGGTAGTGATGTATTTCCGTCACTACCAACAGTATTTCACGCAACATAGTGTGATGGGGGCCTCACTGCAGTATATCGGGCGACGGACGTTGGACATCTACTTGATACACTACCTCTTCCTGCCCGACCTGCCGACCATCGGTGCCTTCTTCGACAAGTATCGTCACAACTTTGTGCTCGATACGCTGACAACGGTCATCACGGCGTTGCTGGTCATCGTTTTCTGCATCATCACCAGCAACATCCTGCGTGTCAGTCCGTTCTTTAGAAAGTGGCTGTTTGGACGTTCATAATCTCCAATGGCACGCCACCAATGCTGGCAGCCATGGGTGAGAACGACGAACCTGCAGAACCATAGATTTTCTGTGTGGAGGCCAGCGTCCAGAGGTCGACGACACCACCACGGATACCGCTGATACTATCGCGGCAGGCTTCTTCCTGTGGGGTAATGATGCGGGTACCAAAAGCATCGATAAACTCTTTCTTGACCGCTGTGGAATCGGTGGCCAGAAAGACCTTGGTATCGTCGTGCAGGTCTATCTCTTCGCGTACCTTATCAATAAATAAGGATGTCGGACTCTTGGCTATCGACTCGGCATTGTCGGTACGACGGATATGCAGGCCGATGGTGTGGGTGCCGAAGCGTTCACGATAGCTGTTGACCACATCCATTACCTCCTTAACGGGATGGAACAGCTGGCTGTAGCGCTCATTAGGAAAGTTGCCAAAGACTTGGTAGCAACTCATATAGCAACGTTTGCCACGAGCCCATGCCTCGAAGTCAAACGATTGTTTCTTCAGGGGTGTCACATCCTGCTCCTTGATATGTCGCTGGAAAAGGAGGCGCTGGGGCAGGGCAGGCACGAAGAAGTTCTTCTTGCGGGCACGGTCGTAGAGGAGGTGGTCCAGCAGCGTTGCCTCACGGATGGCAACCAACGGTGTCTCTTCGAAGATGCTACGGAACGGAGCATGCAGGGCCCAGTCCTGGAACCACACCACCTGCAGCGTGCTGTCCACCTTCTGGCATAGCTCATAGGCAGATACCACGGCCCGCATCCTGTTGGCCAGACCTCCTGAGGGTACAAACAATAACGATCCGTTCATCTATCTTTTATTGGAAAGAAATTATGGGATATTTATTTTTTGCGCAAGAAGTTCATGCACTCTTCGAGTATCTTTACTCGAAGCAAGCGCATGATGACATAGTAGAGCACTGCCGCCATCAAGATACGGGCTGCTAAGAGCAGGGGCAATAGGGTGATGCTCTGCGTGGCCCACCACGTTGCTGCCATCACGCCAAAGGCAATGACGGCGAAGGGTACAATGTCGAGCAGCAGGGCCCAGAGGGTGTAACCTGTCAGTCGACTGACGAAGAAATGCCACACCAGCGTCCACACTACATAGATGATAACGTAGGCAATGACCATGGTGCGGATGCCGTAGGGGTAGAGCACCTGCATGGTGGCGATGAGTGTGGCGCAGAGGGCGAAGGTCACCCAGAAATACGTGCCACTCTTGCCCTTGCTGATAAGCATGTTGGTGAGCACGCTGCTGATGGGTATGAAGGCACCACTGATGCAGAGCAGTTGCAGCAGACGGGCAGACTCCAGCCACTTCTCACCGATGGTCAGGACGATGAACTCCTGAGCGACGAGACCGAAGCCAAACAGCATTGGGAAGGCGAGGAAGGCGGTGAAGCGCATCAGCTTGCGGAGGATGCGCAACTGTCGTTCCTGTTCGTCTGCAACATTGGTGAAGACGGGTTGTGCCACTTGTGCCAGCGTACCTTGCAGCAGATAGAACACCTTGCTGTTCCACTGATAGGCTTGGTTGTAGTTACCCACCTCGTGCTTGGTGAAGTGGCGTCCCAGCAGGATGTTCATCACATTGGTATTGATACGTTCCAGGATGGTCGTTGCCAGCAGTTTGCTACTGAACTTAAACATGTGTCTGACAGGCTCGAAGTCGAGGTTCAGGGTGGGGCGCCAGGGAGAGAAATACCATAGCAGCAGACTGTTAAGTCCGATATACGCCATCGACTGGATGGCCAGTGCCCAGTAGCCGCATTTCAGGAACGCCAGCGTCACACCAATGATGCTGGACAGTAGTGTCGCCGTCATGTTACACTTCGCCTGTTCCTTGACCATCATGTTGCGGAACAGGTAGGCCGACTGTGCCGTACCCAGTGCGGCGAAGATGATGGTGAGGAAAGCCACGCGACAGAGTAGTACCAGTTCTGGCGTGTGGTAATAGTCGGCAATCAGCGGAGCTACGAAGAAGAGGATGACATAACACGAGATACCTACGATGATGTTAAACCAGAAGACGCTGTTGTAGTCGTTGTGCTGAGGCTCCTTCAGGTTGCCGATGGCACTCTTGAAACCGCTCTCCTGCAAGGCGGTGGCTATCAGCTGGAAGACGAGTATCATGGCTATCATACCATAATCCTCCGGGTTCAGCAGACGACCCAGAATGATGCCGAACAGCAGACCCAGTCCCTGCTGCACCACATTGTTCATGCCGCCCCAGAACAGGCCGCGTGTCGTCTTCTCCTTCAGTGTCTCCATACTTTCTTCGTTGACTGAAAAATGGGCTGCCCTAATGGCCAGCCCATATATCAACAGGTAGTTACAATTGCTTACTTAGACTCCATGACCTGCTTGGCAATCTCGTTCTCGGGGTCAATCTCCAGAAGCTTCTGGGCATACTGCTTGGCAGTGTCCTTGTTGTCCTGGATGACGAAGTAGTAAGAGATGAGATAGCGGTAGCTCTCGGTCAGACGAGCCTTGTCGGTAGCGTCCTTGTTGTCCTTGCCACCAATCAGCTGGTCAAGCTTCTCGTAGTAAGGCTTGGCGAGACCCTTCTTCTGGTCGGGGTCCATATAGCTGTTCACACGGGCACGCATGAAGGTAGCATACTCGGCAGCATCCTCGAACTTGTTCTCCAAATCCTGATAGGTCTTGTCAGCCATGATGAAGCACTCAGCCTGCTCTTCAGCAGTGGTCTTCTTGCTGGCATGCTGAACGTGGAGCTGAGCCAGTGCAGCGATGTCGTTGGCTGAAGCCTTCTCGACATTGGCCAGGTACTCCTCGTAATTCTTGATGGCATTGGGGTAGTCCTCCTGAGCCTTGTAGGCATCAGAGAGCTGCTTGATGACACCGGCACGCTTAGCCTTGTTGTCCATGTCCTCCTGCTGCAGAGCCTTCTGGTACATCTCTACGGCCTTCTCGTGCTGCTTGGCACCACTCAGGGCATTGCCATAGTAGGTGTAGTCGTAGTAAGAGAACTTGGCAGAGTCAGACTTGTTGAACAGAGCGTCAGCATATGCCAGAGCGTCGTCCCACTTCTTCAGCTCGGTGCTGTTGAAGAAGGCCAGACGGTTGAAGGCAGCGTGACGAGGATTCTTGCTCAGACCGTACTTGGCAACCTCCAGGGCGGTGTCGTACTTCTGCTTGAAGAAAGCGGTCATAGCGTAGTCGCTGAGGTCGCGCTCTTCCATCTTTGACTTGTCAGCCTTGTTATAAGCGCGCAGAGCAGCATCGAAGTCGTTAGACATGTAGTAGATACGTCCCATGAGGGCATCAACAGCGATGTCAGGACGCTGCTGGCGCAGCTCTTCCAGCTTGCTGACGGCACCACGGGGGCTGATCTTACGGTAAACATTAGCATACTTGTAGTAAGCCTCTGGTTCTTTAGGAGCACAATAGATAGCCTGCTCGTACTGCTGGGCGGCTGCACCACCATTGTCACCGAGAGCCTCGATGTCGCCTAACAGAATGAAGGCGGGAGCACACTGGTTCTTGCTGGCAGCAAGGGCATGCATCGCATAGGTTTTGGCGTTGGCAGTATCCTTAGCCTCGTAGAAGGCACGTCCGAAGGCAGCCAGGTTGGCAGCATTCTTCTTGTTGGCCTTGAAGAAGGGCTTCATCTGCTTCTCCAGATCAGCGGGTTTCTGACTAATGATGTTCTTGACGGCCTGTACGTCGGCATCTGTGCCGTTCTGTGCCGTAGCGCTTGCGCTGTAACCTGCGGTCAGCGCTGCGAGAAATAGATATTTAATAGCTTTCATAATTCTATTGTTTTTAGTGATTACTCTTTTATTAGACGTTTAGAAGTTCTGAATGTTATTTTTTTTATTGATTATTCACAAATACGGTCCGTGTATTCATACCTGCCTGGATGGGCAGAAGACCCGATTTCTGGATGAGCAGCTGTCCTTTCGGCAGGCGGCAGAAGTGGGCGAAGTTGGATGGCAGTCCGCTGCGTGGCTCATTGAGCAGAGCGTAGATGGTACGGATGAGCGGATAGTTACCATTATATATATAGTACTGATAGGGTCGCCAGCTGTTGGCTACTGTTGCAGAGTCCAGTCGGCTGACCTTCATAACTGTTATGTTCTTCTTAAAGGTGACATTCGTCGTGTCGCGCTTGTCGTTAAGCCAGTTAGAACCGATGATGCCCAGGGAGTTCTCGTGTTTCTCCACATAGTCTATCACGGCAGCACTGGTCTTGACGGCTCCGATGTTGGGAGCCTTGAACTCATTGCCTTCCAACAGCGAGTCGACACACCAGCGTACGGTGCTAGACAAGGGATTGTCGAAGACGACATCGATGGTGCCCAGTTTCGAGGTGGGGTAGAGGTCTTTCCAGTTGACGAGCTCACCTTTGAGGATACGCTTGAAGTCCTTGACGGTGATGCAGGTGTCTGGGTTGCTGTTGTTGACAATGATGGCCAGACCATCATAGGCGATGGGTATCGTCCTCGGCCTATAGGAACGGTCGATGAGGTTCTGGCGTTCTTTGGCTGTCAGGTCGCGGGTACTGAAGGCCAGCCATGTCTCCAGCTTCATCAGTTTCTTGATGGCGTCCTGTTCGTTGGTGTATTCTCCTTTCAGCGTGTCGAGCACGTTATGATAGAGGAATACGTCGAGCGCTTCGTTCAAGATAGGACTGAAGCTCTCGTCGGCAGTGAAGTAGCGGGCTGCCTTCTGGTAGTCCTTCTCTGCCTGAGTATTTTTAGGCTTGTTCCCACAGGATGGGAACAAGCCTAAAATGAGTGTTAATCCAATAA
>JAEEGG010030242.1_pt1 | contig 10065 bp, 10 predicted proteins | sample 9134161 | NCBI WGS metagenome assembly JAEEGG01 (sample SAMN16246543, study PRJNA631951) | gut metagenome | biome: gut microbiome; feature: rumen; material: CR-attached | host: Bos | place: Iran: Karaj | collected 2018-10 | reverse complement strand
GACCCCTCCTCCACAAAACACCCGACTAAGGACCGGGCCGAGGAGGCTGAAACAAAAGCGTTATGGCAATATTAACCGGTATCAACACCCGTCTGCGCGGCTCGGCTGGCGACTGGACTTTCTCGCAGCTCAACGGTCAGACGGTGGCAAAACAGAAAATGCAGGCTAAGGAGAACCCCAAGCGTACCTTTGCCCAGATGATCCGCCGCGTGCAGTGGGCCAACCTCGTGGCTCTTTACCGCTCTTTCGACGGCAACCTGCACCCTTCGTTCGAGAACAGGGACAGCCGCGTGAGCGACTACAACGAGTTCATGAGCGCCAACATCGGGGCCGCTCCCGTCTACCTGACCAAGGACCAGGCCCGTCAGGGCGGCTGCGTGGTGGCTGCCTATCAGGTGACCCGCGGTTCGCTGCCCTCTATCGTCATGACCGAGGACGCTTCCCATGTCGTTTCCACCGACATTGCACTGGGTGGTCTCACCATCGGCGCAAGCACCGACATCAAGGCATTCAGCGATGCTGTTGTGCAGAACAACCCCAACTATCGCTATGGCGACCAAATCTCCTGCTTCATCGCCACTCAGAGCATGGATGCCGCAACCAATGTCCCCCGCGTCTCCATTGAGGCTCTCGAAATCACCCTTGACGGTGTTGATGACGAGACCATGCTCTATGACGTTGTGAATGCTCACGGCTTCAGCACCGTTGGTGGCAAACTGGGCGCAGATGCAGCCGTTAACGGCGCTATCGCCTGGATTCACAGCCGTCGGTCCACTTCCGGCACTAAGGTCAGCACTCAGCGTTTCATGGTCAACAACTCCATCCTCTCTGGCTTCCAGACGGTGGATGCTCGCGACAAGGCCATCCTCTCCTATGGCGGCACGCTGAGCGAGCAGTTCCTGACCCCTAACGACACTGAGGCTCCTCAGGTAAACCCTTAGACGCGGTGACGCTCTCGTTCAACATCAGTCCCGACGGCTCGGTAACTGCCAACGGCAACCCCGTCATCGACGAGCAGCAAGTCAGCTACGAGCGCGGGACTGTGGTCCGCCTCCATGCAGAACCCGACGCAGGGGCCACCTTCGTGGGATGGAACCAAGGTGAATGGTTCGACGAGGATTGGGACTTTGTGGCGAACGAGGACGCTGTAATCACCGCTGAATTCTCAGTATAGACTTTGGAAGTCTGGTCTCACAGGAAGGGCTGCCGGTACAGGGCAGCCCTTTTGCTTAGACGCGCGATTTCTCGCAGAAAGCGCAGAAAACGCAGATTTTACTTTCCACTTTCCACTACTCTAAACTTTCAACACTAAACTCTAAACTTTCAATAACCAATAACCTATAACCAATAAACTTTCAACTCTAAACTATAAACTCTAAACTTTCAACTTTCAATAACCTATAAACAATAACCTATAAACTATCAATTATAGAACATCGAAAGAAACGAAAAACACCAAAATGCAAGCTAAAGCTTGGGAAAACTCTCGCAGAAAGCGCAGAAAACGCAGATTGTACTTTCAACTTTCAACTACTTTAAACTCTAAACTCTAAACTTTCAACTCTCAATAACCTATAACCAATAACCTATAACCAATAAACTTTCAACTCTAAACTCTCAACTTTATTGTGCCACGTATCACATGTATTACACGGATTTGGCAAGCTAAAGCTTGGTTTTTTTAAACACGAATTATCATTAATTAATCATGAATTAACCATTAATGGCTGGCGCGGACTTTTATTTCTGAGAGTTATTGCTTTACGGATTGCAAATCCTTATAGTATTTTGCGTCAGATTGCAAATCTGCCGCAACGGACGTTTTCTGCGAGTTCTGCGAGAGTTATTGTTTTACGGATTGAAAATCCTTATAATAGTTTGCGTCAGATTGCAAATCTGCCGCAACGGACGTTTACTGCGAGAGTTATTGCTTTACGGATTGAAAATCCTTATAATAGTTTGCGTCAGATTGCAAATCTGCCGCAACGGACCACGGACAAATCTGCCGCAACGGAGAATTATTGCTTTGCGGATTGCGAATCTGCCGCAACGGACAAATCTGCCGCAACGGACGTTTTCTGCGATTTCTGCGAGAGTTATTGCTTTACGGATTGCAAATCCTTATAATATTTTGCGTCAGATTGCAAATCTGCCGCGACGGAGAAATCTGCTGTAACGGAGAATTCTGCTGCGACGGAGAGCGGGTTGTTGCATTTTCCTCTTGATTTATGTTAAATCAAGAGTTTTTTGTCACGATTCCAGAAAAAAAGTGTACTTTTGCAAAAAATTGAGACATGGGATTGATAGGTGTCGTAACAGGTGATATTGTTAACTCTACAAATATATCAGTTTCTGATAGGGATAGGCTATTGTCTGTGTTGAACGCACTTTTGGTTAATTCTGTGCCTCTCGGAGAGCGTGATTCGGCCATTTTTAGAGGTGATAGTTTCCAGATGAAGTTAAGCCAACCAGGACAGGCGGCGCGTGTGGCGCTGAGTATTCGAAGTGGTTTGATGCACAATACGCCGGCAGGAGAGAGTGCCCTATGGGATGCGCGCATTTCGGTAGGGATTGGAGAAGAGACCTATGTTGGCGAAGATGTTGGCAAATCGGATGGTGAGGCATTTCGCCTCTCGGGACAGCGTCTGGACGATATGAAAGATGCCCGCCTCTCGTTCTTGTCATCGTCGGATTTCGTCAATGAGGAGTTGGCGATAGAAGGCGCCTTTGTTGACGATATCGTGTCTCATTGGTCAAGAAATCAAGCGTTTGTTGCATATCAGTATTTCCAAGCCGATGTTCCCACACAACAGGCCATAGCCCGAAAAATGAGGGTTACTGCACAGCGGATAAATCAATTATATCATACAGCCAAAGTCCCCTTAATACTCCAATTCTTAGTACGATTTGAAAATATTGTTACTTCCTTGTTGTCATGATAAACTTGTTTCTCCGTCTTTTTGCGGCACACCTTGTTGCCGATTTCTTCCTCCAATTTGATTGTATCAACAAAGGAAAGTATCGTCAGGGTATTTCGGGTTTTTCGTTCCTAGTACTTGATTTTTGTTAAAACAAGAGGTGTTTGAAACATTATTTATGACATTAATATAGACTAAAATTATTAATTTAACAACAAATGAAAAAAACTTTATTAGCAGTTATGGCACTTTCGCTTTTTGCCGCAACTTCATGCAACAAGGCTGGTACTGAGCTCAGCTCGGGTATCGACCTGAACAACCTTGACACGACGGCTAACCCCGTGGACAATTTCTATCAGTATGCCTGCGGTGGTTGGCTGAAAGCTCACCCCCTGGATGCCGAGCACAGCCGCTATGGCGCGTTCGACGCTTTGGCAGAGACCAACCAGGAACAGCTCCGCACCCTGATCGACTCGCTTTCGGCTTCGCAGAACGAGGCTGGCAGCATTGCCGATAAGATTGCTACTTTCTACAACATTGGTATGGACTCCGTCACCCTCCAGCAGCAGGGTGCTGAGCCTATCAAGCCCTACATGGAAGAGATTGCCACCCTCAAGGGCCGCGAGGCTCTGCAGCAGGAGATGACCCGCCTGCACAACATCGGCATCTTCCCCTTCTTTGCTCTCTTTAACGAGGCTGACGCTCAGGATGCCAAACAATGCATCGCCTGGATTTATCAGACGGGCATCGGCATGGGCGACCGCGACTACTATCTGGGTAAGGACTCTCGCTCTGCACAGCTGCGTGAGGGTTATGTGAAGCTCATGACCCAGGAGTTTGCCCTGGCAGGCTATGACAAGATTGCCGGTCTCCCTGCCGACAAGCTGGCCAAGATGGTGATGGGCCTTGAGACCCGCCTGGCTAAGGCCCAGTATGACAAGGTGACCAACCGCGACCCCTTCAAGACCTACAATAAGAAGAGCCTCGACGAGGCTGAGACGCTGGCCAAGGCTGTCAATTTCAAGAAATATTTTGCCGAGATGGGTCTGCCCAAGCTCACCAGCTTCAACATGTGCCAGCCTGAGTATATCCAGGAAGTGGCCAAGGTGCTGGCTACCGAGAATGAGGCTACCGTCAAGGCTTACTATGCTTGGAACGTTATCAACACCGCCGCCGGCTACCTGAGCGACGATTTTGTGAATGCCAACTTTGAGTTCTACGGCCGCCAGATGAGTGGTACCGAGCAGCTGCGTCCCCGCTGGAAACGCGTGACCGGTGTGGTTGACGGCGCCATGGGTGAGGCCCTTGGCGAGCTCTATGTTGCCAAGTATTTTCCCCCAGAGGCTAAGAAACGTATGCTCACCCTCGTGGACAACCTGAAGGAAGCTTTCGGCATGCGCATTAAGGATGCCGAGTGGATGGATCAGGCCACCAAGGAGAAGGCTCTGGACAAGCTGAGCAGCATCATGGTGAAGGTGGGCTATCCCGACAAGTGGCGCGACTACAGCGGCCTGACTATCAAGAAGGACAGCTATTTTGCCAACATCATCCGCAGCAACGAGTTTGACGTTGATTATATGATTAGCAAGATTGACAAACCCGTTGACAAGACCGAGTGGGGTATGACTCCTCAGACCGTCAACGCCTACTACAATCCCACCACCAACGAAATCTGCTTCCCCGCAGCTATCCTGCAGAAACCTTTCTTCAACATGGAGGCCGATGACGCTGTCAACTATGGCGCTATTGGAGTTGTTATCGGACATGAGATGACCCACGGTTTCGACGACCAGGGCCGTCAGTATGACAAGGAGGGTAACCTCAACGACTGGTGGACCGAGCAGGATGCCCAGAACTTTAAAGACCACTCGAAGGTGCTGGTGGACTGCTTCAACAAGGTGATTGTGGCCACCGAACCCGACACGGTGTATGCCAATGGCGAGCTCTGCCTGGGCGAGAATATCGCCGACAACGGCGGCCTGCATATCAGCTATCTGGCCATGCAGAATGCCATCAAGAAGGGTCAGGTGAAGGACGAGAAGATGGATGGCTTCACCTCTGCCCAGCGTTTCTTCCTTGCATACGCAGGTGTTTGGGCCAGCAACATCCGTCCCGAGGCTGTGCTGCAGCTCACCCAGATGGATGTCCACTCGCTGGCTAAGAACCGCGTGAACGTCACCCTGCCCCATGTGACCGAGTTTGTTGAGGCTTGGGGCGTGAAGGAAGGCAACGGCATGTGGATTGCTCCTGCCGACCGCGTGGTGCTCTGGTAGTCTCTACCTTATCAAGAGGGAAGATTTAAAAAACCCGTCTGCCTACAAGGCTGGTACGAGGAACACTGTAGTCAGTATTATTTTTTTTTCTAACATTTCAAGACTCCCCAATTCTTGATTATTACATCCCCTAAACAATAAGAAAAGGACGGCAACGTTGAGGCCGTCCTTTTTTGCTTCCAAGAGAAAAAAATCTTGTTTCCTCTGAAAATAGAACACTAATTTCCACGAATAATCATGAATGAATTAATGGTAAATTCGTGATAATCGGTGTTTTAATAAATTATTCTTCGTGTGTCTGTGTATAATTCAGGAATTTTATGTAAATTTGCAGCTGTAAAAAGCATTATAAATATTGAGCAATATGAAAAACAAAATCAAAGGTACTTGTTTAAGTTCTAACATTCTAATGGGAACAGCCAGACCCGTGCCACCCCCCACCATTAACACAGAGCCTCTCACACCCACTTGTGTAACCTTCTATTAATGTCAATCATGAAAAAATCATATATTATAGCTTGCTTACTACTGCTGTTCTGCGCTGTACGGGCACAGGACACCATAGACTATTCTCTCCCGAGCCAGGCATATCGGAGTATACCGTATACTTTTCGAAATGCTTTTTTCGATTCATTAGATCATTTCTCACAAATAGATTCTGATTCTTATTATCCTGACTATTACTGGCCCCCATACAATTTTCGATTATATCATAATATATGGAGAAGTGTTGTGACCAAACATTATCCCACCAATATGCCTCCGATATATGGCATAGGCATTCCTCTATGGCAGCTTCCCCAAGGATTCTGGTATCCTACGACACCAGGTGAGACGCAACTAAGGCCTGTCATAGCAGTGAAAGAGAGTGATAGCCTATATCTAACCACCTATGGACGAATAGTTGAATCAGACCAGCTATGTACAAGTCCTCCCGATGCATACATCAAGGCTCCCTACTATCCCACTTGCGACACATCCTACGAACAATGGTCCTGTTCTAACGTATACTATCTTTATTTCGACAGTGCAGTCACGATGTCAGATTCCTTCTATTTCGGAGTGGCAATTAAAGGACCGAGTGGCGGCTTATTTTTAAGTGGAAGGTATGGTGCATGTGAATACCCTAGTCTTGAGGAACAAACAGAGCGTCTGTTGTGTCCTTTTCTTGAGCAATATGACTCAACTGTTTTTAGCCATGCACGACCATATTCGGAAGTTGCTTTTGGAACTTTTGCAAATATTCCTTTCATACTGCTCTTCAACCCGCCGGACACGGACAGCTTTGTATGTCCCGAGGTGGAGAACTTCACCTATTTGGGCATACAGGGTTTCTATCCCACATTCATGTGGACCAGTGGGGACGGGGTGCAGCAGTATGAGGTGTGCTACGGTCCCTACGATGCCGACGTAAACACCCTGCCCACCGTCACAGTGGACTCTACCAACGTGTGCGTACTGACCGACCGCACGCTCAGTCCCGACATCTACTATCAGGCCCGCTGCCGTGCCGTCTGCCACCATGTCTGCCCCATCCACGATACCGTCCTGCATACCCCCTGGAGCGCACCGCAGTACTTCTACATGGGCAGCAGCATGCCCGACACCACCCGCCCCGACACCACCCACCACGACACCTCGCACGTTGCCCTCCCACCGTCCCTTTCACCGCTACCCTTCACCCTCTCGCCCAATCCCGCCCACGGCAACGTCACCCTGTTGCTGCCCGAGGATGCCTTGCCTGCCAACGTGGTGATGCGTGATGCCGCCGGCCGCGAGGTGCTGCGCCGTCGCGTTGCCGCCCCCCAGACCACCCTCAGCACCCGCTCCCTCCCCGCCGGCCTCTACCACGTCACCGTCTTCACCCCCACAGCCTCCGCCACACGGAAACTGACCGTGCGGTAGGTTCGGTATTTTTATTAAGTATTTTACTTTGTATAAAAGTAGATTTTTACTTTAAAATAGAAAAGAATGGCTTTGAAAAGGTCATTCTTTTCTATTTTATTCTTATCTTTGCATGGATTAGGCCGATGGGCGAACGTGTGTATCGCCCTTTGGCCGTTGGATTTAAATGGTAATCGCGTGAATCAAATAGACAAACTTTTCGACGGTATTTCTAATCAGTATGACCGTTTCAACCACATCACTTCTATGGGCATCGACCGCTCGTGGCGACGGCAGGCGGTGGGCAGTTTGCCTGTCTGCCATGACCTGCTGGATGTGGCGGTGGGCACGGGCGACCTGACTATCGAGGCGTTGCGGCAGCAGAAGGTTTCGCGGGTGGTGGGGATAGACATCTCCGACGGCATGATGCGGGTGGCGAAGGCCAAGGTGGAAGGCTTGGGCCTTCAGGACAAGGTGACGTTGCTGCATGCCGATTGCGCTCAGCTGCCATTTGCCGACGGCTCGTTTGATGCCATCACTTGTGGCTATGGTGTTCGCAATTTTGCCCAGCTCGACCAGTCGTTGGCGGAGATGTACCGCGTGTTGCGGCCAGGCGGGCAGCTGAGGATTTTGGAATTTACCTATCCTACCAATCCCATTATCAGGTTTTTTTATGATTTCTACCTCACCAAGGTCATGCCTATTATTGGCAAAAAGCTGACCCAACAGGGCGACTCTTTTGTCTATTTCATGAACAGTATCAAACGTTTCGACAAAGGGAAAGCTTTCTTGTCCCATCTTGACAAGGTGGGCTTTGCCGACACCCGCTTTAAGAAACAAACTTTCGGAATTTCATCACTTTATATCGCATGCAAAAGATAAAACTATGGTTTGGCATCTGTCGTCCCCGCACCCTTTTCGCCTCGGTGTGTCCTGTGCTGATGGGACTGATTGCCATCCAATCTGTGGTAGATGCCTGGGTTGCGTTGGCAACGCTGTTGTGCGCCCTATCGCTGCAAATCCTCTCTAACCTTATCAACGACTATTATGACTTCAAACGAGGGTCGGACAAAGCCGGCCGTGTGGGGCCTGCACGCGCATTGGCTGAAGGCCTTGTGGATGAAAAACAGATGCGTAATGCCTGCTTGATTGCAGTGGGCATGAGTGTGGCTCTGGGGCTCTACTTGGTTGTAGAGGGGGGCCGGGTTATCTTGGCCATTGGTGTGCTGGCCATCCTCTTTGCCTGGCTCTATACCGCCACCCACCATTCGCTGTCGTATCTGGGTATTGCCGACATCTTTTGTTTCCTGTTCTACGGGCCGATTGCCTCTGCGGGCACGGCATACTTGCAGGTAGGTTGCTTTTCTTGGACGGCATTTCTGCTGGGTTGTGAGTGTGGATGTATAGCTGTTTGTGTGTTGGCTACCAATAATATCAGGGATATTGAAGACGACCGTGCCGTGGGTAAACGCACCTTCGCGGTTCGTTTTGGCATGAACGCCGCGAGGGTAGGGGTGGCCTTGATGCTGGTGGCTGCCTTGCTGTTTGGCTATTTGGGACTTAGAGACAATGGCTATTGTTGGCTGCTGGGGATTCCGTTTGCCTTCTCGGTATACCTCTATGTGCGTCTCCTCAAAGCAAAGGGGCCCCAATACAACCGATGCCTTTTTAGTTTCGGGCTTCTGAATGCTTGCTATACCGTGGCTGCCTTTTTGATTGTTTTGTTGGGCAATTAGGGGTAGGCTTGGCCGTTAGGGTCTGATTGAAACAAAATCGGCTATCCATTGTTTGGTTGTCGCGGCCCGCTGGGTGTATTCTTCTTGTGAGACGCCACGCATGAAAGGGGTCTCTTTCCATGTTTCCCAATTGCCAAAAATCAAGGGCAGCTCCATGCAATGGGTGGCTCCTAAGGGAGTTTGGTTGTGGCGCCAGGTCAGTAGCTTGGTTTCGGTTTCGATACCGGCCTTCTCCATCCATCGGGCATACCGGAGCATGGGTTGGTGGAACACCAGCTGGGTGGCCAAGGGCTGTATGCAACGGGGCGCAAAGGGGGAAGCATCGTCCTGCTGGCAGGTGAGCCTGACGGCTTTTAGTGCAGGATGGATGTGAAGGGGTTTGATGAGCGATTGGCTGACAGGGGCGAAAGGCATCATCCTGCTGTGCTTGGCGAGCAGTTTCTGTTGTGCCAGAAGGATTTCCTCTAAGGAGGCCTCAAGGGGGTCTTTGCCTAAGAGGTGCAAGTATTCGAGCGTCCGGCCCCGCATGGTTTTCTCGCTATAAGAGAGGTAAGGCGAACTGAGGATGATGGCTTTGCTGAAGAGGGATTCGGACTGATTGGCAATATGATAGAGAATAGAATAGCCGCCGGCAGATTGCCCCATCAGCGTGATTTGCCGGGCATCACCACCAAAGAGATGGATGTTGCGGCAGATCCATTGCAAGGCACACCATTGGTCTTGTAAGCCCAAGTTGACAGCTCCCTGCTCGGGAAGGTAGAGAAATCCGAAGGCCCCTAGCCGATAGGAGATATTAACCACCACGATGTTGTGCTGCAGGGATAGGGATTCGGCATCGTAGCAGTCGTTGACAGAACTGCCTGTAAGGAAGGCCCCACCATGAATGAACACCAGCACCGGCCTCTTCTTCTCGTCGGCGGCAGGGGTGAAGATGGAGAGCCTGAGGCAGTCCTCGCTCTGCTCTATCTGACTAGGGTTGTCGCCCATGACTCTCACCAGTCGGCTCAAGGACTGTGGACAAGCCACTTTGCGGCAGGTGATGTCGTTGACGTTTTGAAGGTCGGGTTCGGCAAGGGGGCTGCCCAAGCGGGCGGCCGTGGCATATCGGATACCTATATATTTCATATGGTGGGTTCTATAAATTGCTTTCAATCGATTTTGTTCTTATTTCGAGCAGATTTCCGTGCGGAAGGAGGGAGCAATGCGGTGCATTGTAACCGACTGACAATCGGAAAGATGCCGAAATAAGGGCAA
>JAEEGG010030241.1_pt1 | contig 10065 bp, 8 predicted proteins | sample 9134161 | NCBI WGS metagenome assembly JAEEGG01 (sample SAMN16246543, study PRJNA631951) | gut metagenome | biome: gut microbiome; feature: rumen; material: CR-attached | host: Bos | place: Iran: Karaj | collected 2018-10 | reverse complement strand
GTGTATCCATGCCTAAGGGGAACTTGCGGATGTCGCCGTCGAGTGCCGCCAGTCGCGCTGCCTCCCAGGCATCCTCTTCGGTCAGCAGCGGGTCGTTGAAGATGATGTTGTCGCGGATGGTGCCCTCGACGAGCTGGCCTTCCTGCATGCAGATGCCCATGCAGTACTGTCGTAGGCAGCGAAGATTGATGTCGCTCAAGTCGAACTGGTCGTAGAAGATGGATCCTGCCAGGGGTGACTCCAACCCGAGCATCAGCCGCATCAGCGTGCTCTTGCCACAGCCAGAAGCACCGACAAGAGCCACATAGTCTCCGCTGTTGATGGTCAGGTTGAGTCCGTCGAAGAGCAGCGGCATATCGTCGGCATAACGGAACTTCAGACCGCGTATGTCTATCTGACCAGTAATGCGCTTGACCACCCGACGCCCTTCCTTGACTTCAGGTGTGGCGGCCATGATAGGCTGGCATAGCCGCGTCTCTGGCAGCAGGCGTGACACCATCTTTGTGATGCCTTGCAGTTGAGACACAGCCTTGCAGACGAGCGATAAGACAGCACAGTAGGCGATATAGTCGGAGAGTGCCAGGCCATAGTGCCAAGCTGCCCACATCGTGACAATCATGGGTAGGTACTTGAGACAATAGCTGACGCCGGTGATATAGAAACTGGCCAAGGGCTGGCTGCTGCTGTACATCTCTGAAGGGGCATATGCCTTTGCCCATTGATGGAAGGCCCGGAATTCGGCCCCGCTGGTCTTGATCTTCTGGATGCCTGAAAACAAGGCAAACAGTGTGCCTATGAGGTGTGAGCCGCTGGCATTAACGCTTAGCTGCACTTTCTCAGTATAATAGTACTCCATCATGATGGCAAATAATTGTATCATGATGACTATGATGCCAGTGGTGAGCAGTGGGCCGCCATAGATGAAGAACTGTATGAACATGACGGCCGAGAAGAGGAAGGTCAGGAGCGTCGATAGGAAATTGGCCGTCAGGTTGGAGCTGACGCGCGACAACGACAGCAGGCGGTTGGATATGTCTCCTGGTGTGAATTCCTTGATAAATGTGGCAGGAAGGAGCAGCAGGCGCGACATGATGGCCGTCTGCAACGAATATTCCACCTTGTCCTTGATACGTACCACCACCAGGTTGCGGGCAATCTCCACCATCGTCAGTCCGGCGGCAGCGCTCAAGAGCAAAGTAGCAATGGGAACAATCTGGCTGGCATCGCCCGAAGGGATGACCTCAGAAAAAATCAGTTTGCACACGTATGGCGTGAACATGGTGAGGAGCGTAACACCTAAGCAAGCTATCAAGCAGAACAACAGATCATATATACAGAGGCAGCTTACGGCATAGCGCATGATGGACCTGACAGTCAGTTTCTCTTCAGGAAAAGGGAAACAGGCTATCAGTGCCTCCTGCTTCAACAGGTTGTGGTGTTTGCTCGCCTTCATGCTCTCGCCTGTCTTGGGATGGGTGAAGGTATAGTCCGTGAAGCCTGGCACGAGTACGACATGCGAGTTGTCATCGGCCATGAATCCCAGCATATAGCCCGTACAGCGGGTCCACCAGCCGTCGCTCAGCGTGATAGTGCGAAAAAAGACGTTATATTGCTCAAGCAATAACTCTAACTCATCAAAGTTTGACGGCAAGTCTGCGCCCGACTGCATCTGCTTCCACAGTTTGCGGTCTATCATGGAGCGCAGGATGTCCACTGTCTGCCTCATGGCCTTGCGGTCGCCATCCACGCGCTGGGCCAACTGCTGAAGGAATATATTCGTTATCATGGTGTCAGGCGTATTTTAAGAGATTACTATACAGGCCATCCTGCTGTCGCAGTTCGTCGTGCGTGCCATGCTGGGTGATGTGCCCCTGCTCTATCACATAGATCTGGTCGCATCCGGCAATGGTCTCCAACCGATGGGCAATCATGACCATGGTCATGCCCAGGCCAAAAAGGTTGTCCATCACCTTGGCTTCCGTCTGGGGGTCGAGTGCCGAGGTGCCCTCGTCCATCAGCAGAATGGCAGGCTCCTTGGCCAGGGCGGTGGCTATCTCAATGCGCTGGCGCTGTCCGCCGCTGAAGTTCTTGCCGCGCTCCATGACGGTTCCATGATAGCCGCCCGGACGTTCCATGATTTCATGGTGCATCTGCGCATCATTGCAGGCCATCACCATGGTGAAGTCTTCTATCGACTCGTCCCACATCTTCACATTGTCGGCTATTGTGCCCTCAAAGAGCGTCACATCCTGATTAATCACCGAGACTGAGTTGACAAATGTCATGCGGTCGATGGCACTACGGGGCTTGCCGTCGAAGAGCACCTCGCCCTCCCAGGGCTCATACAGTCCTGACACGAGGCTCAGCAACGTGCTCTTGCCACAGCCCGACGGGCCTACCAGGGCGATGCGCTCACCTGCCTTGATCTTCAGCGAGAAGTGGCTGAGAATGGGCGGCAGCGAGCGGTCGTAGCCAAAGGTGACGTCACGCAACTCTATCTCGCCTGCCAGTTTGGCCGTGTCGGGCAACTCATCGCCTGCGGGCAGGCTTAGCTCTGCACTTTCCTGACTACAGTCTGTCACATCCTTGATGCGCTGGATAGACGAGTTGATCCTCAGAAAAGTCTGTACGCTGGCTATGGCTCTGATGATGGGATAGATAGTCTCGTTGATGAGTCCCTGGGAGGCTAGGATCATGCCAGGTGTCATCTCGCCTTGCAGAATCAGCCAGGAGCCCAGGCATAATATGACGCCATTGGTGGCCTGCAGCACAAACTCTGGCAGGGCACTCAGATAGATGTTGTTGGTAATGGTGGTCACGCGGGCATTCAAGGACTGTGCATAGGCTCTCTCCCACTGCGCATAGAAGTAGCGCTCGCCGCCTAAGGCTTTGATGGTGTCCAGATTGCCTATTCCCGTCATTGTGACGTTCTGTAGCCGCGCATCCGTTACCTCCAGGTTCATGGCTATCTTCTTCTGCTTGTTGGCAGTGCTGCGCATCACGTAAACGAGCAGCAGGATGGAGAAAATTTCCAGCAGCCCCAGTTTCCAGTTAAACAGCATGACAATATAGCAGCAGAGGATGGGCAGGGTGAGTATGCTGACGGCAGGCAGAGCATAATCCAACTGCCTGGTGGACTTCGGAATGGTGGTGTAGCGAGCCACCAGTTCGCCAGGAGTGAACCGCGTGAGCAGGGTCATTGGTAGTCTAAGTACCGTCCACAGGTAATTGGCCGAAGTGGTGATGTTGATCCTTGCCTGACTCTTGCGGCGCAATACGGAGAAGAAGATCCAGACCAGCAGTTCAACCACGAACAGCAGGATATACAGCGCTATCAGTGGAGTAAACCATTCGGGATTCTTATGGGTGATGATACTGTCGGTATAGACCTGCTGGAACAGTGAGGGGAATATGCAGGCTATGGAGTCGATGGCCACAATAATGACGCCGTTGAAGGCAAACAGCATGTTGCCCTTCAGGAAATAGCTGAAAGCTGATAGCAGCGACAGTTTAGATTTCTTGCCTTGTGTCTGCTCTGTATTCATTCAAACTTCAGCTTTAGGTTACGGAAACGTGTGCGACCAGCCTCGAAAAGGTACTGGAACATGCTGAGACGACGGGTCTCAGTGAGCACAGAGCAGTAAGTGCCGAAGTCCATGCTCACACCGTCCGGTTCGCCGAACGACCAGTCATAGCTCGTGGGGTCTTTCGGGTCTCGCTGCAAGTCGATAATAACCTCATAGACTATCTTGTCGCCATCGCCTAACAGCTGCTGAACAAGCTTGTCAGATTTCAGCGTCTGGCGCACATCGACGGCATTGGCAGGATAGCGTACCACCTGAGTAATACGGCCTCTCACATAGCCTATCTCGTCACGCTTCTCGTCGGCAGGCCATACCTGAGCCTCCATGCCTATGCGCAAATCGCGCTGGGCATCATTGTCAGCGTATGCGATGAGTTGGACGCGTTGTGACTTCTGGTTGCCAGTACCAGCGTCAACAACGCTGATGATAGGATCGAAAGCCTCGAATGGCTCATTGTCGGTTTTAGAATGAATCACCAGGCCGCTAACCGTACTGGTCAGGAAACTATGGCTGTTTCCGATGGACACCATCGCTATGGGCTGTCCCTCATGCACGCTGTCTCCATTGTGTACAAGTATACTGCGTACAATGCCTTTATTGGGCAGTGTGACATCGGAACTACCCTGCATGGGAAACACCACTCCAGAGTAATAAACCTTGTCGCTCACACTACCCAACACACCCCATACAATGAATGCCGCCATCAACAATCCTGCAGCCGCAGCCAACAAGTATGTAGGAACATACGTCACACGCAGATGATCGGCCAGTTGCTCGGGCGATTGAACAGTTTTCTCTGAATCTTCTTTCATATATATTTATAGTTTTCTGATTTGTTTCTTCATAGACTCATTGTTTTAGTAATTCTGGCGACAAAAATACTAAATTATTTCCACACCACCAAACATCTTCCCACTTTTTTAACCCCAGTACAGACTGCCGCATAATCTTCTTGGCGGCATCCATGACATGCATAATGTCAGCCATGTCCGACGGTTGGGCTTCTTCGGCCAATCCGTTCATTAAGTTATCGTCTATTATCTTCATAGTCTAGTTATTTTATCGCGTCTGGCTTTGGGAAGTTTCGATGCTACAAGTTGATAGGACTCACGAATCCATTCCCTCACCTGCGCATCTTCTATCTGTTCATAATACACATCGCTCCAATGCTTTTTGTTCCAATGCCAGGCAGGAGTCACAGCCGCAAACTGACTGCGAAGTTCTTCATTCCTTTCAGGTGACAGTTTCAGAGCCAGCCTTGGCTCTGAAGACTCCTTCATGTCATGCTTATCTCCGCCCAACCAAAGGCATACAAAGATTTTTCCTTCTAGTCGGAAGGTGATGATGTCGTCGCCAAATGGCTGGTCTTCTGTCACGCCAAGGAGCGACAAGGTAAATTCTCGTACTTGTTCAATGTTCATTGTCATTGCTTTTTCTTTTGAATTTCACGATAGTCAGAGAGCAGATTCCAAATACCATCTTCTGATAGTACTCCACGTTTGAGGTCTGGAGGAAGATTCCCAGCTTCGTCAGCAGCAAAGTCCTGTTTCCACAACTCACTGCCATAGTATTTGCTGAGTTCGGCAACATCCTTCTCTATAACCTTCAATGAATCAGCAGACCCATCCTTGATAGCAGCCAAAGCATTATTGAAGCGTTGCTCCATCCACTTGATTCGTTCAATTTGCAAAAACTCACAAATCGAGTCCTCTCTGATAATCTTTGGTACAGACTTACCAGCCAAAACCAATACCTTTTTGCCATTGCGATAGATATATTCGTTCATAGTTCCACATCTGAAGGACTGTAGCTGTTCACCCATCACGTCCTGCATTACATCAAACACATTGTCGCCTGTGCAATGGCTGGTATAGAACAGCGTTTTAGGATAATTCGCTTTTAGCCTTTGAGCCAAAGCCGCCAGTTCTTCCTCTGTTTCTTGTCCGTCAAGTAAGTGGAAACCTCCTACAACGGTATGAACAGGCCAAGGACAGGCTGCAAGGATGTTCTCCAGTCCACTATGAGCACAACCCGTGAATAGCAGGCCATCGACATACAGAGCCAATTCGTGAAGGAAATCGTCATGGATAAAATCTCCATTAGCATTCTGCAGATAGAGATTCTGATTGCCCTTGGGCATTGGATGAACCTGAGGGATATGGGCAATCACATGGATACCTTCTGCTATCTCACAGGTCTGGTCTATCAGAATGAGTCTGGCAGCGTCTATCTCCGGCCAATCCGCAGTAATGCTATGCAGATTGCCTCGCTTGGAAAAGAACTTATCACTCATGGCATCAGGCGAAACAATGACCTTTGCTTTAGTGTTCTGCTCCAAGAAATATCGTAAGCCGCCTGCATGGTCACTATGCCCGTGAGAAATGAAAACATAGTCAACATCGCTGAGGTCATTGCGTGCCACACTCATACCTTTAGGTGTGAGAATGTCCAACAGTTCTGCATTTCGGATAAACACATCACTAGCTCCTGTATCAAGCAAAATCTTGTGTCGCTCCGTTGTCAGAAGGATGGACAGTCCATGCTCTGTGGATAGACTACTATTATTGCTTCGATTATCTGATAATACAGTCCACTTCATATTCTTATTCTTCTCCGAAAACCTTGAATTTTATTCGAACTTTTCTCGCCACGGCATAGCCTCCATTTGTGAAGTTATACTTTTCTCTTAATAATTTTGGTTGCAAAGATACGAATAAAAAAGGAAAAACGAGTACCTTTGCAAAGAATTTTGCGAGAACGGGCGTGATGAACATAGGAGATGGTGCTTTCTATACAAATTGAATAGTATTCTGCACAGAAATAGTGTTAATTTCCTCAAAAATGCAGTTTTTTGAATTATTTTTTGTATCTTTGCTGCGTGAGAGCCGCGAAACGGCAGACAGACAACAACAGACAATTCAAAGAAATAATATAGATTATGGCAACAACTGATTACAAGCAGCGCACACGTGAAGAAGTAATGGCATGGCTACAAAAAGCCAGAGAGCGCAAGGATGCCTTTCAGAAAAGGGCCAACGAGATATTCGCTGAGGAGGATCGACTGAGACAACAGGCTGCCGACTCGCATTACTACGATATTGCCGTAAAGTAAATTAAGGCCACCGAGGTAAGAGGTATAGGACCCGACGACAAGCCTATTAATGAGTATATAGCACTCATTGCTCCTCGTAATCATCCACTATTGGAAGAAATCGTGAGCCGCTTTGATGCTGAAGTGGCGATGTTCAACGAAATGAAACCGTAGTCCCTCCTCCGCCCCCACCTCTTTACCTCTAACAAACAATCTAACCCTAAAACGAATAACAAATCCCTCATGCCCCGCTACCTCCACATACCCCACACTCCCGACACCGCCCGGACCCCAACTCAACGTCCTGACGCTCGATGAGCTCAACGAAGCGCTAAAACAATGAAGATCATTACACCGATGGCTCGATGTTTTTTTTTGCTTACATTTGGGCTTGGCGGGTGGTGTGTGCGGCAACAGGCGGCTGGGAGTGTTAAAAGTTCTAAGAAAAGCAGGGGGAATGTTACCTTTGTTGGGAGTATTTCGTAACTTTGCGTTTAAATCTAAGTGCAAGCTTACAGACGAACAACTAACTACGCCCAAAATGATACCGAGACAGGGACATATCGTAAAGTGGCGCTTATGGACTGAAGAAATAACATTTTAAACCAAATAAAAACAATTATGAGAAAAAGAAAATTACTTTCATTGCTCGTGCTGCTCGCAGCAGTAGCCACGGGCGCATGGGCACAAGAGACCTATAAAGTCTCTGTGAAGTCCGGCACCGAGGATGCAGGTAACTGGAGTGCTACTCCAAGTCCTGCTGCCGAGGGTGCTACCGTCACCGCCACCTATAACGGCAATAAAAAGGTGGGTAGTATAAAGGTAGTGAAGAAGGTGAAGGTTGCAACCGACCTCTCAACAATCAATGCAAACTATACCGCCCAAAACGGCGAAACCCTAACTGGCACGCTTGGTGCAAACGTGAAGATTTCCATTGCCGACGGTGCTACGGTGACACTTAATAATGTGACCATCAACGGCGTGAACGACAGCGACTACGAGTGGGCCGGCATCACTTGTCTTGGCGATGCCACCATTATCCTCAGCGGTACGAATACTGTGAAGGGATTCTATGAGGATTATCCTGGCATCCAGGCTGCTGCTGGCAAGACGCTCATCATCAATGGCACAGGTTCTCTCACGGCCAGCAGCTACGACTACGCTGCCGCCATCGGTGGCGGAAAAGGTGTTGCTTGCGGCAATATTGAGATCCAGGGCGGCACAATCACCGCAACTAGTGGAGGACGTTATGCCGGCATCGGTGGCGGATACAACGCTAGTTGCGGCAATATTACCATCAGCGGTGGCACTGTCTCGGCCACGGGCGGCGAATATGGTGCCGGCATCGGTGGCGGATACAACGCTAGTTGGGGCAATATTACCATCAGCGGTGGAAACGTCACTGCTACAGGCGGAAATCATGGTGCTGGCATCGGAGGCGGTAAAAGAGGTACAGCGAGTTTCTCTTGTGGTAATATTATCATCAGCGGTGGAACCGTCAATGCCACAGGCGGTGACGATGCGCCCGGTATTGGCGGAGGTAGAGGTAACAATAACAGCTACAAAAGCAGTTGCGGCACCATCACGATTACTACAGGCGTAACCAAAGTGACTGCTACAATGGGAGATGGTGCTACCAACAGTATCGGCGCAGGCAAATACGGCACTTGCGGCACAGTAACCATCGGCGGCAATGTGGGTGCTATTACCACTAGCCCATACACCTACACCCCGAGTGCACCGACAGCACGCACCGCTGCTGAGGCTACTGCTGAGGACATTGGTAAGTTGATTGGCGCCGACGGTAACATCTACGACGATGCTGCCGCTGCTACAGCTGCCAGCACTACTGCTGTGGCCATGATTGCCTATGTAGGTAATGATGCTGAAACCAGTACCACTTACAATCACGGCCTCGCCTTGGCACTGGGGGATGTATCCGACACAAAGAATTGGTGTTCTCAAACAGAAGCTACTTGTTTAGGTACAGGTCATCAGTTTGATTCTGAGGCTGGTGCGAAAGGCGACATGGCAGGTATAGACAATACAGATTACCTTATAGATCATGCTCCTGCTGGTCATGCTCACGATGCTGCCAGTGCAGCCAGAGGCTACAACAGCGGCACTCATCCCGCCGGTACAAGTGCCTGGTTCCTGCCGAGTGCCGGTCAGTGGGATAAGATGGCTGCCGCTGCAGGTAGTTATGCAAGCCTGATAGCTAACGCGGGTTTGCAGGGGGGGTGGGACGCCGCCTACTGGTCGTCTACGGAGGGCGGTGCCGACTTCGCGTGGTTCTTCGACTCCAGCCAAGGCAAATTGGACGGCTACAGTAAGGACGAAGAATTCCGGGTTCGTGCCTGCCTCGCTTTTTAACGCCTCGCGCGAATGATATATAATATAAAAGGTATAAACAAAATAAAGATATGAATGATATGAGAAACAAGATATTTTCACTGCTCGTGCTGCTCATGACGGCAGCGACGGGCGCATGGGCAGACGGCTACTACCTGGTAGGCTCTATGAACGGATGGGCTCCCAACGAGAAATATAAGCTGGCAGCGAACCCAGGCGCCGAAGGCGAATATATGATAACGCTGTATCTCGATGCTGATGCAGAGTTCAAGATTGTCTATAGCAATGACGATACCTCGGCTACTACTTGGTTTCCCGAAGGCATGGACAACAACAAGATAATCGACGAAGAGGAGCGCTATACCGTCTATTTCCGTCCCGACTACCAAGGCGGCTACGACTGGTACTACAACTGTATCTACGTAGCCTCAGACCCGCTCTATGCTACACCGACAGGCAACAAGAACGAGTGGGCGTTTGAGATGCCCGACTACGACGTGGAGTTAGAGATAGAGTACGAGACCGACCTGACACTGAACGAGGCAGACGACAACACTACCGCACTGACCGAGTGGAACGGCTACGAGGCAGACGTCACTTTGACGCGTACCCTGACTGGAGGTATGTGGAACACTCTCGCCCTGCCATTCAGCATCAGCAGTAGTAACGTTGAAATGTTGAATAGCTTCCTTGCCACGCAGAGCGCAAGCATTGACTTCAAGGAATTGAAGACGTCATCGTATGCTAATGGCACGCTGACCCTCGACTTCGGCGATGCTGCTGAGATTCAGGCTGGTCATCCCTATTTGGTAAAGACATCGACGAACGTGAACTTCACCACCTTGCCTGCAATCATCGATGCTGCCATCGCTACCTACTCACTCCCCTACGGCAATCCCTTCAAGAATGTCGAAATCAGTTCGGCTATTGAGCCCACTGTGACAAGCGTTGTGGATTTCATCCCCACGTTAGGTAAGACCACCGTCGGCAATACTGGCGATAATCCCAAGAGCATTCTCTTCCTCGGAGCCAACAACA
>JAEEGG010030237.1_pt1 | contig 10067 bp, 6 predicted proteins | sample 9134161 | NCBI WGS metagenome assembly JAEEGG01 (sample SAMN16246543, study PRJNA631951) | gut metagenome | biome: gut microbiome; feature: rumen; material: CR-attached | host: Bos | place: Iran: Karaj | collected 2018-10 | reverse complement strand
ACCACGCATTTTTCTTGCCTGTAATCCTTGCAGGAATACAGCAGAGAAAATACCAACAGTATGAATATCAACCTTTTCATAAAAAGAAACTTCCGACCACAAAGATAGTCGGAAGTTTCCAATTTCGCTTAAAGTTTTATGTTATTTTGTCAACATAATCTTCTTGTTTGCAACAAATGCAGGAGTGCTTATCCTTACAATATACAAACCTTCGGGGTAAGCCGAAATATCCATTGAGTGATTATCGGATGCGCTTACCATTTCCGAAGAAACAAGTCTACCGAGAGCATCGTAAATTTCGACGCTATAGCTGCTCATGTCGGCATTACCGAACGAAATGTTGAGCAAACCGGTTGTCGGGTTCGGGTAAACATCAACAGAACTATCAGCAACATCTTCTTCGATATCATTTACTAAGCACGATACAGGTTCTATCGGCAACGAAGCATTGAATGAAAGGAATTCTGTAGTAGAATACCAAACATTGTTTTTCATAACCGACATTGTATTGAGACCGCTTGCTGATCTATTGTTTACAATTGGAACTACAAACAAATCGTCACTTATCTGATCATCATTATTATCCGGATAATTAACCTTGAAACCAACATGGAACGGACCTGTAACAGGAACAGCCTCATCGAACCTTACGACATTTGTCTGTCCTGCAGTTAGATTTCTAATAAGCACTTTCTTGCTTCCTAATTCTTCGCCAGGCAAGCCGTTGTTATCTGCCCAGACATAGAATCTCACATACGAATCGCTTGCGCCATAAACTGCTTGAGTAACAGGAACGAGCAAAGCCCTAACCTGGGTAAATGTATGGGTAGCGAAATAATCTGCATATGCTTTTATCTTCTTTCCGTTCTGACCAGCGACATAGCCCCATGTTCCTCCGGGTTGCTTAGGTCCGATAACATCTCCTGTAGAAACATTGCTCAGAGTATCGCAAAAAGCTTCGACACTACTATTGAATACATATATGTATTGTTCCTTGGTTATGCTAGTAGAACCGCATGAATTTGACACTAACAATGTTACGTCGTAAATACCTGGAGTCATGTAACGGACACCATTTGTTGGAGAGAATTCGTTAGAAGTTCTCGGTGTACCACCATCGAAAGTCCACATCGAGAAAGCCGGAGAATTTGAAGAAGTATTTTCGAAAAATACCTCGGTACCATAAGCAATTGCTCTGTTAGTTGCTACGAAATCGGCCTGAGGTGCTTCGGTACACGGATCTGTTGCCGAAACAATGATATACATTTCCTTAACAATTTCATTAGTACCTATATTATTAGATACAGTCAACTTAACATTGTATGTACCTTCGGAAGCATAGGCGATATAAGGATTTGGCTGAGTACTTGCTGCAGGAGTTCCTCCTTCGAACTGCCAAGCCCATCTGTATGGGTCGCCCTGACTAAGATCGATAAAATGAACCGTTTCTCCTGGTCTTATCAAAACCTTGTCGGATGTAAAATTAGCTGTAGGTCTGCTATCCGAATTGGGAACAACCTTGATATAGTTTTCCTTCAGTTCAATATCCTGAACGCCATTCGACTTACGGCATCTAAGTTCAACATCGTATGTACCAACCTGGGTATATGCGATTACAGGAGGTACGGAATCGGAAACGTTTTCGGGAGTTCCACCTTCAAAATGCCAAGCCCACTGGTTGAACGGTCCATTCTGCGAAAGGTTCGTAAACCTAACCACGCCGCCAACAGGTATAACAGTTACATTTGCCTCGAAATCGGCAATCGGCAACTGCGGATTGTTTTCTACAACAATACAGCCTTCGCAGACCTCCGAATCGTAATCGCCATCTGCATTCTGCACATACAATGTAACATTATACGTACCAGGAACATTATAGCAGATGTTAGTTGGATTCTGCTGTGTTGATGTTACGGTTTCGGCACCTTGGAAAGTCCAGTTCCACGAAGTTGGTGAACCAGACGACCTATCGGTAAAGTTGATGCAATCGCCAATAGTTATTGTATATGCCGAAGCAGCAAAAGCGGCTGCAAGTTCTCCGTGAGGATCTGGATCAGTACCTTGACTAACAGTTATATAATTGGTCTTTGTTTCTGTGTCTGAACCATCAGCATTTGATACGGTAAGAATAACATTATAAGTACCTGCAGTAGGGTAAACAACGCTAGGATTCTGAGCCGTTGATGTTCCAGGATTTCCTCCGGGGAAAGTCCACGACCAAGAAGTCGGGGTACCTGTTGAAGCATCGCGGAAAGCAACAGTGCCGCCTACATCTACCGTTGTTGGAGTACCTGTGAAGTCTGCATTCAAAGTACCTGGTGTTGGAGGAGGAGTTACTCCTGAATTAGGATAACGACCTGGGCAAGTTTCTGCGCCAGTGTTCTGTGGGTCGAGCCAAGGTTTAAGACGGTTGGCATTAGCAGTTCCGCCGTTTTCCCAATGCAAGTCGAAACGACCGTACATATCGCTACGAGCCTGACCTGTCTGGCTGCAATCCGACGATCCGCCAGTCAAAGTTCCAACAATAAGCTTGTTTGCACCATTAAACAATGGAGAACCAGACGAGCCACCCTCAGTAACACCAGTAATATCGTTGTTATTGTTCTTCCATTTTGCCCACCAGTGTCCATTTTGTGTGTTTGAATTGCTATATGTCTGAGCTGTCAACTGTTCAACATAGAATGATATTTTCTTAATGTCTCCTGACGGATGATGAATGCAAGCACCCGACTGTGCACCAGTAGTACTTCTATCCCAACCATTATAGTATGCACCGATAGTTTCGAGGTTATCTTCGGTTGTATTCAACTTCAGAAGCAAGAAATCGGTTCCAGTAGCCTGGTTTCCTGAAGGACGAGCTTTAATTGTACATCCTGTAACGGTCTGGTAATTAGGCTCCGAATTTGGATTTGTACAACCAGAAGCTTCGAAATTAAAGTAAAATTCCCATTGATCGACAGAACCAGCAGCATCAACACCGCCGCAATGGTCAGCTGTAAGGAAATAAGGTGTTCCATCGTTTGCCGTATTATTAACAAGCGAACCTGTGCAGAAGCCACCAGACCATCCCATTACGATGAATATTTCGGCTACACCTTTTTTCTGGTCTTGCCAGTTAGCGCCAACCTGACAGTTGACATTAACCTCACAAGCTTCAGAATCGCCAAAGCCAGTTGCACGTTTTTGCGCATAATAACCTACATACGCATCAACACCGCGATAGAAATATGCGAGCTGGTCAATATTAAACACAGGAGTTCCGACAACCGATGCCGGCTGCATATATTCCATATACAACACATCGCCCTGAATCATCTTTGGCGAATAGTAAGTTCCAAACTTTGGATTATCATTTGCATCTACCTTTACAAGCTGCTGCCTATTTTCGTTATAAAGGAAAAGTGTTGCGCCACTGGGGATGTAGAATTCCCTGCACATCACCTTCAATGCCTTTGCACCTTCACATGCTATACGCACACGCCATATTTTTGAACCATCGGCAAGCACATCGGTCGTACCGCAATTATCCATGTTCATATTGACATCAAGGATTCGTGCGACTTTATACATCTCGCCATTCTTCTCATCTGAGGCGTCCTCGTTCATTACCTGAACCATGTCGGGTGGAGTAACAACTACATTGTCTATTTCCGACAATAATCCCGGATTTTTAAAGCTAACTGGCTGATTCTGCGAATATACTGTAGCAGAAACCAGCAATGCAGCAACGCTTAAAACGAATAATACTATCTTCTTCATTTTAATAATTTTTACGTTAATAAAAAACGGTGCAATTTAAGAAAAATTTTTTACAAAGAAACTTTAACCGCTATTTTTTTAGACGTTTTTTTACGAAAAAGGTTGCCTGGCATATAGAGAAAAACTACATGCAACAATATAATTTTCAATTGCTTTTGTAGAATTTCCTTTTTAAGAATTAATTTTCAACAAAAAAATTTGCCATTATAATTTTTTACTGTAATTTTGCAGTCCCAAAACTACGGGAGGATTGACCAATTAGCTCAGCAGGTAGAGCACCTGCCTTTTAAGCAGGGGGTCTGGGGTTCAAGTCCCCAATTGGTCACAAAACCGCTTGAAAATCAAGCGGTTTTTCTTTTTATATACCCACAAAGAAAAAGGGAAGTCGATGGCTTCCCTTTTCTTATAATACATATAACAACTTTTACTTCTCCAACTTTTTCTTCATATTCTCAAGTTGCGTTTGCATATCGTCAATATCTTTTCCCATTTTCTTCATTTCTTTCGGAAATTCTTCGACCTGCTTTATTTCTTTGAGAGCATTGTACTGAACCTTAAGATTTGTGAGAGCCTCATCGAAAGATTTTACCGGGCGAAAGATATATTTTTCGAGGGTCTGCTCAAGTGCTTCGCCACGAAGGTTCTTTGCAACTATAACACCGTTGCCGTCGATAAGGAAATTGCAAGGAATGCTCGACACCTGATACATACGGCCTGCTTCACAGTTCCAATACTGCAAGTCGCTCACATTTGTCCATGTAAGTCCATCTGAATCAATAGCTTTCTTCCATTGTTCGGCTGCCTTATCGAGTGATACGCCATATACAGTAAAGCCATCACCAGCCTGGAAATACTTGTCCTTATATGCATTGTATGCCTTCACTACATTGGGGTTTTCCTTGCGGCATGGTCCGCACCACGATGCCCAGAAATCTATCAGAACCATTTTTCCGCGCAATGATGACAACTTAACTGTATCGCCATTGGGTGTCGGCAAGCTAATTTCTGGAGCAACATCCCCTACTCTGATTCCAACATTCTGTGCGCCAGCAACAAAAGATACAACAATGGCAAATGCCAAAAACAAAATTTTCTTCATATTATTAATAATTTATTCGTTCAATTTTTGCGCCCAGCTTGTTGAGGCGTACATCAATATTTTCGTAACCGCGGTCAATCTGCTCGATGTTTCTAATCAGGCTAGTACCCTGTGCCGACATCGCTGCGATAAGCAAAGCCATACCTGCACGGATATCAGGCGAGTTCATTGTGGTTCCCCTCAACCTTATCTGGTTGTCGAGACCAATTACAGTCGCGCGGTGCGGGTCGCACAGTATAATCTGTGCTCCCATATCTATAAGTTTATCGACGAAGAACAGACGGCTCTCGAACATCTTCTGGTGGATGAGCACACTTCCCTTTGCCTGTGTAGCCACAACAAGGAATACACTAAGCAAGTCTGGGGTTAGTCCAGGCCATATCGCATCCGAAATATTCATTATAGAACCATCGATGAAACTTTCGATCTGGTAATGGTCGTGATGCGGTATATAAATGTCATCGTCGATATGTTCGAGCTTGATGCCTAAGCGACGGAACGAATCGGGAATAATACCCAGCATATCGTAGCGTACATTCTTGATTGTCAACTCCGAGCCTGTCATTGCTGCCATACCTATGAAGCTACCGATTTCAATCATATCGGGCAAGATTGTATGTTCAGCGCCATGGAATTCATCGACACCTTCGATATGCAGCAAGTTGGAACCTATTCCTGTTATCTTTGCACCCATGCGGTTCAACAGCTTGCACAACTGCTGGATATAAGGTTCGCATGCGGCATTATATATGGTAGTCTCACCCTTGGCCTTCACTGCAGCCATGATAATGTTTGCAGTACCAGTTACCGAAGCCTCTTCGAGATGTATGTATGAACCTTCAAGTTTGTCGGCTTCGAGAGAATAGAAATTTTCTTCGAAACTATAGTTAAACTTTGCGCCAAGCTTTTGGAAACCAATAAAATGAGTATCAAGACGACGGCGGCCAATCTTATCGCCACCTGGTTTTGGCATGAAAACTTTGCCGAAACGGGCCAGCAGTGGACCGAGTATCATTATAGAGCCACGAAGAGCGGCGCCATCGGCTCTGAAAGCATCCGATTCGAGATAATCGAGGTTTACGGCATCGGCCTTGAAGGTATAAACGCCATTTCCATGACGGGTTACCTTGACTCCCATTGCAATAAGCAAGTCTATCAGCTTATTAACATCAAGAATATTAGGCACATTGCTTATTTTCACGCTTTCTTCGGTCAACAAAGTAGCGCAAATTACCTGCAAAGCTTCGTTTTTCGCTCCCTGAGGCACAATTTCGCCCTTCAACACATGTCCACCCTCAATCTTGAATGTTCCCATTTCTAATGATTTAATGTTTCTTTTTCTTCTTTTGCGGATTTCCAGTCGGCTGTGGCTGGGCTGGCTTTTTCTTTTTCTTCGGCTGCTGAGCAGGTGCTTGTGCCGACAAAAGTACGTCCTTATAGTCGCCCAACTTTATGTTTTCAGGTACCTGCACACGTCCTTCGGTCAGATATACGATTTCGCGGAATATAACATCATCTGGAATCAATTCCTTTTTCCACTGAATATAAGAACGTTTCATGTAGTTGGCTACATCCGAGAACAACTCTCTCGAACGTTCTGGATCGGTCTCTTCCTCTAGCTTCTGAAGCATCGATTCGATTATCTTACCATAATGCCTAAACTTTATCGCACCGTCGGAATAAGACAGACGTTCCGGCTTTTGTGACTTCACATCCTCCGTAATTACCGGATACGGCCAATCGATGTCTAGTTTAAAATTAGACAACTCCGACAATTGATCCCACAATTTTCGATGATAGTCGGTCTCCTCCTTTATTTCAGGATTCATGTTTTCCATAATTCCGACAATCGTTCTAGCCGCCTTATTACGCTCGTCACGGTCAGGAATCGAGCAACAATGATCAACCATCTGCTGGATTATTCGTCCATACTCAGGTATTCTCATTTTAGGCCTTTGTGTATTATAGTCCATCTTTCAATTTTTTAGTCGCAAAATTAGTCCAAGATTTGCAATTTAGCAAACTTTAATAATAATGTTTTAGTATCGCCGCTATCGAATTCGACAACGAGCTTTGTGTTTTCACCTTCGCCCAGTCTGCTTACAATACGTCCTTCGCCAAACATTTTGTGCAGAATCCTCACGCCTTCGACCAGAAGGCTTGCATCGGCGATTTCGCCCGATGGTGCCGATGTTGTTTTCTTCAACGGCACAAGTTTTCGTTGCTGAGGCTCTACAGGCTTCGGTTCGGCAAACTTTGTAAACGAAGTAGGTCCGCTATATGTCTGCTTCTTCTGGAACCTGGTATATCCTTCGAACTCGTCGTCGAACGTTGCCAAAAACGGGCTTACCGACAATCCATGCCAGTCGACATAATTGGCATCTATATCTTTCAGGAAACGGCTTGGTGCCATCGGGGTAAGCTTACCGAACCTAAAACGGTTTTCGGCATAATAGAGCATTATTCTCTTCTTAGCCCTGGTGACAGCTACATAAAACAACCTGCGTTCCTCCTCCAGATCGCGTGGATCCATAACTGTTAATGCTCCTGGGAACAAGTTCTCCTCCACGCCTGTAACAAATACGTTGTCGTATTCCAATCCTTTCGACGAGTGTATTGTCATCAGCGACACCCTGTTAAGGTCTCCATCGTCGGGTTCCTCGAGGTCGGTAAGCACCGATACATTTTCGAGATAGTTGATTATGCCCATCGGCTCGCCAGTCTCGCGACGCGTATCGCAGAACATCTTGACGCCGTTGAGAAGCTCCTGGACATTCTCTCGACGTCCTTCACCCTCGGGAGTCTTGTCGGCCTGCAAATCGGTAAGGATTCCCGACTCCTTAAGCATCTCATCTACAAAAGCATAGGCGTCGTAAGAATCAATCTTTTCGGCAAAGCCGTTTATCATCACCGCAAACTCCTTCAGTCGCATACGGGTTGGAGCATTCACATCAAGTGGATACTTTTCGGGTGTGAAAATTATGTCCCAAACCGAAACCTGCATACTTTCTGCAGCAGCAACCACCTTGTCGATAGTAGTCTGCCCTATCTTGCGCGAGGGATAATTAACTATTCGCTTGAACGACTGTACATCGTTATGGTTGACAGAAAATCTAACGTAAGCCAAAGTATCCTTTATCTCCTTGCGCTGGTAGAACGACATACCACCGAAAACCTTATATGGTATTCCCTGGTTACGCATCGACTCTTCCAATATTCTCGACTGCGCATTAGTCCTGTAAAGCACAGCAATATCGGAATACTTAGCTCCCGAATCGTGCAACTCCTGAATTTTCTTGGCGACAGTTACACCTTCCATATTGTCGGACACTGTCTTGTTTATCTGAACCTTTTCGCCAACCTCATTTTCTGAAAAGACCTGCTTTGGGATCTGTCCTTTATTCTTCTTTATCAACGAGTTGGCTGCATCAACGATATTTTGGGTACTGCGGTAATTCTGTTCCAGTTTGAATAGTTTGTAGTCGGGATAGTCGTTCTTGAAGTTCAGGATATTTTGAATTTCAGCACCGCGGAACGAATATATGCTCTGTGCATCGTCGCCCACGACAAACAACCGTCTGCACTTTTCCGACAACCGCTTAACAATAAGGTACTGTGCGAAGTTTGTATCCTGATACTCATCGACAAGGAAATAGTCGAACCGTTCCTGATACTTTGCCAAAGTCAATGGATCGATCTTGAACAGGATGTTTGTATAAAGCAACAAATCGTCGAAATCCATTACATTCGACTTCTTGCACCTCTGGAAATACAACTTATATATGTTTCCGAATTCGGGGCGATGAGCAGCACGGTCTTCGGTCATATAGCCTGAGTTTGCAAGGTATGAATCTGGAAGTATCAGTCGGTTCTTGCATGCAGATATCCGGCCAGCAATGCTCTTATACTTATAGTTATCCTCGTCGAGTTTCAGTTCCTTTATAATATCCTTCACAAAGTTCTGAGAATCGGCGGCGTCATATATAGTATAACTGCTTGTAAAACCAATTTTTTCGGCTTCTATTCTCAATATTTTTCCAAATATGGAATGGAAAGTCCCCATCCACAACGACTGCGAGGCATTATAACCGAGCAAAGTATCGATTCGTTCCTTCATTTCTTCGGCAGCCTTGTTCGTAAACGTCAGAGCCATTATCCTATGAGGATCCATTCCATTCGAAATAAGGTATGCAATCTTATGCGTCAGGACTCTGGTTTTTCCAGAACCTGCACCAGCAATCACTAAACTCGGTCCGTCACAATATAAGACGGAATCTTTCTGAGCTGGATTTAAGCCTTTTACAAAAACATTTTCTGCTTCCATCATCAATCTCTTCTGATGGCAAAAATACTAATCAAATGGATTGCCAACCACATAGCCTGGCACAACTTATTAACAAAATTAATCTGCACTTTTGCGCAGGCTGCGCCTATAGTCTCGATTCAATGTCGGATTATATTTTTTCCCGAACTGGTAAGCAATATACAACGACCACATAAAACTGTGAGGCTGCTTGTACATTATTGTCAAAGGTCTATAATACAAGTCGAAAATTGTTCCGAGTTCAAAAGAGCTTACCCTCATTGCATCGCGAGAGAAATCGAAAGAGACATCTATCTTCACATAATTGCCTGGACACAATTTTATTTCGCTCATCCCTTTCGAATAAGGAGACCTGGTCACAAGATCAAATACTTGTGAAGAATAATAGTCTTCGAACCTATGATGACTCTTATAATAATATGCGTGCGAATTTATCATTTCGGCGCTATCTATCATGACATAGTACATAGGTTTCTCGAATGCGAAGGTAAAGCCGACATTTGTCTGCAGATGTATTGACACGCTGCCCTTATCGCGCTTATCGAACAGCATCCAGTTGTAGCCATAACCAACCCTAAGCAGATGCACCGAATTAACCTTTCCGAATACGAATTTCTTCATATCGCAACCGTATGTTTCGGCATTTGTGTTTATCATCTTTACCTCCTTAAGGTTCTTTAGGTAATCGTATTCCACCTCGTAATTTCTCCTGAGGCGATATTTTACCCTTTGGGCAAAAGTATATACGGCGCCAAAGCCATCACTATTAACCTTCAGTCCGAACTGGTTGACGTTATATTTAGTTGTTTCCCTATTATCAGAAAATTCGCCTTGCGCCAATATTGATATTGGGAGAAAAGCAATAAAAAAAAGCAGCACTATGAA
>JAEEGG010030236.1_pt1 | contig 10067 bp, 8 predicted proteins | sample 9134161 | NCBI WGS metagenome assembly JAEEGG01 (sample SAMN16246543, study PRJNA631951) | gut metagenome | biome: gut microbiome; feature: rumen; material: CR-attached | host: Bos | place: Iran: Karaj | collected 2018-10 | reverse complement strand
CGCCCAACAGGCCTGTAGCCATACCATACGTAGCCCAAATGCCACCTCCCAGATTGCTCAGCAAGCCCAGAGCAGGTCTCTTATAACTTCCCGGATTGTTGTAGAGGAAGATTCCCAAGACACTTACTCCAATCACGCCATAAAGAATATACTGGACGATGGTTGGAACAGTCACTCCACATGCTGGCAAACCAAAGAGAGCTAAAGCACTAAGAATGGCTACCACCCAACTGAACGTGCTGATAGAATAAGGCCAACCATAATTCTTTGCGGCTTTACATCCCTTCAGCACCATACCAAGCAAAACCTGAACCAATCCAATGAATACGGAAATCACCATCAAGGGGGAGTATCCAAAGATTGTACCCACTCCATTCTCGTTGAGGAAATAGGGCTTCACTGGAGCCAATATGGCCCAATCCTGTTGCGACAGGTCTATGCCAAAAACGGTACCAGTCAGTAATCCGCAGACAACGGTCATCAGACCAAGCCAGATGGCCAATCTGCCATAGTCTTGCATATCGCCCTTGCACTTCCTGGCCATGATGATTCCTGCAATCAGAACTAGCAGACCATAACCTCCATCACCCATACATAAGCCGAAGAACAGCATAAAGAAAGGAGCAAAAAAGACGGAGGGATCGAGGTCGTGATAATTGGGCAGAGAGTACATCTTCAGGATAGGCTCAAACAAACGGGTGTAAGAACCATTCGTAATCTGAATGGGCACATCATCTTCATATGCAGGATCTTCCATCTCGTAGAAGATGTGGGATTCGTCCAGATAAGCAGTCAGTTCATCACTCTTGTCAGCACGTACCCATCCGATCAACAGACGAAGCGCATTGCCTGCCACCCGTTCATCGCTCAAGCGGACCTGCCCCAATTGTATTTCATTCCTGGTGCGCATCTCTCCATTCTCGAGGATACCACGAAGATTGCTGTTGATATAGAGCAACTCTCCACGTAAAGCCTCCTGTCGAGTATTCAGTTCCTTCAATTGGCTCTGATACTGACTCAGAGTGCCTGAGGGCAGGAAGATCTGCTCAGCCTGAATGTCAGGTTTCTCCTCGCTGAAGGTGATGAAATAGGTGTTCTTGTCAAACTCGTTGACAGGAGTGGCGAAATACATCTCCTCCCATTGATGAAGGAAAGACTTCGTGCCGGAACGCCAGAAGAAGATTTGCAGGTTGCTGGCTTTTGCCAAACGATCCACACTCTGGGAGTTGAATTCACCCCAAGGCTCCAACACCTCCACGTTCTTGCGGGCATCATCCATTTCGTGTTGAATCCTGAGATCCTCAGCTTGCAATTCCTCCAGATGTTTCAGCAGGACGGCAGGAGAAGTGCGGTAGATGTCCTCCGTGGGAACCTCCTCCAACTTATAAGTCTTAGAAGCCGTTTCCAGGGATTGGAGAGCCTGCTCGTATCGCGTCTGCTCGTCCAATGCTGTCTGCAACTGAGGACTGGAGACTCCTTCCTGCAGCTGTTGAATGTGGACTACCCCCAATTCACGCAGATGGACCAGGAAGTCCTCGTATTCCCTATTGGTCACCAAGAAGGTGAGTTTCTTCATTTTCTCAATCATTCCTCAGCCTCCTTTCTTTTCTGCTGGAGAGCCTTCAGGATCTTCTGAGAACTCTTGCTCAGGTTCTCCTCGTCCTCCATGAATCGTTTTATCTTGCGTACTGCCTCTTGGAATCCAGGAATCTGCACCTTCTCAAAGAGATTCACCTTCTGAGTGGTCTTCTTGCGGGCATGATCCAAGAGTTCCAGTTTGGCAAAGACGAATTCTCGCTCCACAGCAGTCTTAACCAGCCCATGCAACAGGTTGATGCCGTCGAAATACCATTTTGGAGAACTGAAGAGGCCGAAAGGCTTTACCTCCAGCCGGATATTGGAGAGGACAGGTACACGAACACCTGCAATCTTTTTTACATCCAGCTCCACATCCCGCAGAGCCACCAGCGAGGTGTCGAACTCGCCCCACAAGGCGTACATCGACTCGTAGCCCGCTATCTGCTCCTGCAGTTTCTTCTCCAGTTCATCAGCCTCCGTCTTGCATTTCTTCACCTCCAGACGCAATGCGGTCTCCTTGCTCTTGATGATGGGCAAGGTACGCTGTCGCATCTTGAGGCTCTTCTCTATATGCTGGAGCGATGTCTTGTTGTATTGAAACTTTATCATAATGTATAATGCGTAACGCGTAATGAATTTTTATACCAACATGATATTCTCACAGGGGTGTTCATCAAGCATTATGCATTTGTCCAATATTGATCCGTGAATTCTTTCTTTATGTTGACTTCTTCCAACTTGAAGTACTTGCGGAAAAGACTCCAAGTGACATCGAGCATCTCAGTCGTATCCAGATTCACATCGATGGCAAGCAGCTTGTCAGCATACTCCTTCGCAAAGTCCAGACAACGATTGTCGTAATCGGTCAGGTCGAAACCGTTCTCCAACTTTGTCTTTGCATTGGCAGCGTCGGCATACAGACGGATAGCGGCATTCATCACCTGAGAGTGGTCCTTGCGAGTCTTCTTGCCTGCTACCAACTGCTTCAGACGAGACAGCGAACGGAAGGGATCCACAATCACCTTACCAATATCTGAATCACGACGCAGGTACAGCTGGCCCTCAGTAATGTAACCCGTATTATCGGGTACAGCATGCGTAATGTCGCCTCCGCTTAGGGTTGTCACAGCGATGATGGTAATGCTGCCGCCACCTGCGCTCTCTGGGAACTGAACAGCCTTCTCGTAGATCTTTGCCAAGTCTGAATAGAGAGAGCCTGGCATTGAGTCCTTGGATGGAATCTGGTCCATACGGTTGCTGACAATGGAGAGAGAGTCTGCATACGAGGTCATGTCCGTCAGCAGGACAAGTACGGTCTCATGCTTCTCCACAGCAAAGTATTCTGCTGCAGCCAAAGCCATATCAGGTACCAGTAGACGCTCTACGGCAGGATCCTCTGTGGTATTGATGAACGAGATGATGCGATCCAGGGCACCTGCGTTGGAGAAGGTGTTGCGGAAGAAGTAATAGTCATCGTTCGTCATACCCATACCTCCCAGGATGATTTTGTCTGCCTTTGCGCGCATAGCCACCAACGCCATCACTTCGTTGAAAGGTTGGTCAGGATCGGCAAAGAAAGGAATCTTCTGACCAGACACGAGAGTGTTGTTGAGGTCGATACCTGCAATACCAGTCGCAATCAGCTCGCTGGGTTGCTTGCGTCGAACAGGATTCACGCTGGGACCGCCAATCTCCACTTCCCTGCCTTCTATCTCAGGACCGCCATCGATAGGCTGACCGTAAGCGTTGAAGAAGCGTCCTGCCAACTGGTCACTGACCTTCAGCGAAGGGCTCTTGCCAAGAAAGGTAACCTCTGCGTTGGTGGGGATGCCACCTGTTCCTTCAAACACCTGCAGGGTGACTTCGTCTCCCATGATCTTCACCACCTGAGCCAACTTGCCGTTGATGGTGGCAAGCTCGTCGTATCCCACGCCCTTTGCATGCAGCGAGCATGTGGCTTTGGTTATCTGACTTATCTGTGTGTATATTTTTTGAAATGCTGTAGCCATACCTTAATTATATTATAACATTGCCTGCACTTGCTTCTTGAACTCGTAATATTCCTCGCTCCTGAAAACGGAGTAATTCATCTGCTTGCACAGGTTGATCATCTTCTTGAAGTAGTCCACCACATCCAGGAAGGTGTCGAACTGGTCATACTCATTCTCGCAAATCTCTGTCACCAGGTTCAGGATTTCTTCCTGACGCTCCAAGGGCGTTACGGCATCCACCTCATCGAAGGCATCCTGCTGGAGGATGACAAAGTCGATTACCTCGCTCTTCCAGAAAGTCACATGATACTCCACGGGCACACCATCATCTCCCAGGATGTTGATCTGCTCAGCAATCTCCTTACCACGCTGCATGCGTGTCTTCAGCTTCATTACCTTGGGAATCCACTCTTCGTTGATGTTTTCCTTGATGTATTCGGCAAATTCTGGGTATTCCAGGTACTTCGAATAGGAGTCGATGGGGTTCACGGCTGGATAGCGTTTCTTGTCGGCACGTTCCTGCTCGAGTCCATAGAAGCAGCGAGCCACCTTCTTGGTGTTCTCTGTCACAGGCTCCTTCAGGTTACCGCCAGCGGGCGATACGGTACCCAGGAAAGTGACGCTACCCACCTTGCCGTTCTTCAGATAGACGTATCCTGCACGTCCATAGAAGTTGCTGATCAGCGCACCCAAATCCATAGGGAAGGCATCAGGTCCTGGCAATTCCTCCATTCGGTTACTCATCTCGCGCAAAGCCTGAGCCCAACGGGAAGTGGAGTCGGCCATCAGGAGGACACGCAGACCCATCGAGCGGTAGTACTCGGCCATCGTCATAGCGGTATATACAGAAGCCTCGCGGGCGGCAACAGGCATGTTGCTGGTGTTGGCGATGATGATGGTACGCTCCATCAGCTTGCGGCCTGTATGCGGATCCACCAGTTCTGGAAACTCCGTGAAGATCTCCACCACCTCATTCGCACGCTCACCGCAGGCAGCGATGATTACGATGTCGGCCTCAGCCTGCTTCGAGATGGCGTGCTGTAGCACCGTCTTACCCGTACCGAAAGGACCAGGGATGAAACCTGTACCTCCTTCTACGATGGGGTTGAACGTGTCGATGGTGCGCACACCCGTCTCCAGCAGCTTGAATGGACGGGGTTTGGCGGCGTAGTTCGTCATGGCGAACTTCACGGGCCAATGCTGAACCATATCCACCTTGATATCGTTGCCTTGCTCGTCGGTCAGCACAGCCACCACGTCGTGAATCCTGTACTTTCCTGCCTCGACGATACTCTTTACCACAGCTGTACCCTTCATCTGGAAGGGGGCCATAATCTTCAGGGGCTGATGGTTCTCTTCCACCTCGCCCAGCCAATCGCTTTCCTGCACCTGATCACCCACCTTCACCAATGGCGAGAAATCCCATTCACGCTCTGCATCCAGAGGTTCCGTGTACTGGCCGCGCTTCAGGAATACACCCTCCATCTTGTCCAGGTCGTTCTGCAGACCATCATAGTTCTTACTCAACATGCCAGGACCCAACTGGATCTCCAGCATGTGGCCGGTGAATTCAGCCTCTGCGCCCACTTTCAGGCCGCGAGTGCTCTCGAAGACCTGAACGTACACGTCCTGACCGATAATCTTGATCACTTCGGCCATCAGGCGGTCACCTCCCGTCGTAATGTAGCAAATCTCTCCCTGCATCACAGGACCATCCACACGGAGGGTCACCATGTTGGAAACGACGCCACTAACAGTTCCTTTTGTCATCTTATCTATTTATTGTTTTTTCTCCTTACACTAATTTGTCTTCTCCCACAAGCTGCTCACTCGAGCGCTGATGGGTATACCTGCCGCGACTTGCAGCAGCCGTCTTTGCCTTGAATTCATCTGGCACTTTCGCCTCACCACGCAGGTCATCGATGATGCGCCTGAAGGTCTCCTTTCCCTTCTCAGGATCCAGCACTTCCCAACGGTGGAGCATCTCCAGCTTGCACAGGTAGGCAAATACTGACTCAATGCTGAAGGGCTCGAGGAAAGTCTTCTCGTCCAGCCAAACCCACTTGAAGGCGTCGATGCGGCGCTCCTTCTGTACAGGGTCGGGCTCTTCCACAATCTTCATCAGCTCCTTCACGTAGTCAAGCTCGTTCGACAGGTCGAAATCCTTCGTCTTGTTGGTCAGGATCATTTCCGTCACCTCGTTGCTCCCCTGGATGAACTCAGCGATGTTCCATCCGTTCTGGCGCGCTATCATGGCCGTCAGGATATTGTTGATGTCCAACTGCATCGAGTACCATTGTCTGATCATCTTGTTGGGACACTTCATCGCGAACCTGAGGTACTGGTACATCATCTCGTCCTCAGCATAGAAGCCTGCCTTGTCCTTGTTGTACGAGTAGTCACGAGCGAACATACTCATGAAGGCAGGATAGCGGTGCACGTTGAAGTTCATCTCGCGGGCCGAAGTCAGCAAGTCCTGATACTGATCCATCGTGAAGTTCCCAAAGATCTCCAGCTCAGCGTCAGGGTTCTTCAGCAGCTTTACGATGTTTTGGCAGTCCCAATGGAGATAATAGTAGTAGAGAAGCTGCTTGTCGGCCTTGTTGAGAACCTCCTCGCATTGTTCCCTCACCTCCTGAAGCGAGACACTTGGCATCGAGTCGGAGAGGTTGATCTCCGGCAAACCTGCCATCATGCAATAATAATTTCCCATCTGGTACTATTCTTGATTCGATAATGCTCAATCCCTTTTTCCTCCAGATTCCTTCGAGAGCTCCTCGTGCCGTCTCCTTTGCCTGGAAGGCAGGCTGCAGGGCCGCGAGAAACGGAGACCTGAGGATCAAAACAACATTTCCACCAATTGCGGACGCAGAAAGTTCTTGAAATACGTCTCGAACTCCTCCTTGCCAAAGTTCACCTTGTAGCTTCCGTCGGCAGGCGAAATGCTCAACAGGGTGGGCTTGCCAGAGACCTTCTCGATGGTCACCCCTTTGTCCAAAAGAGCCTTAGCGTGAGCTGCGAAGTAGGATTTCAGGCTCTCTGCCTCGCTGCTGCTGATCACGATGGGCTCGTCTTCTGCCCACTTGCTTGCCAGCGCAACGGCAAACTGACCCAGGAAGTCCTTGCTGTCCGTCAGGTCAGCCACAGCCTTCTCCACAACTCCGTTCGTCAGCACATTGGCAATCTCGCTCTTCAGGGCGCTCATCGCCTGACCTGTATACAACTTCAGTTCACTCTTTGTGTTGGCGTTCAGTTCTGCAGCCTTCTTCTGAGCCTGAGCCTCGATGCCTTGAGCCTGCTCCCTGGCCTCAGCCAGTATCTGGGAAGCCTGTTGCTTAGCCTCCTCGATGATGCGGCTGGCCTCAGCCTGACCTTTCTCCACGCCCTCTCGATAGAGCTTTTCGGTGAGTTCTTGAATTTTTTCCATGCTGTATTTTCTATGTGATTTTTATCGCTTTTTTTTACCTTTGGTAAAGGATTTCTCCCTTTTCGCGCTGCGAAGATACATAATTCCCCTCACATTTCCCAACATACCGCCCACTTTTTCCACTTTCCCGCCATCCGACAGGGGAAAACTCGAAAGAAAGGCCCAAAATCGATAGTTACAGGTTAACGGTTAGCGAGATAAACAGAGAAGAGGCCAGCGGAATCCGCCAGCCTCTTTTCTTTTGCTCTTTTGCGATTTACCCATTCATCGTCAACGCCATCGTCAACGATGATTCGGATAACTCGGATTACTCGGATTATTCAGAGTTTTCCGCTAACCGATTATTCCTCCCAGTCGTCCCAGCCCATTTCTGGAGCGGAGGCTTCGCCATTGCCTCCACCGCCGTAGCCTGGCGTGCCGCCTGAGCCGTTGGTCTTCTTGATACTCTGGCAGATTATCTGAGTCGATGAGAGTCTCATCAGCTTCATCTTGGGGTTCTGATATATCTTTTTCATAACTTCTTTTACCATTTAATCATTTTCCATTTACCAGTCATCGTCATCGTCATCGTCATCGTCGATTACTTGACCATCACCTTTCTGCCATTGCTGATGTAGATTCCACGCTGCTGAGGCTTCTGGTTGAGCTTGCGGCCATCGATGCTGTACCAATCGACATTTTGATTCGTTAGTTTCGTGGTCGTTATGCCAGTGGTCTCGCCGTCGCCGAAGTTCAGCACGAAGTTGTGTACGCCGGATGCTTCCTCTGGTGTGCCTCCGTAGATGCCGTCCAGCTGGAAGTAGGCGCGGAAGGAATTGATTGTCGTCGGCTTCACCCCGTCAGGATAGTAGAGCTTCTCGCCCTGGAGGAACAGCACAGACTTGTTTTCCTCTTCGTATACCACTGGGGCATAGGTGCCCACGAAGGTGACTGTCTTGTCCTTGCTCGTTACTTCAATGGGAGAGATGTCATTGATGATCACATCCTTGAATACGGGATCCGTGATGTTCTCGCTGGTCGTGCCGTCTGCTGGTTTCCTGACGAGGTAGGGCTTGCCAGCCTCGATACGAGTGGCGTCCTTGAAGTTCAGCCACAGCGTCTTGGTATCCTTCTCGTAGCCCGTGATGTGGTCATAGGTAGCATTCTCCTCCACATCCAGTTCCTTCACTTCGAATCCTGTCAGCGGCGAGCGTGCCAGCTGTGCGGCATCGAGGTTGAAAGGCAGGCATAGGGTGTTCCACCTGCCACCAGCAAATATCGTGCGGCCCTCGATGGTTGCATCGGCCTTCTTGTCAGCATTCTCTGCCACAAGGTCGCGGTTGTCCTCATTGTTGACAAAATTGACAGCAACGGCAGGGAAGGGATACAAATAGACGATTTCCGACGAGTTCTTCACGCCATCCACCGTATAGTGGACCTGGATGCCTATGCGATTTGTGAACAGAGGGTTGTCGCCCTCATTGGTGCGGTAGAAATAAACAGCACCCTCATAAAAATCCCAGGCATTCTTATATATTGAATAAGGAATCTCTGTCAGGTCCTCTGTCAGGTGGTCCTCGGAGTAAGTTTCAGCATCGAAGGTGAAGAGCTGGTCATTGTCCGTATAGATGCTGTAGCTCAGCTTCTCATCATCAATCGGATTCCCAGCCACATCCTTTGTGGGCAAGGTGAAGCCAAAGCGGCTGCCTCCATCCTCGTTACCATTGTCCTTCCAGCTAGCTGCAATGGGGTTGGCAGGAACGGCAGGAACAGCATGGAGCACCTCGCCCTTCGTGTTGAACTCAATTGCAATAAATATCAATGACTCATCGTCGGAATACTTGAGGTAGATTCCCGTTGCATTATATTTGTCGGGAATTCAGCCTTCAGATTGCCCTCGCTACCGAGAAGGGTAATCGTTCCTGCTTCCTTGTCAATCTGGAAGCGGATTTATGTTACGCTTCCATCCAGTTCAGTCCCTAAAAAATAACCTTCATTCCCTCCGTCCGTATAAACATAGGTGCTTCCCCACATCATCTGAATGCCATATTCTCCGTCCTCATCCTCTTCCCAGTAGATATATTGCCCCATGGGGATGCTGATGATGCCCGTCTCTGTGTCATAGGTTCCATTCACCCAAATATTTCTATTAAGATAGTCGTTCAAAAACCACGAAGGGTTCTTGATGTAGGCATCCGTGCCGTCGATGACCACATCAAGCTTACCCTTCTGCTCGTGGGTGCTGATGCCCCAAGAAGAACCGCTAATGCATCCACCGCTGCGCAAGTAGGTGATCAGTTCCCCTGGGGGCTGCTCCTTGATAAGAATGGGCGCCTGACACTTAGGGGCGTCCTTTCTTTGCTTCATGCCGGCGGAGGCTTCCTTCAGAGGCATCTTCTCCATCCTGTCCAACTCCTTGCCATCGAGGCGTATTCCTTTCTGCCTGGCCAACTCCTTGCGGTCGAGGCGAGCAGGACGGATTCCGTTACCCGGCTTGATCTTCATGCCAGCCTGGCGCTCCACAACGGGTTCACCTGCCATCACACTTCCCCCAGCCAAGCCCAGCAGGAGAAGCAGCATCAAAAAAAGTACTTTCTGTTTCATGTTCCGTGGTTTTAATTGTGAACTATCTTTCTTATCATTTCCAAAGGCAAAGGTACAAAAAAAATCTGAGACTGAAAAAACATTTTATGTTTTTTTTTCAAAAAAAATAACGAGAACGATGATGATGACGATAACCACTCAAATGGATGCTCAGGAGCAGGAAGAGTCCCATTTAGCCATTTAAAAGGTGAAAAGTTTAAAAAGTGAAAAGTTTAAAAAGGCTGCTCCATTTGGGGGAAGTTGATGAATTCTGGGGAAGTTGGCACGCTTTGGGTGGACGAAAATCGATGTCAGCCCAAATTTCGGCCCACATCCACCCCATGCGGCTCTTCCAGTCTAACAAATGCAAAATTGCTGAGGGAAAATTTTCCCGCAGCACCTTCCATCCCCCATCAGGAGGGAAAGAGCACACGAAAACAGGCACTATGTCTACGATGCCAGGAAGACTGTCCACCACATCAGGAGACACCCCCAAGCGTTGCAGCGTT
>JAEEGG010030228.1_pt1 | contig 10069 bp, 10 predicted proteins | sample 9134161 | NCBI WGS metagenome assembly JAEEGG01 (sample SAMN16246543, study PRJNA631951) | gut metagenome | biome: gut microbiome; feature: rumen; material: CR-attached | host: Bos | place: Iran: Karaj | collected 2018-10 | reverse complement strand
GCGCTCCCCAGACTACCTCGCAGCACTTGACGGCGACACGTTTGTCGATGAAGATGACGACTTTCTCTGTCTCTGGCGTGCCGATTACGACACGGAGCTTCGGGCTCTTGTTTACGGGATGGATATCTTCTCCCGAGAGGGCAGACTCTGGAAACGCAGCCGGGAAGAGCACATTGAATACGCGCACTCCGTTGAGCAGCTTTCCGCGCTGCTGGCGGCAAACAGCTTCGGCCGTCCGACAGTGACCGAGGAGGACGACCGGCTGCATTTCATGTCGATCCGAAAATGATAAACAGGACCTTCGGCTAAAGCCGGAGGTCCTGTTTGTTTAAAATTCGTATCGGCAGCTCGCCCCGCAGGGGAGAAACAGCCCGCTCTCCGTCACGGGGAGGCAGAGTTCCCTGCTTTCCCCTTTTCCGCCAAATCGCCCGGAGAAAATGCTCTTCGTCACATAGGTCAGCACCGACGGCGACAGACCCGTCGTGTAGGAATTGATCAGCAGAAACAGAGGGTCATCTGACAGAACGCCTTTGCACAGTGACACAAATGGCCAGAGGCTCTGCTCCAGTTTCCAGATCTCTCCGCCCGGGCCTCTTCCGTAGGATGGAGGATCCATGATGACGGCATCATAGCGCCTGCCTCTGCGGATTTCCCGCTCCACAAACTTTGCGCAGTCATCCACAATCCATCTCACCGGAGCATCACCGACGCCGCTTGCCGCGGCGTTTTCCTTTGCCCAGGCCACCATCCCCTTGGCCGCGTCCACGTGGCAGACCTCTGCCCCGGCCTTCAGGCAGGCCACCGTGGCGGCCCCGGTATAGGCAAACAGGTTCAGCACCCGGATCGGCCGGCCGGCCTTCCGGATCTTCTCCATCGCCCAGTCCCAGTTGGCGGCCTGCTCGGGGAAAAGGCCGGTGTGCTTGAAGTTCATCGGCCGGACCCGGAAGCAGAGCTCTCCGTAATGCATGTCCCAGCTTTCGGGGATGCTCCCCTTCTCCCAGCTTCCGCCGCCCGATTCGCTGCGGATATAGCGGGCGTTGCGCTGCTCCCAGTGCCTGTTTTTTCTGGGCGTGTCCCAGATCGCCTGCGGGTCCGGCCTCACCAGCCATACCTCGCCCCAGCGTTCGAGCTTTTCGCCCCGCGAGCAGTCGACCAGCTCGTAATCCTTCCACTTGTCTGCTGTCCACATCGTGTTGTTCACGGCATTCTCCTCAAAAGCCCCTGATCCGCAGGAGGCCGAAGACTGTTCCTACCACCGCCCGAGCTGAAACCGGACCAAAGTCGCGGCTGTCACGGCAGGCATTACGATTGTCCCCGATGATATAGATACACCCCTCCGGTACTTCAAGAGGAAAGTCTCCACGATCGGAAGACAGTGGCTCTAATCCTCGTTCATCCTGCAGTACACCATTTACAATTAATCCCCCATCCTCAGTTCGATCTACCCGATCATTTCCCTTCGCTGCAATTCTGCCGACTCGTCGCTCGCTCTCCGCCTGATAGATTACAATGTCGCCCCTGTGCCAGACTCTCTGTAGGCGGGATGCCAGCAGTAGATCTCCGTCGCGGGCAGCTGGAAACATATCCTGCCCCTGTACAGGCCACAGCATCCACAACACACCGAAAAGCACCACAAGAGTCAGCGCGGCTACAGTGGCATTGCGCAGCAGTGATAAATAACCGCGTTTAAGCTTTCTCTTCCGCTCCCTCTGTCGATCCTTCACCGCATATCCTCCATAGCTGCCAGAACAATCCGCCTTTTGTTCTCGTCAGGCCCGTTCACGCAAGTTGTCAAAACCAGGATTTTCCCGCCATCAGTCTGAAGAGCAGTGAGCATCTCAGACTCCATCTGCAGGGCATGCTTCTCGACATAATCCAAAAGGAGAGAGCGGTTCTCCGCTGCAAATTCCGGATCAAAGATCAGCTCCTCTTTGGCCGGTGCATGCATGACAGCGAAGACATTCAATTTCCACGCTCTTTCCGGTGTCTGTAAGAGCCCTTCCCCGTTCTTTTCAAAAAAGTCCGCATCTTCAAATTTCACGAGGTCCGCAAACATCTCTCCGCTGGAAACGTTGTGCCCACTGACAAGCAGTATAGCATCCTCAAACTGTCTGCTGTTTCTCGCGTCGAGGAAAATGCTGCCAGCCAGAGAATATCCCCCATACACATCTTTGCTGAGATACTCTCCGTTCATTCTTCCCTGAACAACGGGATAGTCGATCTTAGTATCTGACAGACTGAGCCATGCGCAGATATCGGGATTCAAGGCCTGAAGCTGTTCAAATGATGCAGGAGATGCTGTCTCCCCGGCACTAGGCTCCGCCGGGCGGCAAGTCTGAATCGAGCGCTGTACTGCGCGTGCACTTTCCGTTATCTCGTGTTCATCCCAAAGGACATAGCCGGAGAAACTAGCCGCTGCTAAAAGCATACTGGCAAGAGCAAAGGAAAAAAGCTTGTTCAGCAGTTTCAAAATCATCTCTGCCGCTTTCACTTTTATCCTCCTCTGGTTCTGTTTCCTTTGTGCCATGTGTCATTATCTGTCAGTTCACCCGTGTGGCAAACAAAAGCCCCTCCGCAGAGGAGGAGCTTTTGCCTTTGCAAGCAGCAGCCTCTCATCTGAGGCATGCCGGAGCAGACTGTTTTACTTCGTGTTGAAGATTTTGAAGATGTTGTCGAAGGGGTCTTCTTCCTTCTTCTCTTCCTTCTCTTCCGCCGCGGCATCCGCCGCCGGGACGGCAGCCGGCACCACCGGCTTCATATCCGCCGCGGGTTTGAACACCGGGGGTACGCTGGGCTCGGCCGAAGCCGCGGGCTTTTCGGGCACTGCCGCTGCAGCGGCCGCAGGCGCCTCTTCCTCGGCGGCAGCCGGCCTCTGCTGCATCATCGGGATGCGGTCCGAGGGCCGCATCTTTGCAGAGCCGCCTTCGAAGCCGGTCGCAATCACCGTCACGCGGATTTCATCCTGCATGCTCTCGTCAAAGCTGGCGCCGAAGATGATGTTGGCATCCGGATGCGCAGCCTCCTGTACCAGGTCGGCCGCTGCCTCCACGTCCTCGAGGCCCATGTCGGAAGAGCCCGTGATGTTGATGAGCACGCCGTGGGCGCCGTTGATGGAGGTCTCCATCAGCGGGCTTGCAACCGCCAGACGGGCGGCCTCCTCGGCCTTGCCCTTGCCGGCCGCGTGGCCGACGCCCATGTGGGCATAGCCCGCATCCTTCATGATGCAGGTCACATCGGCAAAGTCAAGGTTGATAAAACCGGTGTTCTTGACAAGATCGGAAATGCTGGTAACCGCCTGGCGCAGGACATCGTCCGCGATCTCAAAGGCGTTGGCCAGGGTGACTTTCTGATCCGTGGCATATTTCAGCCTGTCGTTCGGGATGATCAGCAGCGAATCGACCTTGCCGAGCAGCTCTTTGATGCCGGCCTCGGCCTGATCCATTCTCCGCTTGCCTTCGAATTTGAAGGGCTTGGTTACGACACCGACGGTGAGCATGCCGGCGTCTCTGGCGATATCTGCAACGGTAGGCGCGGCACCGGTTCCGGTTCCGCCGCCCATACCGGCCGTGATAAACACCATATCGGTATTTTCAAGCGCAGCCGTAATGGCATTCCGGCTTTCCTCCGCAGCGCGTCTGCCTATCGCAGGATCAGATCCGGCACCCTGTCCGCGGGTAATCTTTTCCCCGATCTGAATCTTCTGGTCGGCATTCGAGATGGAAAGCGCCTGTTTGTCGGTGTTGACAGCGATGAACTCGACACCCTGGGTGCCGTCCTTCACCATGCGGTTCACAACGTTGTTGCCCGCTCCGCCTACACCTACGACTTTGATCGTGACGACATTTTCCGGTCCCGCTTCGGCCTTGAAATCCATACTATGTGCCTCCTGTCTGAATCAATAACGCAATAAGGGCGTAACTCTTTGATTCTGTGTCCCCTATAATATTACATTTTTCGCCGGAGGTCAATAGTTTTTTTCATTTTCGAGCAACTTTTTTGTAATCAGTTTGTAATTTTCTTAATTCGGACTGAAACGGGCGGTCCTTCCGTCGGACAGGTCTACCACCCCCGCGTCGCCGGCCTTCAGGGTCGCGAGGACCCCCGACAGCATGGCAAACTTCTCCGGCACCATGCCGTAGCGGCCCAGCACAAAGGTGAAGCGTCCGTTGTAGACGATCTCCGGACTGTCGGGGTTTTTGAAGTTCACGCGGTCGATGTCAGGGATCAGGCCGCGGCCCTCGATCTGTACCAGGATGTCGTTGAGGTAGTTCACCGGGTCCTCCTCCCCGTCGGCCGAGGTGAGGCGCTCGCCGATGAACAGGGTGCCGGGGTTGAAGTTGACGACCGGGACCAGCTGTTCGGTCTCCCCCTCCGCCGCCTTGCCGAGGATCTTGCAGCTGTGGTCCATGGTCCACTCCTCATCGCCGAGGATCAGATAGGCCAGGGCCGTGCTCTCCTCCACCGTGATGGTGATCCGGTTCGGCAGGGCACGCTTCAGCGAGACCTCTTCGATATACGGCAGCTTGGAAAAGACCCTGCTGATGGCGGCAAAGCGGTCGAAGAAGAAGAGGTTGTCTCCCTCCTCGATGTCGATGGCGCGGATGATCTCGTCGTCGGTATAGTGGGTGTTTCCCTCCACCCGGATGTCCTCGACGCGGAAGAACAGACTCAGGAAGAAGATCGACGCGATGATCACCACCACGAAGATCAGAGGCCGGCTGAAGCCCCTGCGCCGGGCGCGCAGAAACTCCGCCTGTTCCTCGTCGGCAAACGCGGACAGGCTCAGTTTTTCCTTCCAGTTCTTTCCGGCCATTCTCTTCCTCCGTAAAATAACAGAACAGACTGCGTTTTCGCAGTCTGTTTATTATAACATATGTTTTTCTTCAGGGAAAGGCTTTTTTATGAACGGTTTTTTCCGGCGTACTCCAGGACCGCATCCACGATCCGGTCCAGCGCGTTCGGCACCGAGAGCGCCCGCATGGCCTTCGCCATTCTTTCCAGCCCTTCGGCGTCCCGCAGCAGGGTGCGGATCTCCTCCAGAAAGCTCTTCTCGTCGAACTCGCCCTCCAGCAGGACCCTGGCGCCGCCGGCGTTCTCCACCAGACGCGCGTTTTTTTCCTGGTGGTGGTTTGTCACGTTGGGCGAAGGCACGATCAGCGCCGGCTTTCCGATGCTGCTGAGCTCGGAAAGCGTCGACGCGCCGGCACGGCAGAGCACCAGGTCCGCCGCCGACAGCACACGCTCGGAGTCAAAAATGTATTCCCGCAGCTCCGTCCGGCATGCCGCCGGTACGATCCCCGCCGCCTTCAGCTTTTCCGTCACGGCGTCGTGGTAGTAGCTCCCGGTCGCGTGGATCATGCAGAAGTCCTGCTGTCCCTTCATCAGCGGCAGCATTTTCATGACGATGTCGTTCATGTGGCCCGAGCCCAGCGACCCCCACATGGAAACCACCAGCGGCAGATCCGCCGGGATGCCGAGCTCCTCCCGCGCCTTCTCTCTGGTATACAGGGAAAAGCGGCCGCGGACCGGCGTTCCGGTGACGCGCAGGTCGGCTGTGCCGGAATAGTGTCCGGCGCTCTCCTGATAGCCCAGCATGACGCAGCTGACCTGCCCGGCCAGCATTTTTGTCGTCAGGCCGGGGGTTGCGTTGCTTTCATGGATCAGCGTGGGGATATGCAGCTTTGCCGCCTCGTGCAGAACCGGGTAGCAGACATAGCCGCCGGTACCCAATACCGCATCCGGGCGGAATTCCTTCAGGATCCGTTTGGCCTCGCGGCCGGATTCGATCACGTTTTTCAGCGAGTTGAGGTTGTGTCCGATGTCCTCGAGATGGTGTCCGCGGCTGAGGTTGGTCACCTTCAGCGGCAGGATCCGGAATCCGTCCCGGGGCACCAGGTCCATTTCCATTTTTCCTTCCGCGCCGATAAACAGGATCTCGCAGTCCGGCGACAGCTCGCGCAGCCTCTGGGCCACCGCGATGGCCGGGTTGATATGTCCCGCGGTCCCCCCGCAGGTCAAAAGTATTCTCATGCCGCTTCCTCTTCAGAATCTGTCAAAGACCACCAGGAACGAAAGCACCATGCACAGCAGCGAGATGCCCGTAAAGAGAATGAACAGTTCCTTCTCCTTCCACTTTCTTCCCGTCCAGCCGCCCATCTCGAGGTGGTGATGGAAGGGCGCCATGCGGAAGACCCGCTTGCCGTGGCTCAGCTTGAAATAGCTGACCTGGATGATATCCGAAAGCGTCTCGATGATGAACATCACGCACAGCAGGATCAGAATCAAAGGCATGTCATACGCAAAGGCCATCGCCGCGATGGCGCCGCCGAGAAAGAGGCTGCCCGTATCGCCCATGAACACCTTTGCGGGGTTGAAGTTGTAGACCAGAAAGCCCATCAGGCCTCCTACCATGCCCGAGGCGAAAATGCCGAGCTGCAGATACTCCCTTCCCCAGGCGAAGGTGATCAGCACGAAAAACAGGAAGGTCGGGATCGAGGTGCCCGCCGCCAGGCCGTCCACGCCGTCCGAGATGTTGACCGCGTTCACGGTTCCGACCGTCACGAAGACGGCGAAGATGTCAAACAGCCATGCCGGCACCGGGATCACCTTTCCGGACCAGGGCAGATACAGATGGTTGTGCAGGAAGCCGAGCTGCTTCATCGTAAAGATGAACAGCAGCGCCGCTGCCAGCTGAAGCAGGAATTTGGCCCTGGTGCTGAGGCCGGTGTTCTGCATGCGTTTTATTTTTTTCCAGTCGTCCAGCAGGCCGATCGCCCCGAATACCAGCGAGAACAGCAGCGCGAAGATATGCTCGAAATGCCCCTGCAGCATGCCCGGGAAGCCGACCGTCAGGCAGACCAGGATCTCCGCCAGGATGAACATGACGCCGCCCATGGTGGGTGTGCCGTTTTTGGCAGCATGCCAGGCCGGGCCGTTCTCCTTGATCTGCTGTCTGGCCTTTTCCTTCTCCAGCCAGGGGATATAGGACTTCCCGAAGGCCGTCACGAACAAAAAGGCCAGCAGAAAGGCGCTGAGCATCTGGATTGTCATGTTTCTCCCCTCGCCTTCCTGTCGATCATATAGTCTCTGACGATCTCGACCTCATCCATGTGCCGCTTGGTATGGCCGATGATCTGATAGTTTTCATGTCCCTTGCCGGCCAGCAGGATCACATCGCCGTCCCGGGCCAGGTCGATCGCCCGATGGATCGCCTCGATCCGGTCGCAGATGCGGATGTATTCCGAGCCGATGTCCCGGATCCCCGCCTCGATCTCGTCGATGATCGCCTCCGGGTCCTCGGTGCGGGGGTTGTCGCTGGTCAGGATCGTGAGGTCCGCGTTCCGGCCCGCAATGGCGCCCATCAGGGGCCGCTTCAGCCGGTCCCGGTCGCCGCCGCAGCCGAACACGCAGATCAGCCGGCCCCGGGTCACCGGGCGCAGGCTCTTCAGCACCTTTTCCAGGGCATCCGGCTTGTGGGAATAATCGATCAGGACATGGTAGTTTCCGTCCGTCGGGACCGACTCCAGCCTCCCCTTCACCCCGTGCGCCGAGCGCAGGGCCCGAAGGCTCTCCTCCGGCGCAATCCCCTCCGACAGGGCTGCGGACGTCACCGCCAGGGCGTTGGAGACCGAAAAGGTCCCCGGGATTTTCAGTTCTGAGGGGATGCGTCTCCCTTCATATACCGTGTCAAAGCAGACCCGGTCCGGCAGCAGCCTTGGGTTCTCCGCGCGCAGCGCCGCCTCCTCGTTCAGGCCGAAGCCGATCACCGGGCAGGCATGATCCTGGATCATGAACTGCGCCCAGGCGTCGTCCAGGTTGACGCAGGCCGTATCGCAGTGCGTAAACAGACGCCGCTTCGCGGCGGCATAGTTTTCCATGCTGCCGTGGAAATCCAGATGGTCCTGCGAAAGGTTGGTGTACACCGCCGTGTGGAAGCGGAAGCCCGCCACGCGCTGAAGCTCCAGCGCATGCGAGGATACCTCCATAACCACATGGCTGCAGCCCTCATCCGCCATATGGCGGAAAAGTCTCTGCAGCTCATAGCTTTCCGGTGTCGTATGTTCCGAGGGGAGAAACTCCTCCCCGATCTGAATGCCGATGGTTCCGATCAGGCCGACCTTGGCACCCCGGGTCTTCTCCAGCACGCCCTTCAGCAGGGTGGTCACGCTGGTCTTGCCGCTGGTGCCGGTCACGCCGATCATGCGCATCTGCTCTGCCGGATGCCCGAAGAACGCGCAGCTTGCCAGCGCCAGCGCCAGGCGGCTGTCGCAGACCCGGACATACGGGATGTCCTGTTCCGGTTTCTCCTCGCACAGCACCGCCGCGGCGCCCATTTCCGCCGCCTTGGCGATGTACCGGTGTCCGTCGGTCTCAAAGCCGCGGATGGCGACAAAAAGGTCGCCCGGTTCTGTCCGGCGCGAGTCATAACTGATGCCGGTGATTTCCTGTTCAGGATCAGCGTTCATCTCGACGATGCCGTCGGCAGGAATCAATTCTTTCAGCTTCATATCGATACTCTCTCTGCCGCACGGAGCTTTGCGCTGCGTGCGCGCGGATTGGCCGCCTGCTCCTCCGGTGTCGGGAGGATCGGCTTGCCCGTCAGATTCTTCAGAGTCTGGACAAAGCCGCAGGTGCAGACCGGCGCTTCCCGCGGGCAGGTGCATCCGTGCTCGCAGCGGCTGATGCCCTGCTTGACGATCCGGTCCTCCAGCGAATGGAAGGTGATCACGCAGAGCCTCCCGCCCGGCTTCAGGTGTCCGGGCGCCGACGCCATCATCTGCTCTACCTCCCGGAGTTCACCGTTGACCTCGATCCGGATGGCCTGAAAGCTGCGCTTGGCCGGATGCTGCTTCTCCCGCAGGGCGGGAGCCGGCATGGCTGCACGGATCAGCTCTGCGAGCTCTCCGGTCGTCCCGATCTCCTTCTCGGCACGCCGGCGCACGATGGCGGCGGCGATGCGGCGCGCATAGCGCTCTTCCCCGTACTGAAACAGGATTCTGCTCAGCTCCGCCTCGTCATAGCGGTTCACCACGTCACGGGCCGTCAGGCTCTGGGTCCGGTCCATGCGCATGTCCAGCAGGGCGTCCATGCGGTAGGAAAATCCCCTCTCCGCCTCGTCCAGTTGGGGCGAGGATACCCCGAGGTCAAAAAGCATGCCGTCCACGGCGGGAATGCCCAGGTCCTCCAGAACAGCGTCCAGCTTCCCGAAGCTGCTGTGCACCAGCGTCACATGCTCTTTCCAGGGCTTCAGTCTTTCTCCCGCGCGCTGCAGCGCCGTCTCATCCCGGTCGATGCCGATCAGTCTGCCGCCCGCAAGCCTTGCGGCAATGGCGGCGGAGTGCCCGCCGAGGCCCAGCGTTCCGTCCAGATAGATCCCATCCGGCCGGATGTTCAGCATCTCGATGCATTCCTCCAACAGGACCGGAACATGCTCTGCCATCAGAACTCCAGTTCCTCCAGCACCGCGCCGATATTCTCCGGCGACATCTCTTCTGCCAGCACGCTCTGCCAGCTCTCACTGTCCCAGATCTCGGCATGGTTGTTGCAGCCCACCACGGTGGCGTTTTTTACCAGGCCCGCCCAGTCGCGCAGACTCTGCGGAAGCAGAATGCGTCCCTGTGCGTCCAGTTCACAGCGTACCGCATGGGCAAACAGCGGCCGCATCTTTCTCTGACGCACGAAAGGAAGGGCATTGACCTTCTCGACCAGGCCGTTCCAGCTCTCTTCACTGTATACACTCAGGCAGCGGTCCATGGACAGCGTCACATATGCCGCCGTGCCAAGTTCATCCCGCAGTTTTGCGGGAATAAAAATTCGACCTTTGTTGTCAAGTGCATGCTGATACTCGCCCGTCACCACTGTCATCCTTTCAGAACCACTTTGCACCACACGTCACCACTTTGCCCCACTATTATAGGGGAGGCTGAGAGAAAAATCAAGCCTTCCCTGCACAGAAATTTCATTTCGTCATTTTGCGCAAAAAAGCGTCTCTCAGCATGCCCGGTTTCATGGTCCCGAGCCCGGTTTCCGGAGCGTTTTTGTGACGGATTGTTATGCTGCCCTTCCTGCG
>JAEEGG010030227.1_pt1 | contig 10069 bp, 6 predicted proteins | sample 9134161 | NCBI WGS metagenome assembly JAEEGG01 (sample SAMN16246543, study PRJNA631951) | gut metagenome | biome: gut microbiome; feature: rumen; material: CR-attached | host: Bos | place: Iran: Karaj | collected 2018-10 | reverse complement strand
ATGTACGACACGGGAAGCCTCTTCAGTTTTTCGGAAAGCCTGATGCGCATGCCGGCGCAGAAGAAGCGGCTGACCACGTTGTTGATCAGGTAGGCGTTCCCGTAGTAGAGGGTGGACTTTAAAGCGTAAACACCGAAGAGCGCGGCGGCCGGCGGAAGAAGGCTAAGAGCCAGTCCGGGAGTTTGGGCGGTAACCCACTCGTAAAGCTTGTCGATAAGACTTCCCATCATCTCGGGAGCCAGCACAGCGCATCCGATCCAGGCGAGGCAGACGCCTACGGAAAGAAGTATCCACCATTTGACCGGTCCAAGTTCCCTGACCAGGCGCTTGCCGGTCTCGTCGAAAAGGCGGCGCTTCTCACGCTTTTTGTCTGTCTTTTCTTCGACGGTTTTTTCCTTGTTTTCGGTAAATTCAGGCGTTTCGTCTGTTGCCGTCACGGCCGCGTTCACGTCTTTATCCTTAGAACTCATATTTCGCCACCTCCCGTCTGTGAGAGGTAGATCTCCCGGTAGATCGGGCAGGTCTCAAGAAGTTCCGCGTGGGTTCCGGAGCCGGCGAGCGCGCCGTCGGAAAGAACGAAAATCCGGTCGGAGTGCATTGCCGAAACAACGCGCTGGGTGATCACGATGCGGGTGCGGCCATTCAACTTTTCGTTGAGAGCCTTGCGCACCGCCGCCTCGGTCAGGAAGTCCAGAGCCGAGAACGAGTCGTCGAAAATGTAAATCGGCGCGTCCTTGAGAATTGCACGGGCAATGGCGAGACGCTGCTTCTGTCCGCCGGAGATGTTGGTTCCGGCCTGTTCCAGCTTGAAGTTCAGTCCCTCGGGCTTTTCACGCAGGAAGTCCGCGATCTGCGCCAGTTCCAGCGCCGCCCAAAGCTCGTCGTCGGTGGCGTCGGGCTTGCCCATGCGGAGGTTTTCCGCTACGGTGCCGGCGTAGATCATCGACTTCTGGAGTGAGCAACTGATGTTGTCGCGAATGTCTTTCAGCGACATCTCCGAAGCGTCCTTCCCGTCGAAACGGAGGGTGCCGCCTGTCGGCGCGCGGAAGCCCAGCAGAAGCTCCGCGAGTGTCGTCTTTCCCGAACCCGTGCCGCCGATAACCGAGACCCATTCGCCGGCCTTAATATGAATGTCGATGTCCGAAAGCGCCGGCAGCGAGCTCCCCGGGTACGTGAAGCTGACGCCGTTCAGGTCGATGGCGCCGTCAAAAGTCAGCCCTTCCGCAGGCTTCGTGTCCTCAACACCTTCGGAGTCCGTGACCTGAAGGAGTCTGCGTGCCGCGACCCTCACGTGGGGCAGCATAACGATACTGTATGAAACGGAAATGATTGCCGCCAGGATAATATTGATGTACTGGATCATCGCGAACACGTCGCCCGGCGTAAGACCGCTTCCCCGCTCCATTCTGACTCCGCCAAGAATAACCACCAGCAGCGCCGCGGTGTTGAGCACGAACGCCGCAATCGGGTCGATGAGAGCCATGCGCACGTTGGCGCGAATGATATTGTCCGCCATCACGCGGGTAGCGTCGGCGACTCTTTCGTGGGCCCGGTCTTCACGGTCGAAAGCCCTAATAACGCGAACGCCGCGGAGCCGTTCACGCACCAGGTCGTTCTGCTTGTCGCAGTAGTCGTCGGACACCTCCCAGAGGTGCTCGATCTTCTTGCTCATCAGCAGCACCGTTCCGATTACCAGCGGCACCGCGCAGAGAATGACCAGCGAGAGGATCAAATCCTTGCGCATACACAGGAAAACGCCTCCCAGAAACATCAAAGGAATTATTATAATGCTTCCGCACAGCGCGGAAATGACCCAGTTGAGCGTCCCGACGTCGTGGGTGGAACGGGTGACAAGGTTTGAAGCGCCCTGCCGTCCGACCTCCGCGAGGGTCATCGTGTGCACTTTTCTGAAAAGCGCGGAGCGGAGGCTCCAGGTGTAGCCGGAAATGACGTGGTACACGACCCAGTAGCCGGCGGCCACCGAAACGAGGCTGAGAAGCGAAATTCCCAGCATCCACGCCGAGGTCTTAAGAATGTACCCGAACGTGTCAGCCTCCGCCGCGCCGTACACCCCCTTGTCCAGAACGTCGGACATCAGCGTGGGCAAAAGCAGGTTGCAGACCGCCGAAACCGCCATCAAAAACGTGGCTAGAACGATCCTGCCCCTGTACGGTTTAAGATATATTAGCAGTTTTCTCAAAACATCTCCCTCCTTTCCGGGGAGGTGCAGACATGAATGTCATAATAAAACGGGGCAATGCCGTCCGTAAATGAATTCTGCCGCGAGAACAGGAAATCAACGCTGCTTTTTCCCGAGCGCCTTCAACGAGTACTCGGGTGTCAGAGATCTATGCGGTGGATTATGTTCACCGCGAAAATGTTTCCGGGCATCGGTTTTCTCCTGTGGTTCCGGTAATGTCAATCGGTTGCTTCGGCTGCTTTTTTCTTCTCCGCCGCAAGTAGCGCCGCCTTTTTCGCCTTCTCGGCTTTCAGCGCTTCCTTTTCTGCGGTGATCTTCTTGAGGCAGCCCTCGCTCAGCCTTTTATATGTGGCGGTCTTTGCGTAAAGAAGGCCCGCCAGCCAGTCGTTGATGCACTCCGGCCTGATACGCCAGGTCCAGTTGCCGCCGAGAGTCGAAGGCGTGTTCATTCTGCCCTCGTTCCCGAGCACGATGAGGTCCTGCATCTGGACGATCGCGGTGTCGGCCGGCGAAGCGAGAAGCGTCCTTATAAAGCCCCAGCTGAGACCTTCCTCGTAGCTGAGATTCATGTATTCGGTGGCGTACTTGTACACCTCCGGCTCCTGACTCATCAGCCAGCCGACGGCGGTCTCGTTGTCATGCGTTCCTATGTAGGCGACCGAGTTTTTAGTGATGTTGTGAGGCAGGTACTCGTTCTCCTCGTCGGCGTCAGGCGTGAACGCGAACTCGAGCACCTTCATTCCCGGGTAGCCCACGCGCTCAAGAAGCTTGTAAACCGGCGGCGTAAGCACCCCCAAGTCCTCCGCGATTATCGGCAGCCTTCCCAGTTTTTCTGAGATCACGCGGAAAATATCGTAGTCCGGGCCTTTGACCCACTTCCCACCCTTCGCGGTCGCGTCGCCGTAGGGAATTGACCAGTACGACTCGAACCCGCGGAAATGGTCGATCCTGACGACGTCGCACACCTTTGTCGCGAACGCGATCCTTCTCAGCCACCACTCGTAGCCGTCGTTTTTCAACTTGTCCCAGCGGTAAAGCGGATTTCCCCAGAGCTGGCCGTCGTCGCTGAAAGCGTCCGGAGGGCAGCCCGCCACAGCAACCGGCTTAAGGTCCGCGTCAAGGTAAAAATCCTCCGGGTTCGCCCAGACGTCAGCGGAGTCCAGCGCCACGTAGATCGGCACGTCGCCGATGATTTTAATTCCCTTCGAATTCGCGTAGGCCTTCAGCGGATACCACAGCGCGTAGAATCAATACTGCACCGCGATATGGTAGTCGATCTCCTCCGCAAGCTCGCGTTTCGCTCTTTCAACCGCCTCCGATCCGTAGCGCCTGTACTCGTCCGGCCATTCCTGCCACGAGACGCCGCCGAACATGTCTTTCAGAGCGGAAAAGAGCGCGAACGCCGGCAGCCACGCGGAATTTTCATCCTTGAACGCCTTCAGCTCCGCGAAATCCCTGCCCCGCTTCGCGAAAAGGTTCGCGACCGCCTGCTTGAGAACGGTCTTCCTGTTTAAATAAAGGAGGCCGTAGTCCACCTTCGTGATGTCGCTCCCGAAGTCGAGGCACTCGGCAAGGTCCGGGTCGACCAGACCGTCCCTGATCAGGAACTCGATGTCGATAAAATAGGGGTTGCCCGCAAAGGTCGACGAAGACGAATAAGGCGAGTCTCCGTAACCGGTCGGCCCCAGAGGAAGTATCTGCCAGTAAGACTGCCCCGCCCTCTCCAGGAAGTCTGCGAAGCCGTACGCGGCGGTGCCGAGGGTTCCTATTCCGTAGCGGGACGGAAGCGAAGAAATGTGCATCAAAACTCCTGACGTTCTCATATTCTTTCAGTTTCTCCTTGTGATTATCTGCTTTTCTGCGGTTTGCGCGCAGCCGGCGCAGCGCCCGAAACAACCTTCCGGTGTGCTTTTTATGAAGTAAGGCGAGGCGCGTTCCGGCTTTATTGTCGTTAAGATTATTCTACCACCGATCCTATGTTTTTGCAAGAAGAACGCGCTCGAAACCGGGAAGTTTCAGAAGCGTATCCGGGCATTTTCACGAACGTTCCCGCCCGCGCACCGGCTCTCATTTTTAACGCGCATTACAAGCTTTTTGCGCAAAAATCTCCGCTTTTTTCTTGCAAACGCATTCCCGCTGTGATATACTTGCCGCAAGGTGAACAATTTTTCCCCAAGGAGGATGAAATGAGAAAAATATTATCTGTTTTACTTTGTGTTGCAATCGTTCTGGGCACCGTTGCCGCATTCACGGGCTGCGCCAAGAAGACCTATGATATCGCCATCGTTACCGACGTCGGCATGCTGATGGACAAGGGCTTCAACCAGGGCACCTATGAGGGCGCGAAGGCTTACGCCGAGAAGCACAACATTGCTTACAAGTATTATCAGCCGGCCAACGGCTCCGACGCGTCCGACAACGACCGCATCGACGCCATGAAGCAGGCCATCAACAACGGCGCTAAGATCATCGTCGCCCCCGGTTTCCTTCAGGCTACCGCTATGACGACTGTCGCTACCGAAAACCCCGACGTCAAGTTCGTATTCGTTGACGGATGGGCTCTCGGCCTCAGCAACGTTACCGCCATTGTTTACAAGGAGCAGGAATCCGGATACCTCGCGGGATACGCCGCGGTTATGGAAGGCTACACGAAGCTCGGCTTCACGGGCGGCGGTGGCGGATCCAACCCGGCTGTCTGCCGTTTCGGCTACGGCTTCATTCAGGGCGCTGAAGCGGCCGCCAAGGAAAAAGGCGTTGACGTTTCGATGCTCTACAGCTTCAAGTACGGCGAGACCTTCTCCGCTTCCACGGAGCTCCAGACCCAGATCGCCGGCTGGTACGCAAACGGCACCGAAGTGGTGTTCGCATGCGGCGGCTCGATGTTCCAGTCTGTCAAATCCGCTGCCGGCGAGTACCCGAACGCGAAGATCATCGGCGTTGACGTTGACCAGTCCGGTGAATCCGAGAAAGTCATCACCTCCGCCGTTAAGGGCCTCTCCGCTTCTGTTGAGAGAGTCCTCGGACAGTTCTTCGACGGCAAGTGGGACGCTGAACTCGCTGACAAGGCTCAGAACCTCGGCGCGGCTGAAGACTCCACCGGTCTTCCCACCGAAACCTGGCGCATGACCAACTTCACGGTCGACCAGTACAAGGCGCTCTTCGAGAAGATCAAGAACGGCGAGATCGTTCCTGTTGCCGACGTTCCGGGAGACCTGACGGCAGGCCTGACCAAAGTCACTCTGACCATTGAGAAGTAATTTATTCACCTGAAAAGAGGGGGCGGAATTATTCCGTCCCCTTTTTTGTAAACACTGATTAAATGCTCTTTACGCAAGAATTTCACTTTACAAACTATGAACGAAAACGAAAACAGCGCCGCAACTCCCTACGTGATCGAAATGCGGCACATAACCAAAAGATTTCCGGGAATAGTCGCCAACGACGACATCAATCTCGGGCTGAGGCGCGGAGAAATTCACGCCCTGCTCGGAGAGAACGGCGCGGGTAAATCCACGCTGATGTCGGTTCTTTTCGGTCTCTACCAGCCCGAGGAAGGCGAGATTTTCAAGAACGGCGAAAAAGTCGTGATTAACGACCCCAACGACGCCAACGCTCTCGGAATCGGCATGGTCCACCAGCACTTCAAGCTGGTCGACGTATTCACCGTTCTCGACAATATCATTCTCGGCATCGAGCCCAACACCCTCGGCTTCCTGCGCAAAAAAGAGGCGCGCAGGAAGGTGCTCGAGCTCTCAAAAAACTACGGTCTCAACGTGGACCCTGACGCGAAGGTCGAGGACATCACCGTCGGCATGCAGCAACGCACCGAGATCTTGAAGATGCTCTACCGCGACAACGAGATACTGATTTTCGACGAGCCGACCGCCGTTCTGACTCCTCAGGAAATCACCGAACTCATGCAAATAATGAAAGGACTCGCCCGCGAAGGCAAGTCCATTCTCTTCATATCCCACAAACTCAACGAAATAATGGAGGTCGCCGACAGGTGTACCGTTCTCCGCAAGGGGAAATACGTCGGCACTGTCAACATCTCCGAAACCACCAAGGAGGAACTCTCCGAGATGATGGTGGGCCGCAACGTCAAATTCGCGGTCGACAAAGCGCCGGCAAACCCGGGTGCCGAAGTGCTCCGCGTCGAACACCTCACGGTCAAGAGCAAGGTTCACAAAAAGAACGCGGTCAGCGACGTGTCGTTCAACGTTCGCGAAGGCGAAATCGTCTGTATCGCGGGGATCGACGGCAACGGCCAGACCGAGCTCGTGAACGCGATCACCGGTCTCGAAAGGCCCGAATCCGGCTCGAAAATTGTTTACTGCGGCGAGGACTTCACGCACAAAAACATCCGCTCCAAGGTCGTGAGCGGGTTCAGCCACATTCCCGAGGACAGGCACAAGCACGGACTTGTGCTGGACTACTCTCTCGAGCAGAATTTCGTTCTGGAGCGGTACTTCGAGGACGGCTTCCAGAGTCACGGCTTCATCAAGTTCGGAGCGGTGCGCGACTACGCGGAAAAGCTCATTGACGGCTACGATGTCCGCTCAGGTCAGGGGCCGGTAACACAGGCGCGAAGCATGTCGGGCGGCAACCAGCAGAAAGCCATCATCGCCCGCGAGCTTGACAAAAACCACAAGCTGCTCGTGGCGGTGCAGCCCACCCGCGGTCTCGACGTCGGAGCGATCGAATTCGTTCACGAACAGATCGTCGCCTCCCGCGACCGCGGCTCAGCGGTGTTGCTTGTTTCTCTCGAACTTGACGAGGTCATGAACCTCTCCGACCGGATCCTGGTCATGTACGAAGGCGAGATCGCGGGAGAGTTCAAACCCGAAACAACGACGGTTCAGGAGCTCGGCCTTTACATGGCCGGCGCCCGAAAGCAGGAACATGAAAACATCCCTGAATCCGTACAGGAAGGAGGCGGCAACGAATGAAAGACATCAAAAACACCGGCGGCGAAACGGCTACTGTAAAAGGCGGCAAGTTTAGATCGTTTTTGAGAAAAGAAGGCGTGCGCTCGGTAATTGCGTCCGTCATCTGCATTCTCGGCGGCATTTTGGTCGGATTCATCGTGCTTCTGCTGCTCTCGTTATTCGCCGAAAACGTTTCTGTCGGCGAGGCGTTCACGGGTATCGCGGTAGTGCTCGGCGGTCCCTTCTCCGGCGGCAGCGGCAAGGACATTCTGTTCCAGCTCGGCAACATGCTCTTCCAGTCCGCCCCGCTCATCATGACCGGCCTCTCGGTCTCGCTGGCCTTCAAAACAGGCCTATTCAACATTGGCGCGCCGGGTCAGTATCTTATGGGCGCGATGGGTGCCCTTCTTGTGGCGCTGTCGATCCCGCAGTCGGCCGTCCCCACGTTCATCATCTGGATTCTCGCATTCCTGACAGGCGTCTTGCTCGGTACGATCTGGGGCGCGATTCCCGGTTTCTTCAAGGCGGTCTTCAACGTGAACGAGGTCATCGTCTGCATCATGACGAACTGGATCGCCGCAAACGTGGTTTCGTGGGTGTTCAAATCCACCGGCGACCGCTTTATCAACATCGAAGAGACCAAGGTCAACTTTATAAAAAAGACCTCCTACAACGGCGTCGCAACCGCTACGTTCGGGCTTGACAAGGTCTTCGGGAATTCGTACTTCGACATCAGTATCTTCATCGCCTCGATTATCGCGATCATCCTCTACGTAATGATCAACAAGACCACGTTCGGCTACGAGCTGAAAGCGTGCGGCTTCAACAAGTACGCCTCCAAATATGCGGGAATGAACGAAAAGCGGAACATCGTTCTCGCGATGGCAATTGCCGGCGCTCTGGCTGCGGGAGGTGCGGCACTCTGGTGCCTGAACGGCTCCCAGGACTTCAAATGGGACACCTACCTGACGCTTCCGGCCGAGGGCTTCAACGGCATTCCCGCGGCGCTCCTGGCGAGCAGCAACCCGATAGGCGTCATATTTTCCGCGATATTCCTGAAATACATCGGCGTCGGCGGCTCCAACCTGGCCGCTCAGACCTCGTTCAACGAATACGTCTCGCCGCTCATAGTCGCGGTCATCATTTACTTCGCGGGCTTCTCGAAGCTTATAAAAGACCTTCTTGAGAAGCGGCTCGCAAAGGCGGCGGCGAAAACCCCGGTCAAGGCTATGAATAAAGAACCGGTTGAAGAAACAGTAAAACCTGACGCCGGGCCGGGCGTTCCCGGAGAAAAGGAAGGAGGCGATCACGAATGATCTTCATGCTTCAGAAAACACTGATTTTCGCGATACCGCTTCTGATCGTCGCCCTCGCGGGAATGTACTCCGAGCGGTCCGGTATCATCAACATCGCGCTCGACGGTATAATGATCTTCGGCGCTTTCGTGGGCGCGCTGGCGGCACTGCTTTTAAGGAAGACGCCCTTCTTTGTCGACCACAACCAGCTGACGTTTATTCTTGCGATGACGGTCGCCGCAATCTCCGGCGCAGTCTTTTCGCTGCTCCTCTCCTTCTCGGCGATCAAGCTGAAAGCCGACCAGACCATCGGCGGCACGGCGCTCAACATGCTCGCTCCCGCCATCGCGCTCTTCACGATCAAGGTCTTCTTCTCGCTGGACATGCTGGAAATGCAGCGCGCTCCCGACAGCCAGGGCAACATGAAGGACTTCGGCTTCGTTATTTTGAACGACGACCTGCCCGCGGCCGCGAGAGTCTTTTTCGACAAGGCGTACATTTCGACGTTCATCGCCATCGGCCTGTTCATTCTTTTGTCGGTTCTGATTTACACCACCAAGACCGGCCTCAGGCTCCGCGCGTGCGGCGAACACCCACAGGCGGCGGCGAGCGTCGGCATCGACGTGAATAAAATGCGCTACCTCGGAACCACCGTTTCGGGCGCTTTGGCGGGTCTCGGCGGGTACATCTACATCGCCACCGTCGCCAACGGAACGGCCACAGGCGCCGTTGCGGGAATGGGCTTCCTCGCTCTCGCGATCATGATCTTCGGAAACTGGAAGCCCCTCGGAATCGCACTCGGCTCCCTTCTCTTCGGCTTCCTGAAGTGCCTCGGCGTCATCTACACGCAGCTCTCCGTCAACATCGGCGGAAAAGAGGTCTACTTCCTGAAGGATCTGAACCTCCCGATGTATTTCTACAATCTGATTCCCTACGTCGCCGTGCTGGTCGTTCTCGCGTTCACCTCGAAGCGTTCGAGAGCGCCGAAAGCGGAAGGAATCCCCTACGACAAAGGATTGAGATAATCCGGCCAGTTAAACAAACCTGTTCTTCGTGAAAGGATCTAAATAAAGTGAATAAGTTGATTTTTGCGGTAATTGCGATCGCGGTAATGATTTCCGCTGTGTGCGCGGTAAGTTTTGCGGAGGAAGATCCCGCCGCGGTTCCCTCTTTGGAAGGACGCGAGAATCTGGCGCTCGAGTGCGAAGTCACCGCCACAAACTCGTTCGAGAACAACCAGTATTTCTCGACGGTGTACCTCACCGACGGCGTTCACGTTCCCCTCGAGGTCGATCAGCACGCCGGCTGGTCGATTGATCCGTTCTCAAACATTCCGCGCGACGAGCCCGTCGATATCGAAGTCGACCTTCTGATGGTCTACCTGCTCGACACGGTCGTTATCAAGCCCTGTCTCTACAACAACGGCGAGAAGATGCCCTCTTCGTTCACGATCGACATCTCCGAGGACGGCAGTAACTACACAACCGTGAAGGAAGTCACCGGACTTGCGCTCACAGCCGCCGACGACCAAATCTACACGTTCGAACCTGTAAGAGGCCGCTACGTCAGGATCGCGATAACCGAGCACAGCGACAAGAGAGACAACACAGGTTCCTACCTCTCCGAGTTCAGCGAGCTGGAGGTTT
>JAEEGG010030211.1_pt1 | contig 10073 bp, 6 predicted proteins | sample 9134161 | NCBI WGS metagenome assembly JAEEGG01 (sample SAMN16246543, study PRJNA631951) | gut metagenome | biome: gut microbiome; feature: rumen; material: CR-attached | host: Bos | place: Iran: Karaj | collected 2018-10 | reverse complement strand
CGTTCGCGGGTACGGAGACGCGGTTCATTACCGTGGACCCGGGGCTCGAGGGGGGAGTTTCGGAGGGGCTCATTTCCGACGTGGAATCCGCCGCGGTCAAGCGGATGTACGGAAACGCGGAGCTCAGGATCAAGACTAAAAACGGTACGAGCGTGACGGCGCTCCGGTTCACGTACGCGGTGGCGACGCTTTGCGACATGGCGGCGCAGTTCATCGGGAACGTGGCGGCGGGGAAGGACCTCGCGGAGGAGTGCGAGACGGTCGCGGGAACGTACGAAAAGCTGCTGTGCGTGTGCCCGAGGTGCGGGAGGCGGCTGCTGAGGCCGGGTGCGGAGTGCATCAACTGCGCGTCCAAGGGCAAGATCGTCAAGAAGCTGATGAAATACGTGAGGCCGGAGGCGGTGAGGCTTTTCATCTGCCTGCTGCTCTCGGGGCTGTCGACGGCGCTGGCGTTGCTGCCGCCCTACATCACGAAAACGCTCGTTGACGACATTCTGCCGAACAAGCGGTCGGACAAGCTGCTGCTCGTCGTGGCGTTGCTCGGCGGCTCGTACATTCTCGGCGTGACGATCAACATCATCAAGGCGTACACGCTGCGCGTGAGCAGCGACAGAATGATTGAGGCGCTCAGGAACGACGTCTACAAGCACGCGCAATACCTGCCGATGAAGTTTTACGACAAGACCTCGACCGGTTCGGTCATCAACAGAATCAGCGGCGACACGGGAACGATCAACGGCTTCGTGCTCAGGATCTCGCAGGAGGTCATCGTTCAATTTTTCCTTCTTATAGGGATAATCGTGATCATGTTCGTGATGGACTGGAAGCTGACGCTGCTGTCGCTGGCGCCTGTTCCGCTTGTCGTCATCGGCGCGAAGTGGTTCGGCCGCAGGATCGCGCCGTTCTACAGAAGGATCTGGCGCAGGTGGGCCGCCGTCACTTCGGTGCTGACCGACTCGCTGCCGGGAATCCGCGTCGTGAAGGCGTTCACGGGCGAGAAGCGCGCGGTCGAGAGGTTCGAGCAGTACAACGACGAGTGGTACAAGGTCGACGTGCAGTCGGCGAGGATCACGACCGCTTTTCCGCAGGTCATTTCGTTTGTGATCACGTGCGGCTCGCTGCTGATCTGGGCGGTCGGCGGCCACTGGGTCATCGCGGGCGCGGGCATTTCCGCCGGCCTTCTGGTTTCGTTCATCTCGTACACTTCGATGTTCTACGGGCCTGTCAACTTTTTCGCCTACCTGAACGACTCGTACCAGCAGGCGCTGGCGGCCGTTGAGCGCGTTTTCGACATTCTCGACGCCGAGCCGGAGGTTCCCGAGGGCAAGGGCGAAAAGCTCGATAAGGTCGAGGGCAAGATCGAGTTCAGGAACGTGAACTTCTCGTTCGACCGCACAAAAAAGACGCTCAGCGACATCAACCTCACGATCGAACCGGGCGACATCGTCGGCATCGTCGGCACCACCGGCTCCGGCAAGACCACGCTCATCAACCTGCTGATGCGCTTCTACGACAACTACGAGGGCGACATTCTGCTCGACGGCCACAACATTAAGGACCTCGACATCGAGTTCTACCGCTCGCAGATCGGCTACGTGCAGCAGGAGGCGATGCTCTTCAGGGATACGGTTTTCAACAACATTTCGTACAGTAAACCGGGCGCCTCCGTGGACGAGGTCATCCACGCCGCCGACGTCGCGAACGCTCACGAGTTCATCGCTCGCCAGCCTGACGCCTACGACACAATGCTCGGCGAACGCGGCGTAGGTCTCTCGGGAGGCGAAAAGCAGCGTATCTCGATCGCCCGCGCGGTGCTCAAGAACCCGTCCCTCATGATTTTCGACGAGGCCACCGCTTCCGTCGACTCCGAGACCGAAAACCTGATCCAGGAGGCCATCGAGCGCCTGATCAGCGGCCGCACGACCATCATGATCGCGCACAGGCTGTCGACGCTCAGGAAGGCCAACAAGATCATCGTCGTCGACCAGGGCCGCATTATCGAGAGCGGCTCGCACGAGGAGCTGATGGCGCTGCAGGGCAAGTACTACCGGCTCGTCGAGATCCAGTCGATGTCGGACAAGATCCGCGCGTCGAAGGAATCCGAGAATTTCGAGTGATTTTATCTATTTTTAGGGAATATTTCCCGGAAATGATTTTTCCGGCGGTATTTCCCGGAAATATCTATTCGGGTTTATTTCCCGGAAATGTTATTCAAAAGTTATTAAAAACGGAGGCTTTTTTATGGGAAGAATCTACATCCGCGGCGACGAGGTTCGCTTCGAGAGGAAGGACTCTCTTACGGTCGACGCGATTTTTTACGACGGCAACGTCATCCGCGACGTTGAGCCCAGGCGGCTTTTCCCGGTCAGCGGCGGCAACAAATACATAACGCTCCTCGACTCCAACGGCAAGGAGCAGGCGCTCATTCCCGACCTCGCCACGCTCATGCCCGAATCGCGCCAAATCATCGAGAGCTGCCTCAGCGAGTACTACATGATCCCGAAAATTCTGAAAGTGCTTGACCGCACCGAAAAATTCGGTATACTTAAATGGACAGTCGAAACCGACCGCGGCGAGGTCACGTTCACGATCCAGAACCGCCACAGCGACATCAAGATCTTCTACGACGGCCGCGTGCTCGTGCGCGACTCCAACGACAACCGCTACGAGATTCCCGACAGCCGCGCCCTTGACCCCAAGAGCCGCAAGCTGCTCGGCTACGATCTGTAATCTATATAATTCTATTCAGGCGAGGCACCGCCGGCTCGTTCCGCCACGCGCCTTCCCCACATCAAAAGGAGAAAAAAAATGAAACTCATTCTCGCAATCGTTAACAACGACGACAGTTCGATCGTCACTTCCGCTCTCACCAACTTCGGCTTCGAAGTCACCCGCCTCTCCACGACAGGCGGCTTCCTGAACGTCGGCAACACCACCCTTCTCATCGGCACCGCCGACGAAAAAGTGCCCGATGTCCTCGCTATCTTAAAGAAGCACAGCAGCACCCGCAAAAAGGCCCTCACCAGCCGCGAATCGTTCGGCCGCGGACTCAGGAACAACAGCATCCCCGAGTCGGTAACCGTCCGCGGCGCGACTTATTTCGTGCTGAACGTGGAAGAGTTCGGGAACGTTTAAAAGGAACGCTTAAGAGGATCGTCCCTTGGCGGATGTTCGCCGGCTCCGGCATTCTTTCTCGCACGTTATCGTCCTTTCGCGTACGCCATCGGAAATTGCCACTCCGCACGCGAATTATAGCCTATAAATAGGGCAAAGCCGGACCGTCGCCGGTCCGGCTTTGCTTCATTTTTTCTGTTGCGCGCCTTCGCGGCGTGTTTTTTTTAGCCCTCGATAAGAATGTTCTTTTTCTCGGGAAGCTTCGGCTTTGCCTTCGGAATGTTGAGCGTCAGAACGCCGTCCTCAAACTTGCCCTTGATGTCCTCTTCGGTGAGCGTGTTGCCGACGTAGAACGTTCTCTGCATTGTGCCTGTGTAACGCTCGTTGCGGATGAGCTTGCCGTGCTTTTCGTCCTTCTTTTCAACGCCCTTGGAAGCGCTGATGGTCAGGTAGCCGTTCTCAAGCTGAACTTCGATTTCATCCTTCTTGAAGCCCGGAAGATCGATCTCCACGTCGTAGCCCTCATCGTGCTCGCGCACGTCTGTCTTCATGACGCGGTTTGCGTTCTTGCCGTAAAGCTGTCTGTCGACATCTCTCATATTCGCGAAAGACGAATCCATCCAATCATCAAAGAAATTCTCTGAAAAAATACTCGGTACCAACATAATTCATCCCTCCCGTTTTAGTTGGCGCCTTAAGGGGCGCCGGTATGTTGTTATCGTGTCCGGTTTTCTTTGGGGGCTCGTGTTTCCCGGGCTTTTCGCCTTGGCTTTTTGCCTGGCTTTTGGCCCGCCCCTCAACCGGAACGACTACATTATACCACGATTATTAGCACTGTCAAGAGGTGAGTGCTAATTTTAAGGTTTTTTTATGGATTCTCTTGGCGTGGTTGGTTTGCGCAGGCGGTGCGTGAGTGAGTTTTCGGCTATATTTAGGCGAGAATGAATGTTCTTTATTAGCAAATGTCACCTGTCGGCAAATCGAAAAAGCGGGCATAAGCTTATTGCAAAGCCTATGTCCGCCATACACAAGTGTCTAATTAAATACAGGAACGTTGCTTTTAAAGGATTTCGATAACCCTATTACACTTCATTTCAACCCCTTCATTCCAGTTCCCGGCATCAGTAATAATCTCTACTGGCTTAAAAGAATTCAACAGGTCATATCCCTTGCGTATAATGATGTCTTCTGAAAACCAAACTGGTTTTTCAAATGATATTTGATGATCACCAATCAATTCTTCGAAGCGTTCACTCCGGCCCGCAAAATAAAGTTTAAATGCGTGTTTAAATGCGTCTTCAAAAACCTCTTGATTCTATTCACGATACGCGGTATAATATGGTCAAATCGTGATTTGACTAATCGTGATTTGACTAGTTGGAGGTGCAAAATGTTTATAGCCAGAGAACCGGAATTGCAGTTTTTGGCAGACTGCTATTCTAAAGACAAGTCGCAGCTTGTCGTACTGTACGGCAGGCGCCGCATCGGAAAAACCGAGACGCTCCGCACCTTTTGCAAGGATAAGCCGCACGTCTTTTTTTCCTGTACCCAATCCACGGATAAGAAGCAGCTTGAGCGGTTTTCGGATGCGCTTTTAAGAGAGAACATTCCCGCCGGCAGGTTCATTTCCGCATTTTCCGACTGGGAGATTGCGTTTGAATCGATTTCAGACCTTCCTTACGGTGATTCAAAAAGGCTTGTCGTGATCGATGAGTTCCCGTATATGTGCAACGCAAACAAGAGCATTCCTTCGATACTCCAGAACGTGTGGGATTCAAAACTCAAAGACGAAAACGTGATGATAATCCTCTGCGGCAGCTCGATGAGCTTCATCGAGAAGGAGATTCTGTCAAAAAAGAATCCGTTGTACGGACGTTCCACCGGAATCTATAAAATGGAGGAAATGAATTTTTATGACGCTATGAAATTCTTTCCGGACTATTCCGACGAAGACAAGATCATTACGTATTCGATTCTCGGCGGCATCCCGCATTATCTCACGCAATGGGATCCCGGAGTGTCCGTGAATGACAACATTAAGAAGAGCATCCTGACAAAGGGGTCGGTTCTTTACAGCGAGGTCGATTTTCTGCTCCGCCAGGAGTTGCGTGAGACGTCGATTTACGGCGCGGTGATAGAAGCCGTTGCGCTCGGAAGCACCAGGCTGAACGAAATCAGTCAGAAATCCCTGATTGAGGACAATTCAAAAACAAGCGTCTATCTAAGGAACCTGATAGAACTCGGCATCGTCACGCGGGAGATGTCCGTTGACACGGCCGTGAAAGAGCGAGGAAATCAGAACAGGGGAATATACAAACTGGCCGACAACTTCTTCCGTTTCTGGTACACCTACGGCTTTGCAAACATCTCGCAGCTTGAAGACGGAGACGTCGACGGCGTTTATGAATACAGTGTGGAGCCGACGCTACGGAATTTCGCCTCTTATGCTTTTGAGGACGTCTGCCTCCAGTTTGTCCGGATGCAGCAGAAGGAGAAGAAACTGCCTTTCCGTTTTTCAAAAATCGGCCGCTGGTGGGGCAAAACCACGGTGCGCGACGCTCAGGCACCGAACGGGCTTCGTACCGCCGAGACCGAGATCGACATTCTTGCCGTCAGCAGCGACGCGAAAAAGTATCTTGCGGGCGAGTGCAAGTTCAAGAAGTCACCGTTTACCAACGCGGAGTACCTTGACCTTTGCGCCAAACTCACCCCTCAAAAAGAAACCTCGGAATTCTATTACGCGCTGTTTTCGTCGGCGGGGTTTGACGAAAAGCTGTTGTCAGACGTCGGGTTGTCAGGCGGGTTGTCAGGCGGGTTGTCAGGCGGGAAAAACGTTCGCTTGTACGATTTGCCGGAAATAGTAAACGCAGGCGGTTAATAAAAAGGTCGGGTCCCGCGCGATTAATTTTTGCGGGACCCGGCTGCAGGTTTATTTGACTTGTTGTCAGTGCTTCTTCCTGAGTGCGTACGCCGCGGCGGCAACAAGTGTGAGGCTCACGAAGCCGGCGGAGATTACGTTCCCGCAGCCCTTCTTCTTGGGCGGGTCGGCGGGTTTGTCTGTGGGCTGTCCGGCGTTTTCGGTGGGCTCGGAGTCAGGCGCTTTTGTCGGGTCGTCTGCAGGCGGTTCGGTGGGTTCGGGCGTTGGGGTTGCCGTCGGCACCTCGGTGGGAGCGACGTAGTCCGGATCCGGGTCGCCCTCAAAAAGAATGATCTCCGGCGCTCCGAGGGAGTTGTCGAAGTCGCACTGCGCCACCACGTCGATGTCTTCCGGGTCGAGGTCTTCCCTCACCTTTCCCGACCCGAGCACGAAGTGCTGCCCTTCGCCGTTCGGGAATTCAGGGTTCTCGACGCTCGTGAACGTTATCATGTAAAGTCCGGGCGGGTACGACTTGTCAAAGCCGACCTCCACGAAGTTGTTGTCGTAGCACACGCAGCGGCCGCTGTAGAGGACCTCGCCGTTCGTTCCCGAGAACTCGACGTCGACGTAAAGGTCGCTGTACGGCGCCCACGCGAAGAACGAGAAGCCGCACACCCAGATCGGCGAGTTGAACAGTATCTCGATCGTCCTGTCGGGAACGTACGGATGCATCCAGTAACCGGCCGCCACACCGTCGGGCGTCACGTGCCCTTCGCTTGTGTCTGAAAGCGGATACTCGCCCTTATGCGGAACGCCGTCCGCCGGCTCCGCGAAGCTCGAAAACGTCGTCAAAACCAGGGTCAGCGCAATCAGAAGCGCCGCCGGAACTGTCATTTTCTTTTTCATAGTTTACCTCCTATTCGGGGTTTATCATTATGTCTGTCAGGGGTACTATACATAAAAATGGATGTGCCGTCAAGGGGATTTTGCATAAAATTGGATATGCCGTCGGTCGATTTTTGCATAAAATTGGATATGCCATCGGGCGAATTTTGCATAAAATTGGAGTGGAAAACGATTTCAATCGAGCCTCAATTTCGACCCGCGCCGTCACTTTTCGACAGGTTTCGACCCTTTTCGTCGCTTTTCGTCGGATTTTTCGTCACATTTCGACACTTTTCGTCACCGTTCGACCTATTTCGTCACTTTTCGACCTCCGGTTTTTAACGATTCTACCCGCATCGTCACTTTTCGACGAAAGCCGACGTTTTTCGACGGAATTCGACCTTCTTCAACCCTAAGCGACTGTTCACGACGCGATTCGACCTTTTTCGACTCTATTCGACCATTCCCGACGCAATTCGACCTTTTTCGACTCTATTCGACCATTCCCGACGCAATTCGACCTTTTTCGACCCTAAGCGACCATTCACGACACAATTCGACCTTTTTCGACCCTAAGCGACCATTCACGACGCAATTCGACCTTTTTCGACCCTAAGCGACCATTCACGACACAATTCGACCTTTTTCGACCCTAAGCGACCATTCACGACACAATTCGACCTTTTTCGACCCTAAGCGACCATTCACGACACAATTCGACCTTTTTCGACCCTAACCGACCGTTCCCGACCACAACCGCCCCCACGACGCCGCGATCGTACAAAAAAAGAACCTGCCCTCCCGAAGAAGGACAGGCCCTTTAATAAGGGGGTCTCATGATAATTCATGAGGGTTGTCCGCGGCAGAAGGGTCCGCTTAATCCCTTCAGCGGCGGTTGAACCTGAAGTTGGGTTCCTGAGCGTTAATTACTTAAGCTCGGAGAAGTACTTGATGGTTCTGACCATCTGGCTGGTGTAGCTGTTCTCGTTGTCGTACCAGGAGACGACCTGGACCTGATAGGTGTCGTCGTCGATCTTCGCGACCATGGTCTGGGTGGCGTCGAAGAGGGAGCCGAACTTCATGCCGATGACGTCGGAGGAGACGATCTCGTCTTCGTTGTAGCCGAAGGACTCGTTCGCGGCGGCCTTCATGGCGGCGTTGATGGATTCCTTGGTGACGTCCTTGCCCTTAACGACTGCTACGAGGATCGTGGTGGAACCGGTGGCGGTAGGAACTCTCTGAGCGGAGCCGATGAGCTTGCCCTTGAGCTCGGGGATTACAAGGCCGATAGCCTTCGCAGCGCCGGTGGAGTTCGGAACGATGTTCATTGCGCCGGCTCTGGATCTTCTGAGGTCGCCTTTTCTCTGGGGGCCGTCGAGGATCATCTGGTCGCCGGTGTAGGCGTGAACCGTGGTCATGATGCCGGAGACGATCGGGTAGGCCTTGTTGAGGGTGTCAGCCATCGGAGCGAGGCAGTTGGTGGTGCAGGAAGCCGCGGAGATGATCTTGTCCTCGGGAGTGAGGGTCTTCTCGTTGACGCTGTAGACGATGGTCGGGAGATCGTTGCCCGCGGGAGCGGAAATAACGACCTTCTTGGCGCCGGCCTGAATGTGGGCCATGGACTTCTCTTTGCTGGTGTAGAAACCGGTGCACTCGAGAACTACGTCGACTTTGTGCTTCTTCCAGGGGCAGTCCTTCGCGTCTTTGCAGGCGTAAATTTTGATTTCCTTGCCGTCGACAATGATGGAGTCGTCGGTGTAGTCCACTGTGTGGATGTTCTCGCCGATCCTGCCGATGTAGGAGCCCTGGCATGTGTCATATTTGAGGAGATGCGCGAGCATCTTAGGGCTGGTGAGGTCGTTGATAGCAACTACCTGGTAGCCTTTTGCGCCGAACATCTGTCTGAAAGCGAGACGTCCGATGCGTCCGAATCCGTTAATAGCAACTTTAACTGCCATAATAAAACCTCCGATGAATAAGTAGTGAAATCTTTCTGTAGTGGCGTTGGCGCCGCGCCGGCACGTTTTCCCCGCTGAATCGCCGGGAATCGCTGCCGGTTTTCGCGCAAGCGGGACTATTTTATACCATCGCGCAATTTTTTGCAACCGTTTTCGGCCTTTTAAGGGGCTTTTTAAGGTATTTTACACGATTTTCCGCAAGTTTCCTGTGGGGCGCGGCAGTTTTCACGAAATTCCGGAGGCGGACTCTCCGGTTTGCGCCGTTTTCACTGAAGACGCGGCATCCGCAGGACGTCGGTTCCTTTAAGGGTGCCGTGGTGTCAAATGCGAAACAGTGCGCACCACTCTTGAGGGACTTTTCACTCAAAACGAAACGTACATACCTTGCATATAAGCAGAAAAACGATTGCGGTGCCATCTTTTTATCAATCATACCTTGACAAAGTGATAGGTAAGTGATATAATAAATTAAGTTTGTTTGAAGGAGAGTGCGAAGCAAATGTCATTGCCAGATGTTCTAAAACTAACAAGACAAAAAGTCTTTATGACTCAAGAAGACTTTGCAAACGAAAGCCAGGTTTCTGTTGCCACTATAAATCGATGGGAAAATGGGAAAGTCAAGCCTAATCTTTCAGCAATGAAAAAGATTAAGCAATTCTGTGACAATAACAATCTGTCTTTTGAAGTCATAGAAAAAGCGTGGTTTGATAAAACACTAGATGGCTGATCTGTTATGCCGTCACATATCGCAACAACAAAAGGAGATTAGAATATGTCTTATAGATTTGCAGACTTGTTCTGTGGATGCGGTGGAATGTCAATAGGGCTTGTTAATGCTGGATTTGAAGATACAATTGCAGCTGATTTCTGGGATGTAGCTAAAAACAATTACCTATCTTATGCCCCTCTTTCGAAAACACACTTCTTCCAGACCAATATGTTCGTTGAAGAAGAACGAGAGGCACTTTCGAAAGCGCTTGCTGAAGCAAATATTGATTTACTTGCTGGCGGTCCTCCGTGCCAAGGTTTTAGTACTCTTGGAAAACGAGAAGAAAAGATTCAAGGAATACTCTCGTTGAATCATATTTAAAAACCGCTTTGGAAGTCAAACCCAAAATGATCATTATGGAGAATGTTCCTGCTATTCAAAGTATGAAACACTCAAGTGGGAAAAAATATCCGGAGTATGCTAAAGATCTGCTTAAGGAAAATGGATATTATGCAGAAACGGTATTTATAGATGGATCTCAGGTTGGTTT
>JAEEGG010030210.1_pt1 | contig 10074 bp, 6 predicted proteins | sample 9134161 | NCBI WGS metagenome assembly JAEEGG01 (sample SAMN16246543, study PRJNA631951) | gut metagenome | biome: gut microbiome; feature: rumen; material: CR-attached | host: Bos | place: Iran: Karaj | collected 2018-10 | reverse complement strand
GAAATTCGACTTCGTCGGCGGCGTGGACCGCCGTGTGGTCCTGGGGAAAAAGGTGATCCTGGGGGACAAGGCCGTTCACGGCGTCATCGGCCTGAAGGCCATCCATCTGACGGAGGGGGAGGAGCGCAGCAAGGTCCCGCCCCTGAAGAGCCTGTATATCGACATCGGCGTTTCCTCCAAAGAGGAGGCGGAGAAGCTGGTCTCCCCGGGAGACGTGGGGACCTTCCCCACCTGGTCCCTGGAGTTCGGCGCGGGCTATATGATGGCCAAGGCCATTGACGACCGGGTGGGCTGCACGGTGATGCTGGAGCTCATCCGCCGGGGCCTGCCCCGGGACGCCTGGTTTGCCTTCACGGTGCAGGAGGAGGTGGGCTGCCGGGGCTCCCAGACCGCCGCCTGGCGCGTTCAGCCGGACTATGCCCTGATTTTGGAGGGCACCACCGCCGCGGACCTGCCCTCCCAGTCCGGGGGAGAGAAGGTCTGCTGTCCCGGCAAGGGGCCCGTGATCCCCTTCATGGACGGGGGCAGCATCTACGACCCCGGCCTTTTCCGCAAGCTCACCGCCCTGGCGGATGCGCGGGGCATCCCCTGGCAGACCAAGACGAAGATCTCCGGAGGCACGGACGCCTCCTCCATCCAGCGCTCCGGCGCGGGGGCGCGGGTGGCGGCCATCTCCGCCGCCGTCCGGAATATCCATTCCCCCTCCTGCGTGATCTGCCTGGAGGATATGCAGAGGATATACGACCTGGCCCGTGCCTTTATGGAGGAGCTGTGATGACCGGGCGGCTGGAAGCCCTGGCCCGGGAGGCGGAGGAGCAGGCCCGGAGCCGTTTTGCGGCCCTGGACGCGGCGGCGGAGGCCAATACCGCCAGGGTGCTGTCCGCTTTCCGGCATCACCGGGTATCGGAGGCCATGTTCGCCGGGACGACCGGCTACGGCTACGACGACATGGGCCGGGACGCCCTGGACAGGATCTGGGCGGAGGTCTTCGGCACGGAGGCCGCCCTGGTGCGCCTGGGCTTCGTCAACGGGACCCATGCCATCACCTGCGCCGTTTTTGCCCCCCTGCGCAGCGGGGACGTGATGCTCTGCGCCACGGGGCTGCCCTACGATACCCTGTGGAGCGCCCTGGGGGTCCATGACGAAAAACCCGGCTCCCTTCGGTCCTACGGGATCGAGGTGCGCACCGTGGAGCTGCTGCCGGACGGCAGCCCGGACCTGGAGAGCATCCGGAGGGAAGCTGCGGATCCCCGGGTGAAAGAGGTGTTTTTCCAGCGCAGCCGGGGATATACCGCCCGGCCCGCCCTCACCGTGGAGCAGCTGGACGCGGGGATATCCGCCGTGCGGGAGGTAAATCCCGCAGCGGCCTGCGTGGTGGATAACTGTTACGGGGAATTCACCCAGCGCACCGAACCCAAGGGGGACCTGCTGGCGGGCTCCCTCATCAAGAACCCCGGCGGCGGCCTTGCCCCCATGGGGGGCTATGTAGCGGGCCGGGCGGACCTGGTGGAGGCTGCCGCCTTCCGCCTCACGGTCCCCGGCATCGGGGGCGAGGTGGGAGCCAGCCTGGGCTTCAACCGCAGCCTGTACCAGGGCCTGTTTCTGGCGCCGCACACCGTGGCCCAGGCGCTGAAAACCGCCGTATTCGCCGCAGCCCTGCTGGAAAAGCTGGGGTATGAGACCTTCCCCGCCTGGGACGCTCCCCGCAGCGACATCATCCAGTCCATCGACTTCCATGATCCGGAAAAGCTGAAGCGCTTCTGCGCCGGGATCCAGTACGCCTCCCCGGTGGACAGCTTTGTCACGCCGGAGCCCTGGGACATGCCGGGATATGAGGCGCCGGTCATCATGGCGGCGGGGACCTTCATCCAGGGCGCGTCCATCGAGCTGAGCTGCGACGGACCCATGCTGCCGCCCTACCGGGCCTATCTCCAGGGCGGCCTGACCTACGAATCCGGAAAGCTGGGCATCCTGAAGGCGGCGGAGCTGCTGGAGTCCGACGGGAAATAATCCAAAGGCACGGGCATACACTGTAAAGAGGTGATGCCCGTGCCCCATAAGGGAATACGGCGGCGGCTCGCCGGTCTGGGTCTCATCCTGCTGGGCCTGGGGCTGCTGGGCCTGACGGCCTGGCGGGGCTTCAGCCCCCTGGTGCGGGACCTGGCCGCGGCGGAGGCCCGGAACCGGGTGACCGCAGCGGTGAACGAGATCGTCGCGGATATGCTGCGGGAGGGCGGCTTCGGCTACGATCGCCTGGTGCGCCTGGAGCGGGACGAAAGCGGCGCGGTGACGGCGGTGCATGCGGATATGGCCGAGGTGAACCGTGTCCGGGCGGAGCTGGTCACCGCCCTGGCTGACAGGCTCGCTTCCGGCGAGCGGCTGGAGCTGGGCCTGCCCCTGGGGAGCGTGCTGGGCGCGTCCCTGTTTTCCGGCCTGGGACCGGAGCTGCCCCTGCGCATTCTTTCCGTGAACCGCATGGAGGCGGATCTCACCAGCCGCTTCACCGCCTCCGGCATAAACCAGACCCTGCACCAGATCCGGGCGGAGGTGCGGGTCGAGGTCCGGGTGCTGACTCCCGGCGGCACGGTCACGGGCCGGGTGGATACCCGCGTGCCCGTGGCGGAAACGCTGATCGTGGGCCGTGTGCCGGAGAGCTACACCTATTTTGAAGGCAGCGACAGCTGGGACGAACCCCTGGAGCAGTTTGATATCACCACCTGATACCGGAGAAAGGACGAGGGGCATGGACGAAAGAGAGGAGCTCCTGCGCCTGCGGGCGGAGCTGAAGGAGCACAATCACCGGTACTATGATCTGGACGCGCCTAGTATCGAGGACAGCGAATATGACGCGCTGATGCGCCGGCTCATCCTGCTGGAGGCGAAATATCCCGACCTGGACGATCCCGATTCCCCCACAAAGCGGGTGGGGGGACAGGCGGCGAAGGGCTTTCCGCCCGTGGAGCATCCCGTACCGCTGGAGAGCCTGAACGACGTGTTCTCCCGGGAGGAGCTGCTGGCCTTCGGCGAGCGGGTGGAGCGGGAGGGGGTACAGAAGCTGTACACCGTGGAGCCCAAGATCGACGGCCTTTCCATGTCCCTCCGGTACGTGAACGGCGTATTCACCCGGGGCGCCACCCGGGGAGACGGCAGGGTGGGCGAGGACGTGACGGAAAATCTGAGGACCATCCGCTCCATCCCCGAAACGCTGCCCTCCGCGCCGCCGCTGCTCATCGTCCGGGGTGAAGTCTATATGCCCAAGGAGGTCTTTGAGGAGCTGAATGCCCGGCGGGAGCTGGAGGGAGAAAAGCTGCTGGCCAATCCCAGAAACGCAGCCGCCGGCGCCATGCGTCAGCTGGATCCGGCGGTCACGGCCTCCCGGAAGCTGGATATCCTGATCTTCAACGTGCAGGTGGCGGAGGGCATGGAATTCCGCAGCCACAGCGAGTCCCTGGACTGGCTCCGCACCCAGGGCTTTCCGGTGATCGGGTACACCCTCTGCACCGATATGGAGGCATGCATCGCCAGGATCGGGGAGATCGACGCGGAGCGGGAGAAGTATCCCTTCGGCATCGACGGCGCGGTGGTGAAGCTGGATTCCCTGGCGGACCGGCGGAGGCTGGGCAGCACCAGCAAGGCCCCCCGCTGGGCCGCCGCCTATAAGTATCCCCCGGAGGTGCGGGAGAGCGTCGTGCGGGACATCGTGGTCCAGGTGGGCCGGACCGGCGTCCTGACCCCCAAGGCCGTGGTGGAGCCTGTGCGTCTTGCGGGCACCACCGTGACGAACGCCACGCTGCACAACCAGGACTTCATCACGGAAAAGGATATCCGCATCGGGGATACGGTGTGCATCCGCAAGGCGGGGGAGATCATCCCCGAGGTGCTGCGGGTGGTGCCGGAAAAACGGCCCGACTGGGCGCAGCCCTATCATCTGCCGGATACCTGTCCGGTGTGCGGCGCGCCTGTGTTCCGGGACCCGGACGGCGCCGCCATGCGCTGCACCGGTGCGGAGTGTCCCGCCCAGCTTCTGCGGAACCTGACCCATTTTGCCTCCAAGGACGCCATGGATATCGACGGCCTGGGCCCGAACCTGGTCAAGGCTCTGGTGGACGCGGACCTGGTGAAGTCCGCCGCCGACCTGTATACCCTGACGGCGGAGCAGACGGCCGGGCTGGAGCGCATGGGGAAAAAGAGCGCGGATAATCTGATCCGCGCCATCCAGGCCTCCAGGGAACAGGGCATGGCCCGGCTGGTGTACGCCCTGGGCATCCGGCAGGTGGGGACCTCCGCCGCCAGGACCCTTGCTTCGCACTTCGGCAGCATGGACGCCCTGGCGGCCGCGAATGCCGGGGAGCTGACGGCCATTGAGGATATCGGCCCCGTGACGGCCCAGTATATCACGGAGTGGTTCGGCCAGACCCAGTCCCGGCATCTGCTCCGGCGCCTGGCGGAAGCGGGACTCAGCATGGAGAGCCGGGAGACCGTGCTGGACCGGCGCTTTGCCGGAATGACCTTCGTCCTCACCGGCACCCTCTCCGCCATGGGCCGGGACGCGGCCAAGGCCGCCATCGAGGAGCGGGGCGGCAAGGCGGCCTCCGCCGTTTCCAAAAAGACCACCGTCGTGGTGGCGGGGGAGAACGCGGGCTCAAAGCTGGATAAGGCCAGGGAGCTGGGCATTCGCGTCATCGGCGAGGAGGAGTTCCTGGAGCTTATCCGATAAAAACTTTCACGGGCGCGGCACAAAAAACTTGACCTTGGTGCATAAGTGTGCTACACTCTGCTTACTGAAACGGCGCCATAGCCAAGCGGTAAGGCAGAGGTCTGCAAAACCTTCATCCCCGGTCCGATTCCGGGTGGCGCCTCCAAAAAATCAAGCAGCCGGTGGCTGCTTGATTTTTTATCCAAGCCGCCGAAGGAGGCTTGGTATGTAATCAACGCGCTTGCGCGTTGTATGTAATCCGCGAAGCGGTATGTAATGGGGCGCGCAAGCGCTTGTATGTCCCGTCGTCGGCTTGATAACATGCAATGCTTCGCATTGATCACATACGACCCTTCGGGTTGATCACATCCACTTGCCATTGGCAAGTGATCACATACACGCCTTACGGCGTGATTTGGTACGATTGGAGCCGATCATTGTGCCGAAGAACTTGTTGCTTTCCTGCTCCGAAGAACTGGCGTCAAAATGCGAACTGCTTTGCAGATCCATTAAGGGCAACGCAAACGCCGTCTATCAGCTTCGCAAATCGTCATCAAGTGTTTTACCAATATCACTGAGGCGCAATACCCGCAGAGCCTTCCCGATATGCTTTCCAAATTCAAGATCGCGCGCAAAGAGTGCGTTGAAACCGAAAGCTGGCTGAAAATGCTTCTGAATTCAAGCGTGATTGACGAACAAACTTACAAAGCTCTCCGAAACCTCTGTGGGAGAATTCGGAGGATGCTCACGGCGTCGTGTCTGACGATAGAGAAAAGAATCCATACATAAGAAACATACAGAGATCAGGCATGTGCTCTCTGTCATACCCGCCTTTCCCTTCCTCATACAATCGTTATCAAGGGAGGGAAGCCTATGACCATCATCGGAAAAACAGGAAAGAAGCTGCCCGTCAGGCGTATCCTGGCGGTCATTTTGGCGTTGGGGGCTCTGGCGGCGCTCTTTGCCGTGATCTACAGCCCCGCCTTCGTGGGGGCTTCCGCCACGGAGCGGCAGCTGCCGGTATACTGCGTGGAGCGGGACGGGAAATACTGTTCCCTGACGTTTGACGCCGCCTGGGGCAACGAGGACACCGGGACGCTGATCGAGATCCTGGGCAGGTACGGGGTGAAGGCCACCTTCTTCGTGGTGGGGGATTGGGTGCGGAAGTACCCGGAAAGCGTGAAGGCCCTTGCGGAGGCGGGACATGAGGTGATGAGCCATTCCGATCACCACGACCATTTCAATCCCATGAGCACCCAGGCTATCCGGGCGGACGTCACGTCCTGCGCGGAAGCGATCAGGGAGGTGACCGGCGCGGCCCCCGTCCTGTTCCGCTGTCCCTACGGGGAATACGACGACCACGTGATCGCCGCGGTGAACAGCCTGGGCATGACCTGCGTGCAGTGGGACGTGGACAGTCTGGACTGGAAGGACTACGACGCGGAGACCATCCACCGCCGGGTCTGTTCCCGGGTGCAGCCCGGGAGCATCATTCTGTTCCACAACGCGGCAAAGCACACACCGGAGGCCCTGCCGGGGATCATCGAGGAGCTGCTGCGCCAGGGCTACGGCATCGTGCCCGTATCCAAGCTCCTGCTTCCCGGGGAGACCACCATAGACCATACCGGCAGACAGCATGCCGCATAAGCATCAGCGGCCCCGCAAAGGGGCCGCTGAGATCAGTTTGGGCGGAGGGAGCGGCTCAGATCAGGCCGTCTCTGCGGCACTTTTCCATAAACCGCTCCGTATCCCCGCCGGGGGCGGGGGAGGGATAGACGGAAACGGTGGGGGTGAGGGAGAGCCGGGGCGCGCCGTGGGTGGTGCGCAGCATGCCCACGCCGGGATGGTATTCCCGCTTGGTGATCCCCCTCGCCTTGGCGTATTCCTCCTCCGGGGGCTCGACCTGATAGAAGCGGCAGCGGCGGACCGCCACGCCGGGAACATCCAGCAGGCGCACCCAGGCCTCCGCCGTGCCCTCCGCGGCCCTTGCCTCCAGGGCGGCCGAAAGGGCCTCCGGCTCCTCCGGGAGACCGGAAAGCAGGGGAATGGAACGGATGGCCGCCGTATCCTTCGCCACCAGATAGAACCAGCCGTCCTTTGCCTTGAAGATCCGGTCCAGGGGACCGTAGCCCGTGGCTTCGGGACCGGCGGGCTCGTCCCACGCCTTGCCGTCATAGTCCAGCATGAAGGGGAGCTGGGCAAGACCGGAGCTGCGGGAGAGACAGGCCTGGACCCGCTGGGCAACGCCGGTGCGCATCCTGCCGTATACCGCCAGCATCACCCCCAGACAGCCCATCTGCCCGGTCATGTGATCCAGCACCAGCAGGGGCAGGGTCTCCGGCTTGACGGAGCCGCCGTAGCGGCAGGACATGCCGGTGGCGGCTTCGCCCAGGTCTTCATGGCCCCGCATGGCCTCCCGGCCGCCGCCCAGGGAGTGGATGTTGATCTGGGACAGGATGATGCTCGGGTTCTTTTCCCGCAGCTCCTCCTCCGTCACCCCCAGATGCTCATACGCGGCCTGGGCAAAATTGCAGTGGAAGATGTCCGCTTCCCGGATGAACCGGTCCATGAGGGTCTTTCCCTCCGGGGATTTCAGGTCCAGGAAAACGCAGGTCTTGCCGTTGTTCTGGGTCTCGTGCCCGGCCAGGGCCGTATGGTTCTCCGTGAGCCGGGGGTTGTTGATCTTCAGCACCTCTGCGCCGTACTCCGCCAGGAGCCGGCCGCAGGTGGGTCCGGCCACCACCTGGCACAGGTCCAGCACCTTGATGCCCTTCAGGGCCGGTTCGGCGGGGCCGCAGCTCCCGGGAACGGGCCTGGGAGCCAGGGTATCCAGCTCCGCCAGGATCTCCGCCCGGTCCGCGTCCGGCAGGTGCCGGGGGATGCCGGCGCTGTCCCCGCTTTTCAGCATGATGCTGGGGACCCCCGGCTGCATCGTGCGCCCCAGGATGGGGTCCTCCACAGGGATGACGCTGCGGCTGTCCACGGCGGCCTTGTCCCGCAGCCATTCCGCGCTGGTCTTGGATACGGCAAAGCCCGCGCCGTGTACGGACTGGGCGTAATCCTCCCATTCCTGCATGGTGCGCTCCAGCATGAGCTTCCTCACGGTCTCGCCCGCGTCGGCGGGCACCTCGCCGTCGATCCAATCCGCCGGGAACAGGGCCCGGGCGATGCTCAGGGCGCCCCGGGGCGGGGGCGTCGTCTGGATATACCGTCCGTCCTTGCAGGGGTATTGGGCCATCAGGCGCACCAGGGCATAGCTGGTGGAATTCTCCTTCCGGCGCTCCGTGCCCGGGGGCAGCATGCTCTGGGGCGGCGTCACCGTGCGGGTGCTGTCGATCTCAAAGCAGGCGTCGTACAGGGAGGACTCGATAAACTGGCCACGACCGCATTTTTCCCGCACGATGAGGGCGGAGACGATGCTGTGGCAGGCGATGACGGCGGCAAAGTTGGAGGCCAGGGGCAGGGCGTCGAAGCGGATATACCGGCTGCGGCTGGCAAAGTCCATGCCGGAATAGAGACCCGCCTCCGCGCCGACGATCCCCTCCCAGCCGGGCAGGTCCCGGCGCTCCGGGTCATAGCGGGAAAAGCCGGGGAGGGAGCAGTAGATCAGCGTGGGGTTTTCCGCGGCGCAGGCTTCGTACCCCAGGCCGAGCCGGTCCATGACGCCGGGCCGGAAGTTTTCGATCAGGATATCCGCCGTGGCCGCCAGCTTTTTGGCGGCCGCCAGATCCTTGTCGTCCTTCAGATCCAGAATGATGTTCTTCTTTCCCCGGGCCAGAACGGCGTTTGCCTTGTATCCGTCCCAGCGGGGCCCGCCCGGCGGATCGATATGGATGACCTCGGCGCCGTAATCCCCCAGGATCATGGCGGCGAGGGGACCTGCGATATACTGGCCGAAGTCCACGACCCGCAGACCCTTCAGAACGCCTTGTTTTTCCATGTCACGTTCCTCCTTTGACCAGAGGCGGAAGGTCAGCGAACGGCGATGGCCTCGATCTCAAAGAGACCGCCCTTGGGAAGCGCGCCCACCTGCACACAGGAGCGGGCGGGGTAGGGGGCGGAAAAATGCTTGCCGTAAATGGCGTTGATTTTGGCAAAATCCCCCATGTCCGTGAGGAAAACCGTGGTTTTCACCACGTTCACCGTAGTGAGCTCCGCTTCCTTCAGCACGGCCTCCAGGTTCTGCAGAGCCTGCTCCGCCTGGGCCTCGATGCCCTCCTTCAGCTCACCGGTGGCGGGGTCGATGCCCAGCATACCGGAGATAAAGGCAGTGCCGCCGGCGTAAGTGCCCTGGGAATAGGGGCCGATGGCGGCGGGGGCGGACTTGGATTCGATCTTGGTTTTCATGATGTTCTCCTTTCAAATGCACAATTGCGTCAATCGTCGTTCAGAAACTTGCGGAATGCGCTGGGCAGGGAATAAATTCCGGCCAGTTCTGCTTTGCCGGCCCATTGGAACCGTTGGGGCATGGCGGAGCAGATGATTTCATATCCCGTCATCTCCCACTCCCGGTGGGTAAACACATGCTCCCGGTGCCGGACTTTTCCAAGGGATACGGGGTGGCAGCCCCACTCCGCTGCCCTGTCCAGGGCCTGCTGGGGGGTGAGGACCTCCGGCAGGGAGGGGAGCTCCCAAAGCCCGGCCAGGAGCCCCTCCTTCGGGCGCTTCTGCAGGGCCAGCCGGTCCTGACACCGGAGCAGGAACACCGTGAGCTTCTCCCGGACCCGGGGCTTTTTCGGCGTGCGTACCGGAAGCTCCCGCCAGAGCTGTCCCGCCCGGGAAAGGCATACGTTCCCCAGGGGACAGGCTGCGCAGTTTGGTTCCCCCTTGGGGACGCAGACCACAGCCCCAAGCTCCATCAGAGCCTGGTTGAACTCTCCCCGGCCTTCCGGGGGAAAACGCTCCTGCAGGGCCGATTTCACCGCCAGCTTGGTTCCCGGCAGGGTGATATCCTCCCGGCTGGCGGTCAGCCGGGTACAGACCCGCAGCACGTTGCCGTCCACAGCGGGGATGGGCAAGTCGAAACAGATGGAGCAGATGGCCCCGGCGGTATAGTCCCCGATTCCGGGGAGGGAAAGCACCTGTTCCGGCTCCCGGGGAAAGGCGCCGCCGTGTTCCCCAACGATCTGTTTTGCCGCCTTTTGCAGGTTTCGGGCCCGGCTGTAGTACCCCAGGCCTTCCCAGAGCTTCAGCAGCTTATCCTCGGGGCAATCCGCCAGAGCCCGGATATCCGGCATGGCCTCCAGGAACCGGAGGTAATAGCCCTTCACCGCCTCCACCCTGGTCTGCTGGAGCATGATTTCCGAGAGCCAGACCCGGTAGGGGTCGGTGCTGTGCCGCCAGGGCAGGTCCCGGCGGTTTGCCCGGTACCAGGGAAG
>JAEEGG010030208.1_pt1 | contig 10074 bp, 9 predicted proteins | sample 9134161 | NCBI WGS metagenome assembly JAEEGG01 (sample SAMN16246543, study PRJNA631951) | gut metagenome | biome: gut microbiome; feature: rumen; material: CR-attached | host: Bos | place: Iran: Karaj | collected 2018-10 | reverse complement strand
AGAGTGGTTCTATATAAAACCATTCTGACAAGATTCCTGAATACCATAGAAATAACTGATTAAAATGGATTTTTTTATTTGGTCGGACATGTTTTGTCCGTCACTACACATAATTTTGCCTCCGAAATTGGAATTATAGGAGATAGAATTATGAATCAGGACAAAGACCTCGCGTTCCTTGCAACGTGTAACAATGAAGATCTTCGCACACTGTGTGATATACTCACCTATAACAATAATGGTGATGTTAGGTATAGTGAACAACTGACTAATTCCGATGCCTACATCAAGCATTACCCAGAAAGGATGAACCTGATGGCAACGGAAATTGGAGAAGAGCTAAGGAAGTATGGCAGCAACACCATCAAGACATTCTGTCGTAAGGGTGAAGCAGACAGTTATGAAACAATTGTTCGCCGCGTCTGTAAAAGGATGCGCGTCAAAGTGAATGACGATGATAATACTCAGACAATGGAGCATGAACTATTAACCTCTATTTGTGAACAGGCTACAGCCAAAATGTCCGATGAAGAATTGAGAAATATGGCAGATAAAGCCGGTATACCACACAAGAGTCTGAACCATCAGATGCTTGTCTCTGCTATCCTATTTGCTATCCGTCGTAACACCTATCTGCTTACAGAGATGATTTACTACGTCACGTTTCGTATCGCGAACATGTTGTTAGGGCGCTGGATTACGATAATGGGAATGAGTACCGTAGGACGCTATCTGAGCATTGCTGCAGGTCCCGTCGGTTGGGCTGTAGTAGCAGGATGGACACTTAGCGACATCGCCTCCCCTGCTTACCGGGTAATGATTCCTGCCGTCATCATGGTGGCCTCTATGCGTTTCCGTCAGTCAGCTACAATCGCCCAAAAGATATAAATTATGAAGGCAAGGGACATCATGCATCCAGAAGATGCCAAAGCTCTTCAGATGCTCCGAAAGATAAAAGGCTTCGACGAATTTATTAGGGCCTCGATGGAATACGGCTACGAACAAGTGTTTCGTGGCGAAAACTTGGGCTTCATGGTTAAAGTCAACAGTAGGAACTTCCCAGAACTCTATCAAGCATTTAAAGGTGTTGTAAAACGTGTCGGCATCCATGAGCCCGAATTATATCTCTACAACGACCCTGTAATGAACGCCTATACCTATGGTGAAACCAATACCTTCATTGCTGTCAGCAACTCACTTATTGAGAAACTGACGTTGGATGAAGTGCGTTCCATCCTGGCTCATGAGTGTGGCCACATTCTCTGCCAACATACCTTATATAATACGCTGCTTCGCACTATCGAGGAGTTAGGTATTCTGTTGAGAGTAATATCCCGTGCAGCCTTTGGCCCTATTCTGATGGCTATGCAGTATTGGAGTCGAAAGAGCGAGCTCTCTGCAGACCGATGTGCTGCAGTTGTGGTTGGCGAACGGACATTCCAGACGGCCATGCTGAAACTTACCTGCGGAATGTCCACCATTCAGGGTAGCCCCTACCAATTAGTGGAGCAGGCCCATGAGTATCATCGTTTTGAGAACGACTCTTGGTGGAACCGCATCCAGCAGAATTGTCGAGTAGCCTTTAATAGCCATCCTCAGATGTGTGAACGTGCCTATGAGATAGATCGCTGGAAGTACTCATGGCAGTATAGAAGATTAAGAAATGAGTAAACAAACTATGTATATGAACAAAAAGATATTATATAAGCAGATAAAGGAATTTGTCCTAAGTGCATCAACACTACTCGCCGCAATTCTCCTTTGGAAAGATGGGAAACAGGCTTTATCACTCCCTTTGTTTGTACTAGCAATGCCTTTCCTAGTTTGCAGTACTATTGCTCTATGCTTCACAGTAAAGAAGCCTCTCATCAAACTGATTGAACAGATAACAGAAGAATAACAGAATAGTCATTAAATCATTATAGTTATGAGAAGGTTTATAGACACAGACGGTTTAGATCCTTTAAACAATATCGATAGGATTATGAGGAAGAATGAACAACACAACAATATACACAACCCTTACTATCTCTTGTATAAGGGATATGTCAAGGATATACCTCTCATGAGAATATTCGCAAAGGACGTTATCTATTGCCGTTATACATTCCAGAAAATATCTTCTGACAATTATCTAACATCAGATGGTACTGACTATGATAAGTTGCAACATATATTGCTATATGAGTATGGTCTCAAAATTGATATTGAGCGATTTTTCAGATGTCATCGTCTCTATCGCCTCATGCAATATGTGGAGAATAACACTTCTCAAGAGCATTTGAGTGAACTGATGGCAAGAGAAAGCAAGGAGCAAGAACTTCGACAAGAGTTGCTTCAGATGCTCACTGACTGTTGCGATGGTCGAACCCCACACCTTGACAGCAATCCCGCGTTTACTGAAATTGATTTTAACAAAGTTAACTTTGAACTGTATCACAAGTATCGTATATACCTATCTATGCTTGAGCGACGCCAGCTTAACACAATTAATGCCATCATTACCCAAGTTATTTACCGTTTTAGGGACGGTGGAAGAATATAACATATGATAAGTTGCTTCTGCAAATAATCAAATGTCACTAATTGTCTTACAGAAAATAAAAACATGTTACGAATATGAAAAGAATTATTGCAATCATCAGTGCGGCTACTACGGTATTGGCTTTTTACAACGAGGCAAGACGTGCTGGACTTGTCGAATCACTTAATATTGAGCCCATCAATTTGTTTGGTCATAAGGGGAAAAACCGTAAAAAAGACGAAGAATACAAAGCAAAATTGTTAATCTGAATAAAAAAACAAGTCCAAAAGAATTTCTTTAGAAAATTATTTGTATCTTTGTAGCATTCATTATAGATGCAATTCTTACAACCTAAAAGAAAAAAATGATGTTGGAGAATACAAAAGCTGTAATTGCAGCGGAAATAATAAAAAGTACTATTTGTGAGGATCCCGCGCCGAAGCCAGGGTCAGGGACGGTTAATATCATAAAGGCATTGAAGAAGGATATAGAATAGTTCAAGCCTTACAGATTGTACCATTTTGCACAACAATGACAAACAGGGTATGAAAAAAAAAACAAACGAATTTGCAAAAATTGGGAAACTCGTAGAAACCATATTATCACGGTATCGAGAAGTTAAAAAAGATTGCGGTATACCTGATAATGGATGGCATAGTCGCACTATTGAACGTATTGCGACACCATTCATCAAAGGATATTTTACTTTAGCTGTTGTGGGTAAAGTCAGTTCTGGGAAGTCTACCTTTATTAATGCCCTCCTCGGATGTAAAGATCTCCTCCCTACGGGTCACGATCAAACAACTTGTGGTATTACTTACATCGAATATGGAGAAAAGCCAGAAGTAACAATTGTGTTTGGTGACGGACACAAAAAAGTTATAAAGGATAACATAAGTGGAAAGATTAAACCTCACGTAGCAATTCCTGAAAAGTATCATCTTCTACCAGTTAACAATATAGATGATATGATTATGGGAGGGTATGACTTTAATAAAATATGGAAGGTACATGATCAGTTAGAGGAAGAGACTTTTTGCTCTCCAATTGACAAGAATTTGTTAAAGGATTACGTTGATCATCGCAAGAAAAAAGATATAGCTGTTGAAGTTCGAATGAAATATCCTTTCAACGAAGAATTGAAGGGATGGCGAGTTATTGATACTCCAGGTATAGGTGCCATTGGCGGAATCGAAACACGCACGAAACAATTACTTGCTACTCAGAAAGAAGATGGCTCTCGTGAGGTTGACGCAATCATTTTCTTGCAGAATGGAAGTCAAACACTTGATCAAACTGATACAAAAAAGTTTGTAAAAGAACAGCTTGACAATTTTACGGAATCAGATAAGGACAGACTTTTCTATATCTTAACACACAGTAGTTCATCAGACTTTTTAAATCACAAGGAAAGTAAGATCGGTTTTATTAATCATAATTATGGTGAAAAAATAAAAGTCCTATCGTATGCAGATAGTCTTCTATATACATTCTTGAATGACCTTGAAGACAGCAATGTAAGTCTAGATCAATATGATGATTTTGAGAAACCAAATGATTGGTCTGATGACGAATGGGATGCCATAATGAGCATTATGGACTATGCCAAGCGTCAACTAAAAAAACAGGGCGATTCGTTCAATCATGATACGATGTTAAGACTCGTTCAATCATGGTCTCACTTTGAAGAACTTAAAAACGATATTAACACCTTTGCAAAGAACGAAAAACAAAAGACCTTAAGTAGCCTGCTTAATCTTATTGCTACAGATTATCTCGGATTTGTTCAGCAGTTAGAAAAAGACAAAAAACTTGTTGACGGTGATTTAGCTTCAATTAATGAGGAGATTAAAAAAATCGATAATAGAAAACAAGAGTATAATGTGCTTGCACAGAAAGCAGACAACTTAATTAAGATTGACAGGATCAATGCGGAATTCGATTTTATTGAAAAAGAGTTACTTGCATTTGAAGAATTGAAATCTATTGATAGCGTTAGAACTTCTGTGACCAATCTTTTTGATTCTGTACAGAAGAAAGAAAAAGAGGTTTTTGAAGATATAATTAAACAGTTTTCTGGTTTTTTTAAAGAATTTGACTCTACAGACATTGTCTTAGGGTCAATTGATTTTAAAGCAATCGAAAATGAAGCTACATCCAAAAGTAAAGAATCCTATGTTATTGAACCTGCTCGTGTAATAAAGCACACAACCAAAGCTGACGAAAGAATCCCGGCAAAATACGGTACAAGGACTAATGCAGAAACAAAACTAAGGGAGTTCAAAGCATTAACTTTGAAACGAGCGAGAGGTCAAAGAGATCTGCTATTGCCACAAGTTAAGGAAAAGGTTGATAACATGAGAAATCAGATTTTCGATGAACTCGATGCGAAGATAAAAGAAGAATTGGACCGCTTGGAAAAATTAAAATCCCAATTAGCTAGAAAGGAAGAATTTAAAGCAGAGAATGATGCATTTATTACAAAAGCTCGTGCTGCATCAAAAGAACTAATTAAACTTGCTCAAGATTATGGATACGAATTTTAGAAACATTATTATGATGGATGTTGTTCGTTTAGAAACAGAAGTCCGCCAAAAGGCACTAGAGTATTTAGATGACATTTCCGAAGGAAATTTAAAAGCCTTTGCAGAATCTACTAAAAATATTGCTCAGTCTGTATTGGAAAATTATTTCCTTGCCGTTGACGACATCTATACTAATGGTGCCCTTAAAATTGAGAACAGTGAGATATACAACAAATTTATTGATTTTCATGATGGATATCGTGCTCAGATGAAGAAGTGGGCAACAGAGAACGAAATAACCATTGGTGAAATGGTGATTACTCCGACACTTCAATATCCAGAGATTGAGAATGAGAACTTAGCAAAGAAACCGATTGCCATCGCAGGAGTTGGCACACTCGTTGCCGCAGGTCTTATCATATTCAGCAAAATGTGGATTGCTGTTGCTGCAGAGTTACTTACTTTAGGTGTTTCTGCTTATTCTTATAAGAAAAGCAAAGAATCTCGGGAAACAAGGTACGCCTTTAGAGTAAAAAAGTACGAGATGCAGATCGAACAAGAAAAAGCCCGCCTTGTTAACGGACTTATAAAGGACCTCAAAACATGGTTAGGTAATGCAGAATCTTTCTCGAATGATGTTATTTTGAAGTTTGGTATACAATAAAATATGGGGAAAATACAATATAAGGATAACCAGCAGAGCGAAGTTGGACAAGTTCTGCCTGTAGAATATGAAGACGCTACTTCTGCACATGATGTTGCATATGAGAACATTGATAAAGCAGAATTAGCTGATGCTTGTCATCAAGTCTTTGACAGCATGGTAACCAGAGATTACCTGCATTCTTTAAGTTTGTGCAAAGTGAAGCCACTGGCAAGTACCTCTGATTATACTAAGGTACGCTGGTTTCGTATAGATAAGATAGTCATGGAAAAAGATGTATTTTTCGCTGACAAATTATCCATGCTGTATATGTCACTGCACAAAACAGCCAGAAACATTATTCTTGTGTTGAATAAGCAAAATGATGCCGATATTGAGTTATACCTTGGCGCAAGAGATTTTTCAGGAAAGAGCAGTGTGTCAGGAAACATACTCAAGGCTGGCTTAGAAGGTTATTTCCCAGGTATAAGATTTGTGAATAAAGAAATAGACGCATTAAATAATTTCGATAATCCTGCAGTATCGTCTGTCTCCGCAATAGCTTCTTTACGCGATGATAAGAAAGAAGATTTCGTTCAAGGAATAGAAAGACTTATAAATGCCACATCTTCTATTCCAAAGTTTAGGGCTTTTTTTGTTGCTGATAGCGTTGAAGATAAGGAGGCAAACGCAATGATAAACGCCTTTACCAACCTATATTCTAGCCTTTCCCCTGCCGAGACACTTCAAATGACATTCAATGAGAGTGAAACTAAAGGTATTTCAGAATCATTTACAGAGAATTTCTCAGAATCCATAGGAGAGTCTATATCCAAGACTGTAACCCATACAGATGGCTATTCTGATAATGAGACAGAAAGTGATACAGAAACGGCAGGCAATAGCGAAAATTACAGTAGGAATATCCTCACATCAATCTGGAAAGGTATAGTAGGAGGAAGAACAGGCGGCGGAAAGAACTATAGCAATAGTTCCACACGATCACAGACTATAGGGAAGAACTTCTCTGATTCCGAAGCCAACCAAAAAGGTTCAAATAGAAACACGACCAAAGGAACTGCCAATCAGAAAGGATCGAACGAGTCAACGACCACTGGTTCTTCAAAGCAGATTACCTACAAGAACCGTACGGTAAAATTCTATTTAGACATTCTTGACAAACAATTGGAACGGCTTCAGAATGGTCGGCCTTTCGGTCTATGGTCGGTTGCTACATACTTCGTCGCCAATGACCCAACAACTGCGCAGCAACTGTCAAATATTTACAGAGGCTCAATTATTGGTGAAGAAAGCGGGTTGGAAACATGTGCCATCAACACATGGACAGAAAAGAAAAGCGTTGAGGAGATTAACCATTATCTTGAAAACAGTCTTCATCCTCGCTTTGATTTCAATTCACTCGATGTTTCAGCAGGATCTGTCGTTAATAGCAAAGAACTTGCTATTCACCTATCGCTGCCACAAAGCAGCGTCCCAGGAATTATTGTTCAGGAACGAGCCTCATTTGCACGAAATGTATTTTCAAACAAAAAGAAGGGAAAAGAAATCCGTTTGGGCAATATTGTTCACCTTGGACAGGAATCAAACACCTCTGTAAATTTAGACATAGAGGAACTGACAAAACATTTGTTCGTAACAGGCTCTACAGGTAGTGGTAAATCAAATACCATGTACCTTCTTCTTAAACAACTTAAGGAAGCAGATATAAAATTTATGGTTATCGAGCCTGCGAAAGGCGAATATAAGCATGTATTCGGAGGCCTTGACGATGTCACAGTCTATAGTCATACAAACAAAATTGGTAATCTATTGCAGATAAATCCTTTTGTGTTTCCATATCAGCATGTTGATGTGTTAGAACACATCAAGCGTATCGTGGGAATTTTCAATGCATGTTGGTCGCTTTATGCTGCTATGCCATCAATTCTTGAGCATTCAATCATTACAGCATATGAAAAATGTGGATGGGATGTAGATGCCTCCGAACACAAATTTGAGAAGCCTATATTCCCAAGTGTTGATGATGTTGTAGTCTGTGTGAAGGATTATATCGATCGCTCGGATTATTCAGCAGATACGAAAGGTGATTATAAAGCAGCAATAGAAAAAAGGCTTCAGGATCTTTGTGAAGGAATGTTTGATAAAATGTTTAACAGAGGTTCTATTTCTGACGAGGATCTTTTCAATAATAACACCATAATTGATTTGAGTCGAACAGGTTCTCCTGAGACTAATGCCCTAATTATGGGATTTTTAGTGATTAAATTGAATGAGTTCCGTATGTCTGAAGGTGGAATGAATAAGCCTTTAAGACATGTGACTGTGCTTGAGGAAGCCCATAACTTGCTCCGCAAGGTGTCGACCGCCCAATCAATGGAAACAGCAAATGTAGCAGGGAAATCAGTAGAAATGATTACTAATAGTATTGCAGAGATGCGAACATACGGAGAATCATTTATCATTGTTGATCAGTCGCCTTCATTGTTGGATTCTGCAGCTATTAGGAATACCAACACAAAAATTGTATTATCCCTTCCAGATATTGAAGACAGAAAGGTTGCCGGAGGTTCTATGTCTTTGAATGATGAGCAAACAGACGAAATTGCACGCCAGAATCAAGGTGAAGCGATAGTATATCAGAACCATTGGGAAGAGCCCGTTCAGTGTAAGGTCGATCTTTTCAAAGAATATGAAAAGGACTTCGTGTATAGTAAAAGTACGCCATTTTGCAAGAAAGCAAATAGAGTTTACAAAACAGAAATAGTAGAGTTTTTGTTACATCCATATCTGAATAAGGGTTTTGATATTAATTCTTTAATAACTAATATTAGAGAAACCGAAATTCCAACTGCTATCAAGTTCAGTCTCATGGATTTGATAGAGGAATATAAAAGTACTAATGAATTGAAGATATGGAAGGATTACAATTTCGCAGAACTTGCATTCATCCTTAAACAATACTTGAACCTTGATAGTGAGTATAACAACATCACGTCTCAATATACTAATATGAAACAAGTTCGTATAAAGCTTGATGTAATATTGAGAGAAAGGTTTAAGGATGATTTATATAGAGCATTCTTATACTATGTGGAAATGTGTTATGTTCGTAATAATGCACTTTACGAAGACTGGCGCAAAACATTCTAATCAAATCAAATGAAATGGTAATGGATATTTTAAAAAACTCCGAAATAAACCATAAAGAAACGTCCTCGGGAAATAAACCTTTTTCCGATGCTTTCGTAGACAAATTAAATGATGATTTCTCAGAAGCTCAGAAGGTTTGCGAAGTTTCAAACGACCTTGCTGAATCTATTAAGGAGTTTCCAATAAAAGATTTGTCTGAGACAACCGTATTTATTGACAAACTACCAGATGTATCAGAAATTGATTTTATTTTGGGGCTCTTCTCAAATGAGTTTCTTAACAGCATTCATAACAATTATGGCTTTAATCTTTCAGACAAAGAGATTGCAGAGTCAGTACAAAAGGCTAGTAACTTCTTTCATTTAAGTTCACCAAAAGATATTCGAGAGGACTGGACTACTGGTGTTATTTTGGGAATGAAGCAGAAAGGAAATGATGATGTCCTATGTTTCAATAGGGAACAAATGAAGGAGATGGGCATTACTGATCGAGAAGGTTTTGACCTTGTAATGACTCATGAGGGGGCACATCGAGCTTTACAATTCATGGAAGGTCGATATAATTCACATCAGGAGGAGTTATGTTGTGATTTCCTTGCAGGAGTCCGAGCAGGCCTTAATGGCATGGATGAAGAAAAGCTTATCAGATCATTAGAAGAAACAACAGAGAGTACATCACATCCTGATGGCATACTGAGAGCTGAAGCAATAAGAGGCGGAGCTCAATATGCAAAAGAATATATGGCAATAAATAATGAAGCACCAACTTTTTCTAAATGCATAGAGCGTTTTGATAAGAAGCTCGATGAAATATCTGGTAATATTCTTGATGTTACAAAAGATATAAACTTGAAAAATGAATTCGCTGACAATATCGAATTTAAGGCTTTTGTGGACGATAGAGCCTACCATTTGCGAGAAGCCCAAACTGCCAAAGAATGGGCAGAATGGCATCATAAAAGAGCTAACGAAGCGATTGCAAAAGGCGATTTGTCATCTGCAAAGGATCACAATTCTAGAGCACAAACCTACGAGAGACAGGCAAAAGAACATCTTGAATCCGCTTCTAAATGTACTAAATAATGGAACCCGTAACAGCAACATTAACGACTGCCAAGGAAATATACGACGCAGCTAAAACTATTCAGAAGGTTTATAACGTTTCAAAAGAGATGAAAACCGTTGCTGAATCTGAAGGGAAGGATCAGATTA
>JAEEGG010030206.1_pt1 | contig 10075 bp, 7 predicted proteins | sample 9134161 | NCBI WGS metagenome assembly JAEEGG01 (sample SAMN16246543, study PRJNA631951) | gut metagenome | biome: gut microbiome; feature: rumen; material: CR-attached | host: Bos | place: Iran: Karaj | collected 2018-10 | reverse complement strand
GCAGGCCGGGAATAAATTGCGGCCGTCCGGGCAGAGCCCGAGGGAGCGGCAGTGCTTCTCGATGATGCCGTCCAGCTCCTCGATGACTACGAGTCGCTTTACCGACGCCGCGAAGTCGAGTATAATGCGGTCGGGGAGGGGGTTGAGGATGCCGAGTTTGAGGATCCTGGCCTCGGATTCGTCAAAGATCTCCCTGACGTACTGGTAGCAGATGCCGGAGGTGATGATGCCGAGCTCGTCGGACGTGCCCTCGACGCGGTTGAGCGGGGAGGTCTCTGCGAACTCCCTGAGCGATTCCGTGCGCTTCTCCACGACGGGGTGCTTCAGCCTCGCGTAGCCGGGCATCATGACGTACTTCTGCGGCTGCTTGCGGTACGGCACGGGCTCCGGGACTTCGGGCTCCGCGGTGTCGACTATGCTCTGGGAGTGGGCCGTCCTCGTGCAGATGCGGTAGAGCACGGGGGTGTCGAAGCGCTCGGACATGGCGAACGCCTCCCTGACGAAGTCCCTGGCCTCCGAGGAGTCTGAGGGCTCGAGCATGGGGACCTTTGCGGCTATGGCGTAGTTTCGGGAGTCCTGCTCGTTCTGAGAGGAGTGCATGGAGGGGTCGTCGGTCACGAAGACGACGAGGCCGGCGTTGACTCCGGTGTACGACATCGTGAAGAGGGGATCGGCGGCGACGTTGAGTCCGACGTGCTTCATGGCGCAGGCGGCGCGGCGGCCGGCCAGCGACGCTCCGAAAGCCGTCTCCATGGCGACCTTCTCGTTCGGCGCCCACTCGCAGTTTATCCCGTCGTATTTTACGGCAAACTCGGTGATCTCCGTGGATGGAGTTCCGGGGTACGAGGACACAACGGCGCAGCCGGCCTCGTACAGACCGCGCGCGGCGGCCTCGTTCCCGAGCATCAGTTTTTTCATAGGCAAGTCCGTCCTTCGGATAAATATTTACCTTTCTTTGAAAAAAAATAAAGATGACATAAATATACCATAAAAGGAGGCCAAAGTCAAGCCCGGCCCGCATATTTTTTCATTGACTTCCGGGCCGCATCCGTTGTATAATATAACATCGCAGCCGCGCCCCGGTACGTCCGGAGGCAATTACCGGCCGCGGGAGATTGGAGAGATCAGATGAAAGCGGTTATCACGGTCACGGGTAAGGACAGCGTGGGCATCATCGCCAGCGTCGCCGAAAAATGCTCCTCCGCCGGAGCAAACATCGTGGACATCTCGCAGAGCGTCCTTCAGGAGTATTTTGCCATGATCATGCTCGTCGACGTAACGAACATCAGCTGCCCGTTCGCCGAGTTCGTCGACACCATGACCGCGCTCGGAAAGAAAAACGGCCTGGTCATAACGACCATGCACGAAGACATATTCAACGCGATGCACCGGATCTGAGCCATGCTTAACGTATCGGATATCATAGAGACCATCAGCATGATCCGGGAGGAGAACCTGGACATCCGGACCGTGACGATGGGGATATCGCTCGTCGACTGCGGCGGCGACGGCGTCGCGGCCGTCTGCGGGCGCATATACGACAAGATCACGGCGAAGGCCGAGAGGCTCGTCGCCGTCGGCACCGAGATAGAAAAGGAATACGGCATTCCCATAGTCAACAAGCGCATATCCGTGACGCCGGTCTCGCTGCTTGGCGGGCGCTTCTCCGCCGACGATTTCATCCGCATCGCCGAGACGCTCGACAGGGCCGCCAAGGACCTGGGCGTCAACTTCATAGGCGGCTACGGGGCCCTGGTCCAGAAGGGCTGCACGGAGGCCGAGGAGAGGCTCATCTCGTCGATCCCTTACGCGCTGTCCGGGACCGAGCGGGTCTGCTCGTTCGTGAACGTGGCCTCGACCAAGGCCGGCATAAACATGGACGCCGTCAGGAAGACCGGGGACGTCATCCTGAAGACCGCGGAGCTCACGGCGGATTCCGGCTCTTTCGGGTGCGCGAAGCTCGTAGTGTTCGCGAACGTGCCCGAAGACAACCCGTTCATGGCCGGAGCGTTTCACGGAGTGAGCGAGCCCGAGGCCGTCATCAACGTCGGCGTTTCGGGGCCCGGAGCGGTCGCTTCCGCCATCGCCCGGGCGGGCGACTGCGACCTGTCGGAGCTGGCCGAGACCGTCAAGCGCACGGCGTTCAAGATCACGAGGGTCGGCCAGTTGGTCGCCGCCGAGGCGTCCCGCAGGCTGGGGGTGCCGTTCGGCATCGTGGACCTGTCACTGGCTCCCACTCCCGCGGTGGGCGACTCCGTCGCATACATACTTGAGAACATGGGCCTCGAGACCTGCGGCTGTCCCGGCACGACCGCGGCCCTGGCTCTGCTGAACGACGCCGTAAAGAAGGGCGGGGTGATGGCCTCGTCGTCCGTCGGAGGCCTGTCCGGGGCCTTCATCCCGGTGTCCGAGGACGCCGGAATGACGGCCGCCGTGAGGAGCGGCTCGCTGACCATAGAGAAGCTGGAGGCCATGACGGCGGTGTGCTCGGTCGGCCTCGACATGATTGCCGTGCCCGGGGACACCGGGGCGGACACCGTTTGCGGAATCATCGCCGACGAGGCGGCCATAGGGGTCGCCAACGGGAAGACCACGGCCGTCAGGATCATTCCGGCCGCCGGACGCAAGGCAGGCGACGAGATCGACTTCGGCGGCCTGTTCGGCTCCGCGCCGGTCATGAAGGTGAACACGCGCTCGCCCGGCAGGTTCATAGGCCGCGGCGGCCGCATTCCCGCGCCGATACACAGTCTGAGGAACTGAGGAATGAAGTGCCGCCTGCGGCGGCAATGAAGTTGCGCGCTCCGCGCGCAAATGAAGAAATGAAGTGCCGCTGCGGCGGCAAACGAAGACGCGCGGCGGGGCCGCGCCGATGAAGCAAACAGGCTGCCGGCCCGCGGGCCGGCAGCCTGTTTGCATTACCTTTTGCCTGAGCCGGGACGTCCGTCCGACCCGCCGTCAGGCTTTTTTCATTTGCTGTCCAGTACTTTTCATTTGCTGTCCAGTACGTTCCCGGAGAAAACGAAGACCAGGAAGCCCGGATAAACGCCGTCGGCCTCGCCGTACTCGGCCACCAGAGAAGAGGAGGTCCAGGCGATCCACGAGGCGGTTCCCCGGACGGTCTGGTATTCCTTTTCGGTGAGGAGGACGAAGTAGCTGTCGTAAGAGTTGCCGGTGTACCAGCGCCTGCTGGACTGGTAGTAGTCGGAATACACGCCGTACTGGCTCGTGGCCAGCACCTCGCGGCACTTGACCCTGGAGGAGGAGAGGACGGTCACGGCCTGGCTCTGCCAGAAGGTGGCGTAGCCGTACTCGAGTCCTTTGCTCTCCAGGAAGGAGACCAGCTGATGGCGGTAGTTGTCCCTGCCGTAGTCGGCCGGCATCTTCATTATCTGGGAGAAGACCGACAGGGTGAACAGCATGACGACCGCCAGCAGAGCAGCGCCTGCCCGCGCGGCCGCGGTACCGGGGGCCGGAGGCTCGCCGCCGCGGACTTTTTCGGACACCGGCGCGGCATCGCCGGCAGGGGATCTATCGGCGGACGAAGCGGGTACGGCATCGCCGGCAGGGGATCTATCGGCGGACGCAGCGGGTACGGCATCGCCGGCAGGGGATCCATCTACGGCGGCCTCGGGCGCGGCTTCTGCCGCGGAATCAGTGGCGGGTCCGGCCGATGCCTCAGACGCGGCTTCGGCCGCAGATCCCGCGGCTGTGAGGGCTGCAGTTCCGTCCGGGGCTCCGTCCGCGGCGCGGTCCGCTCCGCGCACCGCCGCGAACAGCTCGCGGGCCGCCAGCACGCACAGAAGGGCGGAGGAGGCGAGGATCGGCGTCAGCCTCCAGTTGGCGCCTGAGAGCTTGCCGCATATGAAGCCGAACATGACGGCAGCCGTGACGACGGAGTGCGACCACAGCACGGCCCGGGTCCCGTCGGAGATCCTGCGGTAGAAGCAGAACAGCGCGACCGGCACGGCAAGCAGAAGCACACCTCCCGCGATCCTGATCATGGGGCCGACCGACTCGGAGGAGAACAGGTTGCCCGACGGCGAGACGCCTATCAGCGTGAAATACTGTTTTACGAAGGCTCTGGCGTTGTCGGCCCAGGTCCCGACGTCCGACCAGCCGGAGTACGCGTCCGCGTAGCCGCATTCGATGCCGCCCTTCCAGCGGTTCAGCAGGACGGAACCCAGCAGCGAGCCGAGAAGAAAGGCCGCGGCCGAGACCGGCATGATCAGATTGTCGGAATGGGCAAGGCTCTTCTTTCCGTCGAAGAACCTGACCGCCAGCATGCCGGCCAGGGCCGGCAGGGAGCCGATCACTATGACCTGGCCGCCGTCCGTCGCGGCTCCGGCGCACAGCAGGGCAAAGAGGACCGCGGTCGCCGAGGCGGCGACGGCCCTGCGAGGCTCGCGGAAGCCTCCGCCGAGGAGCGAGCGCTCGGTCCTCAGCAGAAGTCCCAGGCCGAAGAACATGATCACAGGCCCGATGGTGTAGTAGATGTTGTGCCCGAACATGATCTCGCGCAGCTTGTCCGAGCCCGCCAGGGCGGCGGTGGTGACGAAGGCGGCGACGGAGGACCAGCCCCAGCCGGCCTTGAGCGATCTGCACAGGAAGATCACGGAGGCGATGAATATGAGGGCGAACAGGGACATGCCTATGTTCTGCGCCGTCATTCCGACGCCGAAGAGGCGGATCAGCGGGACGAAGATCGCGCTGACCGAGAACGGCAGCATGCCGGCGTATCTGAAGGTGTCGTCGAAGACCTCTCCGGCCTCGACCGTCGCGTTGGCCCAGTACAGGCTGTCGGAGCAGTCGGAGTGGAAGTAGCCCTGGCCCGGCCCCCAGATGTAGTACAGCGACATCAGCGCCGCGAGCGCGGCGGGAATCAGCGACAGGGCGGCGCCGAGAGGCCTGCCCCTGCCGCGGAAGAAGCTTTTGATCCTGTCGAAAACAGATTTCAAGGGGTCCCCTTTCCCGGAGCCTCGGGCGCCGTCCGGCTTGAGCCGGAAGGCGCGGATAGGCTGCGGACCGTTTGATTACAACAATTATATAATACCTGAGACGGGTTGTCAATAACGGCTGGGCCGGGAAAAAGGCGGCGCAGACGCATCCGCCCGTCCGCCTTAATGCGGTCTTAATTCCCGGGATGCTGTCTTAATACTATCTTTGCGGCGGCCGTTATATCATATTCCCATGAAAAACGGGAAGACAACAATTCGCAGACGCGGGATCATAAGACAGCCGTCGTCGTTCCGGATAACCATCATGGTCTTTCTTGCCGTGATACTGACCGGCGCAGCCCTGCTGGCCCTCCCTGCGGCATCGGCGGAGAGACGCTGGACGGACCCGGGCGACGCCCTGTTCACAGCCACTTCGGCCGTCTGCGTCACGGGGCTCGTGGTCAGGGACACGGGGACCTACTGGTCGGCATTCGGGCAGGCCGTCATTCTGATCCTCATACAGACGGGCGGGCTCGGCATCGTTACCGTCGCCGCGGCCATAGCGACCGCTTCCGGGAAAAGGATCTCGCTTCTCCAGAGAAACGTGCTGCAGGAGAGCATGTCGGCATACCGCACGGGAGGGATCCCCGGACTGATAAGCCTTGCCGTGAGAGTGGCGCTGACGGCCGAGGCGGCTGGAGCGCTCATAATGATGCCGTCGTTCTGCGGGGCATTCGGCCCGCAGGGAATATGGATGGCCGTTTTTCACTCGGTATCCGCCTTCTGCAACGCGGGCTTCGACATTATGGGAGGGAGGACGGGCGAGTTCTCCTCGCTGGCCTTCTTCGCCGACCGGCCGTGGGTCATCGGACCGGTATGTCTGCTGATCGTCGTCGGCGGGATCGGTTTCCTCACCTGGGACGACATCGCCGGAAACGGCCTGCGGTTCAGGCGGTACCGCATGCAGACCAAGGTGATACTCGCAGCCGCCGCGGTCCTTATAGCGGTGCCTGCGCTGCTGTTCTTCATCTTCGATTTCGCGGAATACGACCTGAAGAAGAGAATCTGTCTATCCCTGTTCGCGGCGGTGACTCCAAGGACTGCGGGCTTCAGCACGGCCGATCCGGCAGCCATGTCTGGCGCGGGGCGGGCCGTCACGGTCACGCTGATGCTGATCGGCGGGGCGCCGGGATCGACGGCCGGCGGAATGAAGACGACCACCGCGGCGGTGCTTCTGGCAAACGCGGCGGCGGTGGTCAGACGCAGAAAAAGCGCGCAGCTGTTCGGCAGGAGGATCGACGACCAGACTGTCAGAAGCGCGTCCACGCTGCTGATGATCTACCTCCTCCTTGCGGTCTCCGGCGCCTGCGCGATCAGTCTGGCGGAGGGCGCACCTTTCGGCGCCTGCCTTTTCGAGACTTCTTCCGCCATAGGAACGGTGGGACTGACGACGGGCATCACTCCGTCGCTCGGGGCGGTCTCGCGGGCCGTGCTTATGATCCTCATGTTCCTCGGAAGAGTCGGCGGTCTTACGCTGATGTTCGCCGCGGTGAACAGCAGCGGATCCGAAGTGGCGCAGCGCCCGGTCGAAATGATAAGTGTTGGATAATGGAGGACGAAAGAATGAAATCTGTCCTGCTGATTGGCGTGAACCGTTTCGGTTCGCTGCTGGCCAGGGAACTACACGCCCTGGGGCATCAGATAATGGCCGTCGACAAAGACGAAAAGCGGATAAACGACATACTTCCCCTGGTGACGGACGCACAGATCGGCGACAGCACGAGCGAGGCGTTCCTCAGGACCCTCGACATCGCCAGCTACGACATCTGCATAGTCACGATAGGCGGCGATTTCCAAAGCTCGCTCGAGACGACCTCCCTGCTGAAGGAGCTCGGGGGCAGACTCGTCGTCTCCCGCGCCGACCGCGACGTTCAGGCGAAGTTTCTTCTGCGTAACGGTGCGGACGAGGTGATAAACCCGGAGGAGCAGATCGCGGAGTGGGCGGCTATAAGATACGCGTCGAACCACATTCTCGATTACATCAAGCTCGACGACGACCACGCGATATTCGAGGTGCCCATACCAAGGGACTGGTCCGGAAGGAGCATAGGCAGCATAGACATACGCAAGCGATACGGGATCACTATTATGGCCGTAAAGGAGAACGGCAGGATGAACCTGTCCGTGACTCCCGAGACCGTGCTGGACGAGCGGAAGACGATGCTGGTCCTCGGCGAGGTCAGGGCGATCCAGAAATGCTTCCGCCTCTGAACGCGTCGGGCAGGGAGGATTCAGGAATGAAAGACGCAGTGCTGATCCTTGCAGTGGTGCTGTTTGCCGCGGCCGGCTTTTTTGCCGTCCGGCTTATTGGCGCGTTTCTGGACAGGTCGCTGAGAGGCGGCAGGGTCCCGCCTTCTCCGTCAGACCGGATCGACGGGAAGACCGAGAGACCGGCGGAAGCTCCGCGGAACGTGACGGACCGCGTGACGGACCGTGCGACGGACCGCGTGACGGACCGTGCGACGGACCGCGCGACGGACCAGAGCGGGGAGCGCGGGGACGTAGACGGCGGCGGTCCAGGAGACCGGTGAGCGTCCGGCCCGAGGGGGTTCGAGGACCGAAGGCCCTTTGCGCGGCGGGACGTTTTGTATTATAATATTGGCGGAGGAACGAACGACAGGCAGGAGAAGGAGCAGTGATATGATCAGAAATCCCGAAAGCGGCGAACACATACTCGTATGTCTCTCGCCCTCTCCCTCGAATCCGAAGGTCATAGAGGCCGCCGCGAAGATGGCGGAGGCGTTTCAGGCCTCGCTCACGGCCATCTACGTCAGGCCGGAGAGCCGGGGATCGCTGCGCGAAGAGGACAGGACCCGCCTGCAGAACAACATCCGGTTCGCCGAGAAGCTCGGCGCCTCCATAACGACGCTGGTCGGCGACGACGTGCCGGCCAGGGTCGCCGAGTACGCCCACATCTCGGGGACGACGAAGATAGTGATCGGGCGCAGCGGGATCGGAAGACGGCATTTCTGGAACAAGACGACCCTTACGGAGCAGATCATCGTCAACGCCCCGGACGTCGACGTGTACATCATCCCCGATTCCGCAGCCGATTTCACGCAGCGCAAGGACAGGCTTTACCTGGCCTGGCGCATAAGGCCCACGCTGAAAGATCTCTTCGTAACCGTCCTGCTTCTTGCGGCGTCGACGGGCACGGGCCTGCTGTTCACGCAGTTCGGTTTCTCGGACTCTAACATTATAACCGTATTCATTCTCGGGGTGCTGGTCATATCGGTCCTGACCGACAGTCCTGTCTGCGGAGCTCTGGGTTCGCTTGCCGGAGTTCTGCTGTTCAACTGGTTCTTCATAGACCCGCGGTTCAGCTTTCACACCTACGAAGCCGAATACCCCGTGACCTTTGCCATAATGCTCGTCTCGTCCCTCATAACCGGGACGCTTGCCGGACGCATCAAGCGCAACGCGAGCCAGGCGGCCAGGGAGGCTTTCAGGACCAAGGTCCTGCTCGACACAAGCCAGCTGCTGCAGAAGGCGGCGAGCCCCGAGGACGCGATGCGCGTCACCGCCGGCCAGATAATAATGCTGCTGAACCGGGACGTGATTATCTATCCGAGGACAGACGGCGGCCGGCTCGGAGAAGGGAGGCTGTTCGAAACAGCCCACAAGTCCGGTGGCGGCGAACGCCGGGACGAAGACGAGGGAGAGATAGCCGTATGGGTCTTTCAGAACCGTCTGCCGGCCGGATACCGTACCGACCATCTCAAAGAGGCTAAAGCCCAGTATCACGCGATCTGCCTCAACGACTACTGCTACGGCGTCATAGCCGTGTGCATGGACGGTATCCCGCCGGAACCGTTCGAGAACAGCATCGTCACGTATATCATCGGCGAGTGCGCCCTGGCCCTCGAGAATCACAGAAACGCCAGGGAGAAGGAACAGGCGTCGCTCATCGCCCGGAACGAACAGCTGAGGTCGAACCTCCTGAGGTCGATATCGCACGACATCAGAACGCCGCTCACGTCCATATCCGGCAACGCGGACAATCTTCTCAGACATTACGGACAGCTGGACGGAGCGACCCTCACGCAGATCTTTACCGACATATACGACGACGCCGAGTGGCTCACCGGCCTTGTCGAGAACCTGCTGTCGGTATCCCGTATAGAGAACGGCGGCATGAAGCTGAACCGGTCTCTGGAGGTCATGGGTGACGTCATTGATGAGGCTCTCAAGCACATAGACAGGAACACATCCCGGCACCGCATAGAAGTCCGGGACGGAGGAGAAATGCTGCTCGTCGACATGGACGCGAGTCTTATAATGCAGGTCCTCATAAACCTTATAAACAACGCCGTAAAGCACACTCCTCCCGGTTCCGCGATAAGCATCGCGAGCCGCCGGGAGGGAGACCGCGCGGTCGTTTCAGTGACGGACGACGGACCCGGGATCCCCGACGACTTGAAACCGCACGTCTTCGAGTTGTTCTTCACCGGGAAGAGCCCGGTCGCCGACGGCCGCAGAGGCCCCGGTCTGGGCCTCACCCTGTGCCGGTCTATCGTCGAGGCTCACGGCGGCAGCATAAGTCTCGAGGACAACGTTCCTTCCGGCTGCCGCTTCTCGATCTCGCTGCCTTTGAGGGAGGTGACTGCAGATGAATAATCCGGTCATTCTTGTAATAGAGGACGATACCCCCGTCCGCAACCTTATCGTGACCACGCTGAAGACCCACGATTACAGGTATCTCACCGCGAAGAACGGAGCCGAGGCGGTCCTTATGGCGTCGTCGCACAACCCGGACGTGGTCTTTCTCGATCTGGGGCTGCCGGACATGGACGGGGTCGACGTCATACGGCGGATCAGGGAGTGGTCGGGCATGCCCATAATCGTCATTAGCGCCAGGGGGGACGACGCCGACAAGATCGAGGCCCTTGACGCAGGCGCCGACGACTATCTCACGAAACCGTTCTCGGTCGAGGAGCTGCTGGCCCGACTCCGGGCGACGATCAGGCGCCTCGTCATTACGAGAGACGGGGACAGCTCCGAGAGTCCGGTCTATTCCAACGGGCCGCTGACGATAGATTACTCGGCTGGGGTCGCGAGCCTCTGCGGCGAGGAACTCAAGC
>JAEEGG010030204.1_pt1 | contig 10075 bp, 8 predicted proteins | sample 9134161 | NCBI WGS metagenome assembly JAEEGG01 (sample SAMN16246543, study PRJNA631951) | gut metagenome | biome: gut microbiome; feature: rumen; material: CR-attached | host: Bos | place: Iran: Karaj | collected 2018-10 | reverse complement strand
TGGGTACGCCAGACTTTACCTTTAATACTGTTTCTAATCTTTCTTTTAATGAATGAAAACTACTCATAATGTACCTCTAAAAGCTTTATGTCTAACTTTAGGGGTGCATTTCAGGTAGGCTGCATCTCGGAAAAACAAAGAAAAACAAGTTTTCCTTTGGTTTTTCACTCGATTTGCACTACCTTTGCACCCGAAATAGCGTAAAAAGGTATTTTCTTGATAATGAAACGTGTAGGATTGCTTGTTTTGTGGTGTGTTTGTATGTGTGGTTTGATCCACGCACAACTCCCCATGAACATCGTCCTGCTTGGCGATTCGAACACCTGGATAGGTGGTGACGAATGTGACAAGCCACAGGGATGGAACAAATGGTTTAAGGACTTGGCAAACCCGCTGTCGTGCCATAGCTATGCACGTAGCGGAGCCACATGGACACACACCTCCCTGACGGATTATGACACGGAGGAGGATACCGGTGTGCTGAGCGACAATAATGTTGTCTATAACCAGATTAACCGGCTGAAGGAGGCTTACCAGCAGCAAAAACAGGTGAAGCCAGACCTCATCATCGTCATGGCAGGTACTAACGACCTGTGGTTTGCCGACAAGCGCCCCGACAGTCTTTCCACCTGGATACGCTATGATGCCCGACTGCTGAAAGAGGCATTCCCCGAGTCGCGCGTGATTCTGGTGACACCGCCGCCCTTTGTGAAGGTGACGATGGAGCGCCAGCATCAGGCAGCCGACGAGATAGCGGCCTGTGGCAGTGAGCTGGGGTTCGATATCGTCCGTCTCGACCAGGGCAACCTCCGACTTCGTGCATCCAATATGGTGCGCAAGGGCTATTCAAAAGACGGCGTACACACCACATCGAAAGGTGCGAGGGTGTTGGGTAAGTATATTTACGAACAAGTGGAGCAAATTCTTAGAAAATAAGATAACGACATGGTATTCTCGGATTTATTTTTCCTCTTCGTTTTCCTGCCAGCCTTCCTGTTGTGCTATCTGCTGGCAACATGGATAGACCGAAAATGGCAACCCACTCAGGAAAACAGGACGAATCAGGCAAAGAACTTGATATTGGTATGTTTCTCCCTCATCTTCTATGCTTGGGGCGAACCTGTCTATGTGTTCCTGATGCTGTTCTGTGTATTGGTCAACTATCTGGTGGGCTTGGGAATAGCCAACAGCGAAAATCATCGCAAACTCGTGCTGACCATCGGACTGATACTCAATATAGCCATTATCGGCACCTTCAAGTATCTGGGATTCCTGGCTGATTGTCTGAACGACTTAGGACTGGCTGTGGCTCGTCCGAATATCGCACTGCCCATCGGTATCAGTTTCTACACCTTCCAGTCTATCTCCTATCTGATAGACGTCTATCGCAGGGAGTCGCCCGTACAGCGCCGTTTCATCGACTTGCTGCTGTATATCTCGATGTTCCCCCAACTGATAGCCGGTCCTATTGTGCGTTATGGTACGGTGGCTGAGGAACTGCATCATCGTCATGTGAATGCTGCCGATTTTGCTGACGGCATCTATCGTTTCCTGATAGGTTTGGGCAAGAAGGTGATCATAGCCAACCAGCTCTCCGAGATTTCCGACCAGTTCCTGGTTAGCGGACTCAATTCGCTGACGCTGGCAGGAGCCTGGATTGGTATTGTGGCGTTCACGCTGCAGATTTACTTCGACTTCTCGGGTTATTCCGATATGGCCATCGGATTGGGACGCTGCATGGGATTCCACTTCAACGAGAACTTCCGTCATCCCTATTGCTGCAACTCCATCACCGACTTCTGGCGCCGTTGGCATATCTCGCTCGGAAGTTTCTTCCGCGACTATGTCTATATCCCCTTGGGAGGTAATCGCCATCACCAGGCTGTGAACATCCTCGTGGTATGGTTCCTGACGGGTATGTGGCACGGAGCCAGTTGGAACTTCATCATCTGGGGTGTTTACTTCGGACTGATTGTGATGATGGAGAAATACACGCTGTTGCGTGTTCACGAACGTATTCCTGCCTTCGTCCTTCATATCTACAGCATGCTGTTGGTGATAGCCGGATGGGGCATCTTCTATTTCGACAACTTCGACCAGATGGTGGTGTTCTTCAATGCCTTCTTCGGCAATGTGGCTTCCGTTTACGACTTTGTGGACGAGAGTGCTTTGCTCGACAACTTCTGGTTGTGGGTGGTTGCCCTGTTCTTCTGTCTGCCTGTCCGTACGACCATTGGCGAGTGGACTGATCGCTTGTTGGGCGACTCGAATGTGAAGTCTGTTCTGGTCTATTCGACACGCATCGTCCTGTCGGTAGCCATCCTCGTACTCAGCACTGCCTTGTTGGTCGGTGCTACGAATAATGCTTTTATTTATACGAGATTTTGAGAATTGAAAATTGAGAATGAAGATGAGATATTTTTTAGCATTTTGTGTTTTGGCTCTTCTGCCTTGCAGCGTTTCGGCTGAACGGGCACGACTGACGCGGTCGGGTATTATCATTGTGGGCAGTGGCGAGCATGTAAGGGCTTTCGAACCCTTCAAGGGGGCTATGGACAATGGACTGGGCTATGCCGAGGCTGTCAATAAATACAAGCAGACTTTCGGCAGTGCCGTCAATGTGTATTGCATGATTATCCCTACTGCTGTCGCACTATACTGTCCTGACGAGGCCAAGGAATGGACGAACGACCAGCGCACTGTGGTGCGCAGCATCTATGCCCACCTGTCGGACTCGGTGAAGGTTATCGACCTCTTCGACACCATGCAGAAACATGTTGGCGAAGACATCTATTCGCGCACCGACCACCACTGGGCTCCTCTGGGTGCCTATTATGCTGCACAGCAGTTTGCCGGACAGGCTGGTCTGCCCTTTGCCGACCTTTCCACCTACGATAAGCACGTCATTCACGACTATGTAGGCACGATGTATCGCTTCTCGCGTGACGCAGCTGTGAAGAATGCGCCCGAGGACTTTGTGTATTACACCCCCACAGGTGTTGACTATAGCACCACCTATATCCGCTACACACTGGGTAAGCACCGTCAGGTGGTGGGCGAGAAGGCTCCCGAGGAGGGCAACTTCTTCTATCAGTATGAAGACGGCAACAGTCAGGCTTATATGACGTTTATGCATGGCGACCTCAATACCACCCGTGTAAAAACATCGACGCGCAACGGACGCCGTCTGCTGATTCTGAAAGACAGCTATGGCAATGCCATTCCTGCCTATCTCTTCCATTCGTTCGAGGAGATTCATGTGGTGGACTGCCGCTATTTCCTCAAGAACATTGTGCACTACGTTCACAAGAACGATATCACCGATATCCTCTTTGCCAACAATGCAGGTCATGCCTATGCACCTGCCACGCAGAAGTCTTACAACCGTTATCTGGTGCAATAATTTAGCCGTATGAAACATTATCTGTATATTGCCGTCATAGCACTTGTCTTCCTCGCCTTTGCCGTGGTATTCGATACCTTTCCGCGCAGCACTGTGTCGGAACTGGAAAAGCGTGAACTGGCCACCTTCCCCGAATTCTCATGGGAACGACTGGCAGATGGTTCGTTTACCAGCGACGTGTCAACATGGTTTAGCGACAGCGAACCCTATCGCGACGTGTTCATGACACTGAGTATGCAGATCAAGAACCTCATCGCTATTGCTCCCTCCGACGACAATGTAAAATTCCAGGCTGGCGACATGGAACTGGAGAAGGGCGACGGCGAGAAGACGGCTGAAGGTGGAGGGAAGAAGGACGAGGCGGCTAAGGACAGCATGACCATCGACGAATACGAGAACCACATCAACGCCGACGAGAATGCCAAGATAGCCAATGCCGGCATCATCATTGTGGGTAAGGGCGACAAGGTGCGCGCACTGATGGCATACGGTGGCGGTCCCAAGGGTTGTGTGGGCTATGCGCAGGCTGCGAATAAATATAAAGAGGTGTTCGGCGACAAAGTCAACATCTATTGCATGGTGATTCCTACGGCTGTTGAGTTCTATTGTCCCGACAAGGCCAAGAAACGCACCAACCAGCAACTGCCTACCATCCGTAATGTCGTGGCTCATCTCGATCCGGGTGTGAAGCCCGTTGATGTCTATACCACTCTTGGCAAACATGCCAACGAGGACATCTATCTGCGCACCGACCACCACTGGTCGCCCCTCGGAGGCTATTATGCCGCTCAGGAGTTTGCGCGCGTGGCTGGCGTACCCTTCAAGGACCTCTCCCACTATGAGCGTCGTGTCACTCATGGCTATGTGGGCAGCATGTATGGCTATTCGAAGGATATTTCCATCAAGAATGCCCCGGAAGACTTTGTCTATTACGTGCCGAAAGGGGTGGAATACACCACCACCTACACCAACTATACCATCAATAAGAACTATCAGGTGACGGGTGAGGGTAAACCCTTTACTGCCCCCTTCTTCTTCAAGTTCAAGGATGGACACGGAGGGGCCTATTGCACCATGATGGGTGGCGACACCAAACTGACGCAGGTGCGCACTTCTACGCATAACGGACGTCGCGTCATCATCCTCAAGGACAGTTTCGGCAATATGTTGCCGGGCTATCTCTTCTTCTCGTTCGAGGAGGTGCACGTTATCGACTCACGCTATTTCACCAAGGACATTATTGCCTATGTGGAAGAGAACAAGATAACCGATATCCTCTTTGCCAACAACATCTTTAAGGCATACAGCAGCCACACCTACGGCTCTTATCTCCGTTTCCTCCATCAGCAGTGGCACCGCCCGGGATCGGCTCCTGCCGAACATACCAAGCGCGACAGCACCAAAGCCAAGCATACTGCTGCTCCAGAGAAACCGAAAGAGAGCACCGAGCCTGCTGCCCCTGCCACTCCTGCTACGCCTGCTGCACCGGCGCCAACTACTCCTGTTGCTGACTCACCTGACCAGCAGTAACCGGGTTTGTCTGGGATGTTTTGTAACGGAAAAACAGCAGCAGCAGGAACAATACTACAATTCCGAAAATAAGGGAAATCAATGCACTCCTTGTAAAACCTGCCACAAGGAATGTAAGGAACGATACGCCTGCAGCTGTCATTGCATAGGGCAACTGTGTGGAGACGTGGTTCAGGTGGTCGCATTGGGCACCAGCCGACGACATGATGGTGGTGTCGGAGATGGGCGAACAGTGGTCACCACAAACGGCTCCAGCCATACAGGCAGAGATGGAGATGATCATGAGCTGAGGATCGGTCTCTTGGAAACATGATACCACAATGGGGATGAGTATGCCGAACGTTCCCCACGACGTGCCTGAGGCAAATGCCAGACCGGTGGAAACGACGAAGATGAAGGCTGGCAGGAAATTCATGAGATCACCTGCAATGTGCTCCATCAGACCCGCCACAAAGACAGCTGCTCCCAAACTGTCGGTCATACTCTTCAGCGACCAGGCAAATGCCAGTATCAGCATGGCGGGAACCATCTGTTTGAAACCTTCTGGCAGGCATTCCATACAGGCAGCGAACGATAGCGACTGACGCATCAGATAGTATGCCACCGTGATGACGAGGGCTACGGCAGAACCCATCACCAGACCCACTGACGCATTGCTGGTGGCAAAGGCGTCGGCAAAACTCTTACCGCTGAAGAAACCTCCTGTATAGATCATGCCGATGACACAGCCGATGATAAGAAACACGACAGGCACTACCAAATCAGACACTCTGCCTTGCTTTCCTTCCATCTCGCTGTCTTCGTTGGTCGGCTGTGTCTTGCCCGACGTGAAGAGATCGCCATTCTTGGCATTGTTTTCGTGTACCTGCATCAGACCGAAGTCGAGCTTCATGAAGATGATGAAGACAATCATCAGTAGCGTCAGCAGGGCATAGAAATTAAATGAAATAGACTGCACGAAGATGTGGATGCCGTTCTCGCCTTTGACGAATCCCGACACGGCTGCTGCCCATGACGAGATAGGGGCGATGATGCAGATAGGAGCTGCAGTAGAGTCGATGAGATAGGCCAGTTTCGAACGGCTTATCTTGTGCTTGTCGGTGACGGGACGCATAACGGAACCCACCGTCAGACAGTTGAAGTAGTCGTCGATGAAAATCAGACATCCCAGCAGCATGGTCGACAACTGTGCTCCCTCTCGGCTTTTGATGCGCTTCGATGCCCATGCCCCGAAGGCTGCCGAACCACCAGTATGGTTCATCAGTTGCACCATTGTTCCCAGGATGACCAGGAACACCAATATGCCCACGTTCCATTTGTCGGACAGCACGCTCATGACACCTTCAGGAAACAACTGATTGAGTGCTCCCACTGGTTCGAAACTGGCATTCAGCAGTGCTCCCGTCAGCATTCCGAAGAACAACGAGCTATATACCTCCTTGGTTATCAGTGCCAGCGAGATGGCGATGAGGGGAGGTGTCAACGCCCAAAAGGTATTCTTCACTGGCATGTGGTTGATGCCTACAGCATATCCCAGCCACGTTAAAAACAGGACTACAGCAATCAGCGACAAATATGTCCTTCTTTTGGGTATTCCGGGTTGTACATTTTCTATTTTCATTTTTTTAGTCGTTTGGTGGTTTAGTCGTTTAGTCGTTTGGGAAATTAGTCGTTTGGGAAATTAGTCGTTTAATCGTTTGGGAGTTCCCTTCCCCCCTCCCCTCGGGGAGGTCGGGAGGGGGTCTCTCATTTCAAATACACCGTCGCTCCCACGCTTAATGCTCGGTTCTGATAACAGTATGCCTGTTGCAGCCAATAGCCGGTAGCGTAGCCGCTGATATCGTGGAATTCGGCAAAGACATTAAGCATCTTGCCAAACTGCTTGTTGACCTTGGCTGTGGCAAAGAGATGGGGGTGAATGTCGTTCATCGAGCGACGACTGCTATAGAGTAGTGTCGAGGAGAGGCGCCAGCCGTGAGGCAGATTGAGCACAGGAGCCAGTTTCAGGGCAACGTAATGCTCATTGTCGGCAGCTATATCCTTATCAGCATTCCTATGCTCGTAATAATAGTTGGCACCGAGGGTCAGTTCCCAAGACCCTGTTCGCCAGAACATGGAATTCCTGATGCCCAGTTGCTGATTGTTAGGTCCGGCGAGGTGGGTGTACCAGTTGTTTTCTATACTGGTGTGTACGAAGAAATTCTTCGTTTGATAGGTATAGCGCAGTGCCCCCTGATGCACAATGTTGGTGCTGATATTGCCTGCATTGAATATGCGATCAACAGTTGGTGCTGTCTCGTCAGCCAGGAATTCAATGACCTCGGGTACGAAGAAACGTCGGGTAAACAATGCCTGTACGAAATGGCGTCCTGTCTTATAGCCCACACTGGCCAGATAGGAGTGGTTGTTGCGCGAGTGCTTTCACAGGCTATTGTCGGCTGACTGGTAAAGACGGCTCCAGTAGTTCATGATGCGGAAGCGGTCGCCCAGCGTCAGCACCCAGGGACCATGGGTGTAGTCGAGTTGCGCGTAGAAGTCAATTTGATAGAGCTGATCGCGTCGCAGATTAACATGCCACGTGTTCTCGTAGTCCATTTCAGTACCAACCATCAGCCAAAGGTCAGGGGTGAACAGTGGTGTGTTCAGCTCCACAAATCCGTAGGGATAGGTAATCCTCTGTAGGGAGCCGTCAGCATTGTTGTTGGTGTAGTCGCTACCAGCCTCAGCAAACAGGATGGCGTCGTTCTTGAAGGTGTGGGAGTAGGAAAGCACAAGGGCGACATAGCGGTTGTAACTAAAATCTTCGTCAATCTGAACAGGGTCGAACAGTTTCTGCTTGGTGTTTTCAAACGTTTGGAACATTTTGACGAAGAGCCTGTCGCTGTCGCTGATTTTCCAGTCCAGACTGAGGTGCATGTTCTCCGCCAGTCCGCGGTCAGTCATGCGCTGTATTTCCAACGGATATGATTTTCCGTAGGAAGTGCGAGCCAGTGCATAGGCCTGCACCGACAGTTTCTCGCTTCTCTTGGTGATGTCCGCATAGGCCATTCCGTTGCCATAGGTATTACCCTTCAGCGCCACCTTGCCACTGCTCTTGACGTCTTCCCGATAATAGATGTCGATGATACCCTTTGTACCACCCACCGCTCTTGCTACCGAGGTGTTGCTGCAAATCTGGATGCGGTCAATCTCGCATGCCTTCACATTGGCTAAGAATGATTCCGGATCCATGATGAGGTCGATGTTATCAACACGCAACTTGTAATTTTGGTCAATCTTCTTTCCGTTCGTCGAGAAATACTCGGGACACGTGTTCAACACATCCAGCAGCGTCATCTCGGTGTCGGGATTCATCCTGTCAACATGAATAACGTAACGATCGCCTTGAAACTCGATAATATCATCGTTGTCAGCAGCATAACCCGTCAAACCGCTCATGCACAGCATACACATCAGTATGCACCTGTTAATGAAATTCTTGTATTTCATCCTTTTCCTTATATCTTCTATATGGTGTATTACCATGCTGCAAAGATAAACAATAATCTAAAAGATACAAAACTTTTTTCCAAAAGAGTAATAACACACGTAAATTTTAAAAATGCATGCAATTATCTCCTCTCCCCCCCCGATTTTAAATAAAATAACTAAAAACGTTTTGATATTTAGTCAGTTATTCGTACCTTCGCAACCAATATGCGGAAATTGGTGATTTTTCTTATGCTGATGACCTCGCTGGGCTTGATGGCACAGGAGGGTAACAAGAAACGACAGGAGGTGGACTACGACAGCCCTACCTTCGTGCCAATGGTGAAGGTGGGCAAGGTGCTGGAGAACGGCGACAGCATTCAATACATGGAAATGAATAACGTGTATGTATATCCGCCCATTGCCTTTTCGAGCAAGAAACAACAAATGGCTTATAACCGACTGGTGAAAAACGTGAAACTTGTGCTGCCCATCGCCAAAGAGGCTCGGAAAATAATGATGGAAACTGCTGAATATCTGGAGACGCTGCCCGACAAGAATGCGAAAGAGGCGCATATGAAACTGGTGGAACGCAGCATCATGAAGGAGTATAAGCCGAGAATGAAGAAACTGACATTCTCGCAAGGGAAACTGTTGATAAAACTGATATACCGCGAAAGTAACTCGTCGGGATATGAACTGATACAGGCCTTCCTCGGTCCTGTGAGGGCTGGCTTCTACCAAGCGTTCGCATGGGCCTTCGGCGCAAGCCTGAAGAAACGATACGACCCGGAAGGGGTGGACCGTCTGACGGAACGCGTCGTGCTGATGGTGGAGGCGGGACAGATATAAAGAAGCCTCACCCCCGACCCCTCTCCTTCAGAGAGGGGAGGGACGGAAGAGGGGGAATGAGAAATGAGGAATGAGAAATGAGAAATGAGAAAGTCCTTAAGTCCTGTAGTCCTTGCAAAAAGAACTCCTAAACGACTAATTTCCCAAACGACCAAACGACTAATTTCCCAAACGACTAATTTCCCAAACGACTAAAAAATGAAAAATAAAATGGGCACATCTTCCGTCATTCTGCACGACCTGGCAATTGGATACCCAGGGAAAGTGGTGGCTGAACACTTGAATGGAGCCATCAAGGCTGGCGAACTGACTTGTTTGCTGGGACGCAACGGTGTCGGGAAATCGACACTGCTACGCACTCTTGCAGCCTTTCAGCCCTCCCTAGAAGGAAGCGTTAGAATTGAAGAGCCCCCCCCTGCCCCCCGAGGAGGGCGAAGGAAAGGGGAAGTTGAAGATAATTGTCAATTGTCAATTGTCAATTGTCAATTAGACACGCTGAGCGATAAGGCGCTGGCGCGTCTAATCGGTGTGGTGCTGACGGAAAAGCCGGACGTGAGGAATATGACTTCCGAGGAACTGGTGGGGATGGGACGATCGCCCTACACGGGTTTCTGGGGGACACTGGGAAAGGAGGATAAAAGGATTGTGGACGAGGCTATACAACTGGTGGGCATCGAGGCGCTGCGCGAGCGATTTATCCACACTCTGAGCGACGGTGAACGGCAGAAGGTGATGATAGCCAAGGCACTGGCTCAGCAGACACCTATTATATATCTGGACGAACCGACGGCCTTCCTGGACTTCCCCAGCAAGGTGGAGGTG
>JAEEGG010030203.1_pt1 | contig 10075 bp, 7 predicted proteins | sample 9134161 | NCBI WGS metagenome assembly JAEEGG01 (sample SAMN16246543, study PRJNA631951) | gut metagenome | biome: gut microbiome; feature: rumen; material: CR-attached | host: Bos | place: Iran: Karaj | collected 2018-10 | reverse complement strand
AGGAAGATACTGGCGAAGTGACGGGAACATCCTCTTGCGCGCGTACGCACTGCCGTTGCGGCTCTCTGGCGAGTATCAGATAGTGTTGCGTCCAAATGGCTGCAATTACTACTTCTACGGATTTATAGAGCTATAGCCGTAAAACAATCTCTCGCGGGAGGCAAGGAGGCTCCACAGCCTCCACCTCCCTTTTTATAAACAATTTTATTAACCATTAAACTACCAATTGTTATGAATCACGTAAATGCATCAAAAATGCGCCATTTCATCGTAGTGGCGATGTGTTTCTTCACCATTAATATCAGTGCTCAGCTAAAGGTTGCCTCGAATGGCAATACCGCATTTGCAACCACTGCAACGACAATTTTGTCACCTATTTCCGTCGGCTATGGTGGTAACAACAGTTATTTGGTGGCTGTATCAGGAAGTAAGAACGGTATCTTATCGCAGACCACAAGTACACAGACGGGGTTCCGCTATGCAGGCTTGTTTACAGCACCTGTTCAAGGTATTGCAGGTTTCAACATAGGGGTATTTGGTGAGGCTGTCAACTATTCCACTTCCTATAGTTCCGGGCGCTCGTATGGTGTCTATGGCCAGGCAAGCAATGCTACGAGTGGCTTCAACTATGGTGTGTTCGGTAGTCTGAAAGGTTCTCATAACGGCGCAGCTGTCTATGGGACGACAAATGGTGACGATGGCACGGACACGGGAGACAAATATGCCGGCTATTTCTATGGAAAGGCTAAGGTCACTGGAACGCTGTATGTAAATGGCGGCATCAGTGGAACACTCTTGAGCAAGGGCTTCAGCAGCGCATGTCCAGGGATGCAGGCTGAGTCGGTGTATGGTGTGCGTAGCGGGGAAAGTGCAGAACTGGCATCAAGACTGTCCACTTTAGAACTGGTTGCTTTTTCCCAAGAGCCAGAACAGAATACGGCCAAAGTTCAGAATAGCGATACAGACACCATAGATGCTCCACGTGTGATTGACATCGTGGAGAAACAGGCAAGCGAACGTCTGCACTATGCACTGCCTATCGAACAGCTGGAAGCATCGTTTCCGGAACTGGTCTATGTGCAGGAAGACGGTAGCAAGGCCGTGAATTATGTGGAGCTGGTTCCCGTGCTGGTACAGTGCATCAACGAACTGAGTGCTCGTGTTGGCGAATTGGAGGGTGGCAGCGTGAAGAAAGATCCTATTGCCCAGACAGAACGGGCAGCGGATGGACACCAAGAACGAGTCTATTACCCCATCACCGTTGACGGCAAGGCTATCGGTACAAAACGCGGTGGGAGGAAATAATTCTAGACTTGACATTGATAAAAATTATCAGACTATTATGCTATGAATAAATGGGTGTTCAAATTATTCTTCGTACCATGTATCCTGTTTTTCGGAAACAGGACATACGGTCAGAAGTGGGTTCCGCTCGACGGAAGCACGACAGGTGAGACCATCACGAGGCAAATACTGCAGGACGACGCAAGCTCTTTTAAAGCAAGGATTGTCGTGAATGGTTTTTATGACCAGATACAGGAAACCAAACAGGGTGAGTTTCACCAGCTTTCATTTGATGACGAGGCTCATCTCATGGACATAGGTTTTCCTTCGCTGCCTCTTTTTCCTCAGTGCATTGCCATACCCGAGGGTACGACGCTGGAGCCTACCATTCAGGAGGTGAAATGGGTAGACGTTGAGATGGGACGTATATTCCCTGTCCAGGAGCCGTCGAAGGAAGGAGAGAAGGCCCACGGTTTTGCCATTAACGAGAAGGCTTATGGGCGGCCTTTTATCCCCAAAGTCATGAATGTAGGAAATGAGATGGAATGGCGGGGCGTGAGGTGTGCCGGAGTTTCCGTCTGTCCCTTTAAATACTATCCTTCTGAGAACCGCCTGTCTGTACTATCAGAGTTTGTGCTGCAAATAGACTTTTCCAAGGACGGTCAGGAGGCTAAGGAAAAACTGGTTTATGAGACAGACGATCCTTTCAATCTTTTCGACAATAATATTTTCAGAAAAAAACAGCCGATGAAAATCGGAGATGTATTTCAAGGCAACTATAATCTTGCTCCAAATCCCAAGCTTCTCATCATCGTCGGTAGTGGATTGGATACCATTCGCACAAGCTCGAAAATGGAGGAGTTCTGCAAGTGGAAGGTGCTGAGAGGTTTTCCTGTTCAGGTTGTCTCTACTGCAACCACAGGGACAACTCCTGCGTCAATAAAGGATTACATTTTACAGAAGTACAATTATGAGAATGTGCGATACGTATTGTTCGTCGGTGACAACAACCAGATACCAATGAAAGGTGTGGCAAGCGCAGTCTATGGGCAGTCTGAGACAATTTATAGCGACTACTGGTATGGTTGTATGGGCGGTGACAGTGATTATTTGGCAGACGTTTCCGTGGGGCGTTTCCCTACAGATTCATTGTCGGAATTCAGCAATATGGTCGACAAGTCCATACGTTATGAGCGCTCTTACCATGCACAGGACAAAGTACTACTGATGGCACACAAAGAAGGCGGCAGCATGCCTATCTATTACCAAGGTTGCAGCGAGGCTATCAGGACAGCAAACTATTCCTGTCCTTTGACATTCATAACCGCTTATGGTGGAAGTGTTGCAGGCACTAGTGCCACTAATGCCGATGTGATATACCATATTAATCAGGGCGCAAGCATCATTAACTACCGCGGTCATGCAAGCTGTGATTTTTGGGGTGGAACAGGAACCGGAGACCCTGAATGGAATGAGGCTGGTGAGTCCTTCTATAGTTCGCAAATCAATAACATGTCAGACGATGTTAATGCCGTCTTTTTCAGCATAGCCTGCCATACGGGGAACATCGGTGCTAACGGAGAGTGTATGCTTGAAACCTTTATGCGTTCCTCGCATGGCGCGGTTGGCTTCATTGGTGCCACAAGGGCAACAGACACAGATATGAACAACGACTATGACAAGTCTTTGTTCCAGAAATTGCTGAATAATAGTGTCTGGCGACTTGCCGATTTGAGCGTATATGCCCATGCACGTTGTATCACTGTGCTTTCTGCCAATTATCTCCCAGCACCCATAGACAACGCACAAAGCTACCTGGTGGGTGGCGACCCGACATTGGAATTATGGACAGCTGTACCACAGGATGTCGGTGGCGTGAATTTCAGCATGTCTGAGAATACGGCAACTCTGACTGCAAATATAACCGTTGGATTTAGCATGCCTATCATTGATGATGACTTCAATTTCCGTGGTATATCACATTTCAGCTACGATGGCGGAACGTTTGAAAGACCAACCTTTAATTTCTATATAGTCATCAATACCCATAACAATTATCCATACATTATTTACTGCAACTATTCCAACGATGCAGTAATTAAGAACACGGTGTTTGACTATGATGCATACTATTATGGCACACCTGTCACCATTGGCGATTTGTGTCCTACGTACGAAGATAGAGATGTGGTGGTGAAGAATGGTAAGACACTCTTCATTACCAAGGGTTCTGAAGGAGTGACCATAGCGAACGATTTTATAGTGGAAAAAGGAGCAATATTTGAAATAAGATAAGTGATAACTAAACCACAGAGATTATGAAAACAATCAGACTACTACTGTTAGTGATGATCTTTGGCGTGGTGCCATGCGGCGCACAGGAGTTTGCCCTGCGCGAGGTACAGTACTGCGTAGGCAATGATGTGCAGGCCGGCAAGCCTGTCGATGTTACCAAGAAGCGTTCGGAGGTCGCGTTGCGCTACGAAGCCGTCCCCGCGCCCGTCTTCGGCGGTGACTACCTTACGGGTTTTGTTTTCAGGGGCTATAATCCCGGTGAAGAGCTGAAACGCCACTTCACCGTAAAGGTGAGCGTCGACATCATGGAGCAGACATACAGCACCGTGTTTGACGACGACTACACCATCCCCAGCGGCGGCACCAAGGAAGATTGCATCCCCCTGCTGACCATCAGCTTCAGCAGCCCGCTGCTAGTCAAGCAGAACATGGCCCGTCTGAACGTGAATATTGTGAGCACAGGCGAGGCGGCCTCAGAGCCCGTCTACTTCGAGCAGAACGTAACGGAGTACTCCACCATGCCCGCCATCCAGCTGAATGTGAAGTCGGAGGTAGCCTACTGCAACGGCCTGCTGAAGAATCAGGATGGCAGTCCAGTGGTCGGTGCTCGTGTAATTTACGGCAACCTTGTTCTCCAGTACGAGGGCATCAGCAATAGCGACGGCCAGTACACCGTCAGGCTAGAGGATGCCAACGCCCCCTATCTCATGCGGGTGTCGGCAAAGGGCTATCCAGAGTATGAGACAGCCTCCTTCTACCTGAAGGATCCCGGCTTCGAGAGCCCTAACCTGATCAACCCTCCCACAGAGCTGATGCTGACCAACCGCCTAGACTTCCAGGCCAACCGTCAGGCCACCATCATCCTGCCGGTGGCCCCTGACGCCTCTTGGGGCCGCTACTATCGGCTGGATCGCCACGAGGGCAGCACTATCATCTTCGAGCGTGAGCAGGAACCGAAGTCTAACGTGCCCTACGTCATTTTCCCCGACAAGGACTTCAGCGTCAGCCTCTCCGAATATGACCTTACTCAGTTTCCCGCCCCCGAAAGGGTGCGCTTTCCTGATACGGAAGAGTCCTCGCATACCGGGTTCTACGGCTTATACGAGAGCCGCTTCATCGGCGCAAACCTCTACGACGGCGAGCATGCCTTCATCATCGACTCCACAGCCGACTGCACGGAGATAAATTTCTTCCGTTATCAGGTGGGGGCCTTCCGTGGCTATTTGGTGCTGAACACTATCAGCCCCGACATGCTGTATGACGGTCCCAAATATGTCTTTACTGGCGAGCAGACGGGCATCACCGAGGCCATGGCGGACTGTAGTCACGCCTCTAGCAGCGTCTTCGACCTACAGGGTCGTCGCGTAGGCAACGATTACCGTTCACCGTCCACCGTCCACCGTTCACCGTTACGAAAGGGCGTGTACATCCAGAACGGAAAGAAGGTCGTGGTGAAGTAGGAACAAATACGAGAATATGTCCCTACGGAGTGAGAATTGGTGAAACAACCTACAGGTTCATCTCATAATTTTGTTGATTTACTCATGGAAAGGTTCTAATATTGGTCGCTGATGCCACTTTAGCTTGGATGCTTTACTACTTAAGTTTCGGAAGTTAAATTGGAAGTTAAAATGGAAGTTAATTCGCTACGCTCATGGAAGTTCTTGGACGAGCCAAGCGGCAAAGCCGAGCGAAAATGGACAATAGTTGTCTCGCCGATCACTTTCGGGAACACCAACGTTCAGCTTTTGCAGGACAATCGCCCTAGTGCGGATAGTCTATCGTCCTTTTTAACTCCCATTTTTACTTCCGAAAGATGAGTTACTACCACTTCTGGGCCTTGTTCCTTAAGATAGAATGTGATTCTGCACAGTTCATCATTGGGGCTGATAAATAGCAGTAAGTTGTATAATCTATAAACAATGAGTCCACTTTAAAAAGTCGGACAGTCCGACCACATTAATATATTACGTTAGTTTAACACTATATCGCTCTTTGACATTTTGCAATCTGGAGAAAATTGTGTACCTTTGTAGCACAAATACGAGGTAACACATGGCATTCAAGAAGAGTAAGCAGAAATCCCAGCCCGACCTGTTCGCTACGGCATCTTTCTCTTTGCCGGAGCGTGAGCGCAGGTATATGGAAGACGAGTTGTCATGGCACAACGAGTTCTATCGCAACGTACTGCTAAACATCGACGAGGAGGTCCTGCGTCCTCTCTTTGTAGACGGCAACATGGGTGCTCCCACCAAGCAGCTCCGTATCCTTGTGGCGATGCGCATATTGAAGGAGGGTCGCGGCTGCAGCGATGAGCAGCTTTACGAGAACGTGCGCTTCAACCTTGTCTGGCGTCAGGCCGTCGGTCTTTTCAACATCAACGACGAGTGCCCGTCCATCGACTCCTACTACAAGCTGTTCCGCCGCATAGCTGAGTACGAGCAGAACAATCCTGAGCATGTCAACCTCTACAAGAAGATCTATCAGGACCTGACTGCGAAGCAGATCAGGAAGTACAAGATAGCCGGTCGCACCATCCGCATGGACAGCAAGCTCATCGGCAGCAACATCGCCTGGTTCTCGCGCTATGAGATTATCCATGAGACCTTCCGCAAGCAGGTTTCCGAGCAGGAGGCAATGCGCATCTCCGACCAGCTCTACCGCCAGAAGGCCCTCGACTTCCTTGCCGAGAATGCCTCGAAGACGGTGTACCGCTCGGACGACGAAACGCTGGGGCAGCTCCTGCTTGACCTTGGCATCGTCATCAGCCACATTCTTGCCCTGCGTGGCGAGGGTGAGGTTTCGCTGCTTCACCGCGTGTTCCACGAGCAGTATGAGGTGGACGATGACGGCAACATCACAGTCCGCGACAAGAAGCTCATTAGCGCCACCAGCGTGCAGAACCCGAACGACCCCGATGCCGCCTACCGCAGCAAGGGCGGGAAGAAGGTGAAGGGCTACTCCACGAACATCACCGAGACCTGCGACGAGGAGGACGGGTTCGAATTCGTAGCCAGCGGCCTGCAGGGCAAGCCCTCGCGTTTCGACCTTGAGCTGCAGGAGGACGGCAGTCTTGAAGTGACGGACAAGCAGACGGCAGAGGTCATCACTGCCACGAAGGTGCGCTCGACCTCCGGTCGCTCGCTACCAACGGGACGCAAGAAGGATGGCCAATGGAAGATTGCCGTAGAAAACTCCAAGGGAAAGAAGTCCTACCGATACTTTGACAATGATGCCATCGAACGCTCGCAGAACCGACAACGGATGGAGACCATCCCGTGGGAGGAGCGCAAGAAATGCAACAATGTCGAGGCTACCATCTTCCAGTACTGCTTCCTGACAAGGAACAACAAGACACGCTACAGGGGACTCTTCAAGCAGACACTACAGGCACTGGCCCGTTGTGCATGGATCAACATGCGCCGCCTGTTCCTCTTTGACGTAAATACCGCCAATCTGGCTCTCCAGAAAGCATAAAATGTTTCAAAGACCGCATTCAGTCCTCATCTGAGGGCTATATATGAGCCTGTGAGCTTCCTGTTGGTCATCTGAGACCGATTTACGACTCACGCCAGCTCCGAGAGTTAACGACCAATGCTGGGATACAAAGCCAGTCCGAGGTCAATGCCTAATCGAAATAACACCACATTTTCAAGTGGGCTCATAAATGAATCCAATAATAATAGAAGAAACTTGTTGTTTATGAAAAAGACTCTTACCTTATTATTAATTGTGGCTTATGTTAATGCTTTTGCTCAACTAAGCACCAATGAAGAACCTATCGGATACAAAATGTATTCTAAACTAATTGTTAAAAATATCAGTTCTAATGCAACTGTTATTTTGCCATCTTTGAACAAGAAGAAAATTGAATTGGAAGATTTGGATGATGAGAAAAACAACGTACCTCCTCGTTTCGGTTATCCTTTCAAAGTTAACTTCGACCTTAAAAATTCTGGAACGTGGAGTGAATTGCCTAATGGTGACAAGCTATGGCAACTCAATGTGATTTGCCCAGGTGCATTGTCAGTAAATTTCTGTTATGATAAGTTCTGGATTCCAGAGGGTGGCAAGTTCTTCGTCTACTCAAAAGACGGCAAACATTCCATCGGTGCTTTCACTTCCAGAAACAACAAGGGGGATAATATTGATGTCCGCGGCTTTGCCACAGGACTTGTATATGGTGATGATATCATATTGGAATACTATCAGCCGAGATGTGTTACATCGGAAGCTATCATATCTATTGAATATGTAGTTCATGGATATAGATTTGTAAACAATAGCGATTTTCTCTCAGCGAAAGCAGGTACATGTCAAGTTAATATCAACTGTTCAGAGGGGCAGGAATGGCAAAACGAAAAACAAGCTGTGGCTATTATAATTATTAGTGGGACAAGATTAGGAACAGGCTCCCTGCTAAATGAATCAAATCTTAGTCAGAAACCATTGTTTTTGACAGCGAACCATTGTATTAGGGATGGTAGAGATGCTGCAGGTAATTCAAATCTTTATTATTATGTATTCTATTGGAATTATGAAACACCTGGATGTGAGGATGTCTATGTGCCGCTTACATATTCAACATCAGGTGCAACCATTCTTGCAAATAACAATTCTTCAGACTTTGCCCTGCTCCGACTTACAGAAGATCCCAAAGATTTGTCTGGCTATATTCCCTTTTATTTAGGTTGGGATAGTTCTGGTCAAAGTGGAACAAAAGGAGTGTGCATACATCATCCGTCTGATGTAAAGAAAATAGCAACTGTAGCCTATCCCGTCTCAACAACTTTTTGGCCTAACGATCCAACGCAAGCTTTCATTTTTTGGAGTGTATTATTTTGTGAAACGCCAAATGGTTTTAGTATCCCTAGTTACGGATCATCGGGATCAGCGTTACTAACTGCAGAGCATAAGATTATTGGTCATTTAAAAGGTGGGTATGGAAGTTGTAACGATCCTGAAGATCATAGTTGTTGGTTTGGCAAATTTGATGTTTCATGGACTGGTAATGGAAATGATAGCATCCAAAGACGACTTGATTGCTGGTTAGATTCCCTGAATACTGGTATGCAATCTATAGAGGGGTTGCTCATCATTCCTTCTTCCAGAATAATTAACACAGACCAACAACTCTATAGCAATATTCGGATTACCAATGGTGGACAGCTTACCATACAAAGTGATGTTGAGCTTATGGGCAACAGCCGTGTAATTGTGGAATTGGGTGGAACGCTTGTCATTGATGGAGGAACGCTATCGAATGTTGACGTAGAATTAAAAGCTGGGGCTTCCTTAATTATTCTTAATAGCGGTGTTTTAGAGACTCGATATGGCTTTCTAGCTCCTGTGGGAGCCATTGTTGATGTCGAGTCTGGGCAGATTATTTAATTTTCTTCTTTCTTTATTTGAGGAACTTTTTATTAGTACAACTATTCATTCTAATTCGTTTTAAAAAGGAAGTAACATGATGATGAAGAGTTTTTCTTTATTGGTTTCCCTGTTGTGCGCATTCAGCACGCATGCACAGGTGCAGACAGCGGCTGATGGCTACCGGCCGATGGCGAAGGAAGGCAAGAAGTGGGAAACGCAGATAGGGCTGATCATGGAGAATATCTATGACTGCCTGATTGAGGGTGACACGCTGATAGACGGCAACAATTGGAAGAAGGTATATAAATACCTTGGATGGCCCGAAGGGTTGGACAAAACATACTACGCAGCCATACGCGATGTCGACAAGAAAGTCTACGCCATCGCCAAGGGCAGTAATAGGCCACGCCTCCTTTATGACTTCGGGCTGAAGGTAGGTGACTTGGTAAGGTGCGGGGTAGAGTCAAGCTTATTCGCCTGTCTGCTAGATGCGGACGAGGAACCCGACACGTTACTGGGCTACCCTTTCAAGGCTTATCTCAAGGTGGAGCGTATTGATACCATAGAGACACGAGGACAGGGGTTCCGCTGTTTTACGCTCAGACTTCTGGACGCTTTCAAAGAGTGGATGTTGAACGCTGACCCGGTCATCTGGGTGGAGGGAGTAGGCTCTGGCTTTGGGCCTTTCTCACCTTGGTTGCCGTTACCCACCAAAGAATACAGCATGTACACCACATGTGAAGAAGACGAATACACATGGTTCCTTTTCCCAAATGACATCAATAAATGGCAGAACACAAATGCAGTTACCAGTCCACAGGCCGCTTATCATGGTAGAAATGAGATCCATGGTCTGGACGGACGCAGTCTCAACGGGTTGCCACATCGGGGTGTGTACATCCAAGACGGATGGAAGCGAGTAGCGAAGTGACCCCCCCTAGTGAAACGTTTGACTCTAACTCTAAAACAATCATTCATGGGAGGCAAGGAGGCCATAGCCTTTCCCCTCCCCTTGATGGGATGGGAGGGGCTACCGCCGGAGAAGAATTCCTGTGCCAACTGCTATATTATTGCCTTCATTTTTCTCGCGCGCGTACACGCGTATATAAAAGTCGAAAATAGG
>JAEEGG010030202.1_pt1 | contig 10076 bp, 9 predicted proteins | sample 9134161 | NCBI WGS metagenome assembly JAEEGG01 (sample SAMN16246543, study PRJNA631951) | gut metagenome | biome: gut microbiome; feature: rumen; material: CR-attached | host: Bos | place: Iran: Karaj | collected 2018-10 | reverse complement strand
CCAATCTTCTGCAGAATATGGAATCAGATTTTTCTGGCATGGAACATTAATAACAAGCTGATTTCCGTTTCCTACGATTTCAGAAGTAAAAACACCTTTGCCCGGCCAGATGATTCTTAAGGTCTGTCCCTTGTCCAGAGAATGAGTTGTGGTCATGCCTTTTTTATCATCAGCTTCATTCTGAATTTTTGTACGGTAATTAAAAAGCTTAGACATCAAAACCTGATTCTTCTGAGAATTATCAGCACTTGTCATGTTTGATATCTGAGTCATGCATTTTGTAAGAGATGCCATTGAGAAAAAGAGAGAGGTTGGCTGTTCAAGATTACACAGTTCGGCGGCATTCCATAAAAGTGAAATTTCAGAAAAAGAGAATCCGGAATCAAGTCCAGTTATAAAAAAATTAATGCGGGGCTTAAAGGTTGTGTAAACGGCCCCAATAGCGGCAAGAATAACTAATACAATTATTAAAAATGTTACTGTGTACAAAATTCCCTCTTTTTGATTATAATATAATTATACCATAAATGAAATGAAAAAGCATACTTTATTATCGGATATAGCAGTTTTTTTGCTGATTTTTTTCTTATTTATTGTACCTCCTTTCTTTGTTACCCTTTTTAGCGGAGAAGCCCTTACTCTTTTTGATGGATGGGGCTTTCCCTGGTACCAGCTGCTGCTTGCTTTATTTGCCGCAGGTATTTTGTTTTTTTATTATGAAAAAAGCAGCCGCAGAACTCTGAATGTTTTTCCTGTACTTTTTACCTTTGGCATGCTCTTTGCCCTTTCTCTTTTCTGCCGCTTTCTTGCAGAACTAACTGGTCTTGCTGATGGTGATGTCATTGTTAATAAGCCGGCAGGTCTTTTGCAATGGAGCTTCTGTCTCATCAACTTTTTGTGTGCTGCTTTTTACGAAGAGGTTTTATACCGCTTTTATTTTGTTGATGAGTTTTATGTTTTGATTACCAGAAAAAAGAAGTGGCGTGGAAGTTGGCTTTTATGCGAGAGTCTGGGACTTTTGTGCTTTGCTTTTGCCCATCTTTATCTTGGCTGGATTTCTGTCTTGAATGCCGCCCTCGCCCATGTTTTTCTGCGTCTTTGTTTTAAGCGCTTTGAAAAGCTCTGGCCTTGTGTTGCGGCACATTTTATTTACAACGTAATTTCCTTGATCTTGTTATAGGTCCAGCTGCTGATTTTTGAACTTGATACGAAAACTGGTGTCTTGCCTTTTTCTGTCATATAGTATGTCAGAACTACAAACTCGTTTTCATTTAGTGATTTATAAATCTGAATTTCAATTTCGTTTTTATTGCCTAGTTCGAGACTTATAAGAGTCTGTGCTGTTTGTGCATTCCGGGCCTGAAAGATTTTTTCCATTTCTTCCTGATCTGGAATACCGCCGTGTCTGAGGTCTAAAAGCTTTTGTATGTCTGATATTGTGCCAAGATGATTTTGATTGAGATTTTCTACCTGTGTGCGTTGAATGTCGGCTGATGTAATTTTACCGAGAACTACCTGAGAAATGATATATGGCTCTGCCCAGCTTTGAATTGAGCTTGTAAGATAGGTGTCCAGGGAACTGTCTATTTCGTAAACCTGAGTACTCTTTTCAGTCATCAGATAGCGTGAAGAAAGTGAAAAATCCTGATTACCGAAAATCAGTTCGTGGAAGCCCTGGTCTGTGTTATAGCGCAGGTGAAATTCCGTGCCGTTTGTAAGTCCAAAAGCAGAATTCTGTGTGATTTTGTCTGATATTTTGTACAAGTTACGAATGTTTGTCAGGTTTTCAATAAGATTTTGAATACGTTCCGGGGAAGCCGGGAGGACCTGATTCGTGTTTCTTGTGCCGGCTATAGTGGCAGTATTGGCTCTTCCTACGGTCCAGAAGGTCCCCTCATTTTTGATTATGATTGAAGAGCTGGCATCCTCTAATTCAAAGCTTGTAATTGAATCCTTATATTTTTGATTTACAAGTGAGCTCTTTATTTTTTCGCGGCTGTCTTTTGAAGTGCAGGTTCTGGTAAAGGATAGAAAATACAGGCATGCAAGAATTGCGGTAAGTCCGATGAGTATTTTTGAATTTTTAGTGATTTTTGAGCTATTTTTCGCGTTTAACATTCAAAATTACTCCTGTAGCGATGAGTAAAAGCGGAATTATAACAAACAGAATTATGAAGGTAATTAGGCGCAGTGCATTGAGTTGAATTACATCAGTTACCTTGTAAAGACTTGTGTCACGGCTTGCCCGGCTCTGCAGGGCTGCCAGCTCCTCTTCTCCGTTGAGTTTTAAGAGTGCGTTTGTAAGGAACTCAAAATTACGGTAATCACCTGCCTCGCCGCCTATATAGCCGTTCATAAGTGAGCTTAAAAAGTACTGGTCCGGTATGATAATCAGGTGTGAGTCTTCTGAAGAAGCTGCGTTGTAAAGTCCCGGCAGGCTGCCCCGGATTTCTGCTCCGAGAATCTTTGTTGAATACTCTGAGCCGGCCATTTTACCCTGCTGGTTCATCAGGAATGGATTTGTTTCAAAAAGCTTTTCCGGGCTGGCCTTGTCTTCGTCTATTGCCCAGGCAGCGGGTGAACTGAGTAAATATGGGGTCACTGTAAAGGTCTGTGAATCATCAGCTTGAAGCTCCAGCGGACTTGCCCAGAAAAGAGTCATTCCCAGAGGAGCATTCTGCTGAGTCATAAGACCCGGCCAGAGAGGATAATTCAAAAGCTGAGTTGAATTATTATCATCAGCATACATTGTAATTCGTGCGCAGGAAAGGTCGCCTGTAATCTGTGGCGGGAAACTGATGCCCCAGTTTTCTGTCATTTCAATAAGGTTTGTACGAGGGGCTGCTGTAATGTACCAGGAGTTTTCAATATCAGCTGTATAAGGGCTGATAGCCAGAAGCGCACTATTCTTGTTTTTTAAGATATAAGCCTCAATTGCTATAGCCTTCTCTATGTTGATTTCGCTGTCGCCAAGAACAAGCAACGGTCCCTGTGAACTTTCGAGTTCTTCTGTAAAAGCCGGATCTTCAATATAAAGCGGATTGCAGATAAAGCCCTGGGACTGCAGCCATGGCATAACGTAGCCGTAATCTTCTGTAAGGCTGAGTCCGTTTCCAACAACGATGTTTACTGTGCGGGCCTGGCCTGAAAGCAGGTGGCGCAGGCGGCCATCCAGATCATATTCCAGGGTGTTAGCTGCCATTGTAAAAGGAATTGTTTCGGCGTTTCCTTCCTGTTCAATTACTATGGCTGAATAAACTGTAAGGTACTCAGTGGAAGTGCCGGAAACCGTGCGCAACTGCTGGCTGGCGATTCCGTAGTTTTCAAGCATGGTTCGTGTGCTGCTATCCTTGTCAGGATCTTTTATTATCAGGCTGATTTTGCGGCTCTGGTCTGCGTACTCTGTCAGGAAATCTGCAACGTCCCTTATCTGGGGATAGAGCTTCGCAATGGCTGACGAACGGTAGTAAGTTATTTTGACCGGGCTTTCTATGCGACTTATAAGTGTCTTTGTATATTTGGAAATTGAATAAGTTTTGTTTTTAGAAAAATCAATACGGGTATACCAGCGGCTGCCGTTGAGCATAAGAAGCAGGCTGATTAATGGAAGCAGAATATGACGCAGTTTAAGATTTTTGCTGAAGTGTCTGCCCTTTTTAATCTGTATGATTGTATCACTCAAAAAGAGGAATAAGGCAGAAGAGCCTGCCAGCCATAAAAGGTCGCGGGTATCAAGAAGCCCTTTTCCAGCCGCATCGAAATGCCATGCAAAGCTGAGGCTGCGGGCCAGGCTTGTAAGAAAGTCCGGGAGATTTACGTAGACTGCAAAAAGATGGGCGCTGTTGAAAATTCCCAGGACCAGGGCACTGATTATAAGGCTTGAAACTTTGTTCGAAATTGCAGTCTGAATAAAACCGCAGAGTGAAATTACTGCCGCTCCGTAAAAAATCAGACATATAAGACTTGTAAAAATCTGACCGCCGTCTGTTGAACCGAAAAGATTTACAAGCATAATTGCGGGCAGCAGAAGGAGTAATTGAATGCAGTATAAAATCAGCCTTGTGAGGAAAATGGCAGTTTCGCGTTTGAGACTCGAAAGAGGAATAAAATCATCATAAATGCTGAAGCTTTGTTTATAGCAGAGGGCCGGAATTGCGATTATGCAGATATAAGGAAGAGCGGAGAAAAAAAGAATCAGATCTGTTGTGCCGGAGCCGGTGAAAAACTGCTGGCGGATAAAAAAGTTGATTGCTACGAAAACTTCAAAAAGAATTGAGGTGACAATGAAGGAAGGAACTCTGAGGCTGTTTTTCAGATTATGAAGGAGAAAACTTTTGAATGTATTAGACTTGTTTTTAATCATCATTCTATTCCTAAATTACTGTCATCCCGAACTTGTTTCGGGATCTCATTAATAGATGCTGAAACAAGTTCAGCATGACATTACTGTCAATCCGCTTCTCCTTGTGTCAATTTAATAAACGCCTCTTCAAGAGACTTCATTCCAGCCTGATTTATTATCTCATCTTCACTACCGCTGGCGGTAATCTTACCATTACTCATAATATAAAGGTTGTCGCAAAGAGATCGCACTTCCTGCAGAATATGTGTAGACATGAGCACGGCCTTTGTCTTTGAAAGCTTTTTTATTAAGTCGCGCATCTGAAGAATCTGTGCCGGGTCCAGGCCGCTTACCGGTTCATCTAAAATAAGGTTCGGCGGATTATGAATGATTGCCTGGGCAAAGCTTACCCTCTGCTGCTGGCCCTTTGAAAGGGTTTTGATTTTTTTTGAAAGCAGTTTTTCAAGCGAACATTCTTTGATTACAAGGACGCAGGCTTCTTCTGTTTTTTCTTTTGCGATTCCATGTGTGTCGGCAGCGTAGTGAAGAAAATCAAGAACCCGCATATCCTTTGGAAGCAGCGGGATTTCCGGCACATAACCTATGTATTTCATGCAGAACTCGGGATTCTCGTCTGTGGAAAAGCTAGAGCCATCCGGAGCGGTGATTGTAATGCTGCCTTTGGTGGGAAAATGAAAACCGCAGATAGCTTTCATGATTGTAGTTTTTCCAGAGCCGTTTGGGCCGAGAAGACCTGTGATACAGCCGTCTGCGATGGTCAGCGAGACGTCGGCTGCGGCGGGATCAACTTTTGAGGAATAGGATTTTGAAAAATTTTTTAATTCAATCATTCTCAGTCTATGAATGGTATTTCAATGTGCATTCTGTCCTTTGAAAGCTCGGTTTGCGGCCACACTTCCCTTGCCTCGTCTAAAAGCTTTTGCAGCTCCTTGTCGGTGTAGCGTGGTGAATAGTGAATCATGCACATGCGGCGAACGTTTGCATCGCGGGCAATTGTTGCGGCCTGAACGGCGGTCATGTGCTTTTTCTCTTTTGCCTGATCTTCGAGTTCCTTTTCGAACATACCCTCGCAGATCAAAAGGTCAGAACCGCGAACCTCATCAATAATAGAAGGCTTAAAAAGTGTATCGGTTACAAAAGAAAACTTACGGCCGCTGCGTTTTTCGCCCATTACCTGTTCAGGCTTTACAGTAGAACCGTCTTCAGCCTTAACCTCAAAGCCAGCCTGAAGCTGAGCCCACAGAGGTCCGCAAGGAACACCAAGCTCCCTTGCCTTTTCCGGATGAAATTCACCAGGTCGGTCGAGCTCTTCAAGAGTATAGCCAACGCAAACCTTAGTGTGGTCTAACGGAAAGGCACGGATATAAAAGTCTTTACCGCTGTGAACAACGCAAGGCGCGGTTATTTCCTTTACGACAATCGGATAGTTTATATACATATCCAGAACCTTACGGCTGGTTTCTATGTATTCTTTGATTTTCGGAGGTCCGTAAATATAAAGTGGTTCAGTTCTGTCTACCTGAGAAGAAAGCATGAGAATGCCAGGAAGCCCTGTTACGTGGTCTGCATGAGTATGAGAAACAAAAATTGCATCGATTTTTTTCCATTTGAGGTTCAGCCTCTTTAGGCTTACCTGAGTTCCTTCACCGCCATCAAAAAGAAAAAGGTCACCCTCGCGGCGCAGTAAGACAGATGTCAAATGTCTATATGGTAAAGGCTGCATTCCCCCGCAGCCTAAAATAAAAGCTTCCATGTTCATGGTGCTATAATAGCAGAAAATGAGAATAATTAAAACTAGGCTGTAAGTTTCCGCAAATACTTATTATAGAACACCACATTTGCAATAAATGTGAGCGTCCAGCTGATTGGGTATGACAGGAAGATTGTTGTTGGGGTATGGAACTGCGGAATCAGGAAGATTGTAAAAAGCCAGATGATGCGGAAAAGACAGGCTCCAATTAATGAGGAAATAACCGGCATGAGCGAGTGGCCGATGCCGCGGATGGAGTTTGCCATGCCGTCCATCATACCGCAGAGGAAATAGGTTGTGAAAATGATCCAGAGTCGGCTCATTCCGGCTTTTATGACCTCGGGATTTGTAGAGAAGATTCCCAGGAGCTCTGTGCCAAAGAAAAGGAAGACTGCTCCAAGAACAGCTCCAATTACGATGATTGAAGCTTGGGAAATCCAGACTATTTTTTTGATACGGTCTGTTCTGCCCGCTCCCATGTTCTGGGAGCAGAAGGTTAAACTTCCCTGGCTGAAACCATTCATTGCAGTATAAATAAAGCTTTCGAGGTTTACTGCGGCAGAGTTACCGGCAATCATTGTTGCTCCAAAGGTATTTACTGACGACTGAATAATTACGTTTGAAAATGAGAACATGATTCCCTGAAAACCGGCTGGTAAACCGATTTTAACGATGCGGGTAAAAATCATACGGTTGATGCGGAGCTTTTTTAAGTTCAGATGGAACTCATCTGGCTCTCTAATCAGAATAAAAATTACCAGAATTGCAGCAATTACCTGTGAAATAACGGTTGCAAGGCCTACTCCCGCTACATCCATCTTGAAAAAAATTACAAAAATCAGGTTAAGAACAAAGTTTAAAATTCCGGCTCCAAGCAGAATATAAAGCGGACGTTGTGTATCGCCCTTGGCGCGGAGAATTGCACTTCCAAAGTTATAGACCATTGTTGCTGTAATTCCGCCAAAGTAGATACGCAGGTAAATGGCTGCAAGATTCAATACTTCTTCTGGAGACTGCATAAAGGTAAGAATTGGCTTTGCTCCAATCACACCAACAACGGTAAGAATAAGTCCGCTGATTACAGAAACAAGCATTGCGGTGTGAATTGTGTCTGTAAGTTCGTTTTTCTTTTTTGCTCCGAAATAGTTTGCAACTACGACATTTGTACCTACTGAGAGGCCCATAAAAAGATTAATCAAAAGATTTACAAGAGAACCTGTTGAGCCTACTGCTGCCAGTGAATTGTCTCCTGCAAAGCGGCCTACTACAACTACATCTGCGGCATTAAAAAAGAGCTGCAAAACACTTGAGGCAATTAATGGAATAGAGAATTTGAGGAGCTTTCCGAAAATCGGGCCCTCTGTCATATCAATTTGATTTGTGCGGTTCATTAGAATATATCCAGCATATCCTTAAAGAAATGATTTTCAATTCGTGCGGTGTTCATCAGTTCTCCAAAGGAAGTATAAGTTTCTTCTTCAAAGACACGTCCGAAGCGTATGATAACAGAACCATCAGCACCTTTGTCATACATCATGTTGTAAAGTTTTCCCTTATAGGTAAATTCAAAAGGCTGGCGGGTTTCTATTTTGAAAATCAGATCATCCTTGGTCATAACTGTATTTTATTAAAATTGACCTTTAATTGCTAGTGCAAGCATGATATAATTATCTTATGTCAAAAATTTCAGAAGTTTCAGCAAAAATTAAGTCATCGGTATCTTCGGTTTTCAAAGGAAACGAAGATTTAGTAGATATGATTCTGGCCTGCCTTTTTTCCGGCGGGCATGTTCTTTTAGAGGATGTTCCTGGTACTGGTAAAACAGTACTTGCAAAGTCACTTGCAAAATCTACAGGACTTCCTTTTTCCCGCGTTCAGTGTACACCAGATCTTATGCCTTCTGACGTAACAGGAAGCTCTGTATGGCTTCCTTCAAGCCAGAAGTTTGAATTCCGCGCAGGTCCTGTTATGTCTTCTGTTGTACTTGTAGACGAATTAAACCGCGCCACACCACGAACCCAGTCTGCACTTTTGGAATGTATGGCAGAAAAACAGGTAAGCGTAGACGGCCAGATTCATAAGCTTGAAAGCCCATTTTTTGTAATTGCCACCCAAAACCCGGTTGAATCTGAAGGAACTTTCCCTCTGCCGGAAGCACAAAAAGACCGCTTTACAATGACCTTGTCTATGGGGTACCCGAACGAAGAAGACGAAGCGGCTATTATCACAGCACAGAACTCTATTACTCACCCGGTAGAAAATGTTCAGGCTGTAGTAAACCGGGAAGATATAAAAGCCTGCATGGAAGAAGCAGTTACCATTCATGTAGAAGAAAGCGTTTTATCTTACCTTCTTACTCTGGTACGCCAGACCCGCACCGACTACCGCATTGCAGCAGGAGTTTCTCCGCGAGGTTCCATTGCCCTCTACAAGGCATGCCAGGCCTACGCCGCAGTAAAGGGCCGCACATATGTTATTCCGGAAGATATTAAAGGGCTTGCCCTGCCCGTTTTCCGTAACCGCATTATCTTAAACAGCGACTCTATGCTCAAAGGCTACTCTGCAGAAAAGATTCTTTTAGAACTGATTGACCAGATTCCGCTCCCGGCATTTAAGGCCCACATCTAACATGGGCATGGTAAAAAAGCATGGTAAAAACTTCTAGCTTAGTACCGGCGGCCCTTATTATAAGCGCAGCATTTACTCTGATTATCCCCTTTAAGATTATCCAGTTTATAGGATACTCTGTATTCTTTTTAATCTGCGCCACTTTTATTTACGCCAAAATTCTCTCTAAAAGCATTAAGGTTGATCGCCCCATTACCGAGCTCAAACTTGCATGTAAGGAACATGCAATAATCAGCTTTACAATAAAAAACCATTCCATGCTGCCGGCTTTTATCTGTTATTTTTCTGACACAGCACCTTATTTATACATTTTTCATAATGAAAACTCAGGGCTTATTACACTGCGCCCCTGGGAATCTAAACAGATAAATTACAAAATTGCCGCCCAGGACAGAGGATTGTACCCCGTGGGTCCGGTAAAAGTTAGAACTGCAGACCCGCTGGGACTTTTTGAAATTGAACTGGAAATTGAATGCACACTGAACATGACAGTGCGCCCAGCAAGAATTAAGCTTTCTACTCTTACCTTTCCGGGCTTTCCTCAGGGGGCGCTAAAAATTACAAACCCAATTTATGAAGATATAACCATGCGCCGCAGTGTGCGAGAATATATAAATGGTGATGAACAAAAGCGCATAAACTGGAGGCTTTCTGCCAAGTTTGACCGTCTTTTTACCAATCAGTATGAAGAATCTTATGATGCGCCATTTTTTGTTTTCTTAAACCTTGCAGAAGAAGATTACGACTTAAAAAACCGCAGATACTATTCTGAAAAGGCCATAGAAATTGCGGCCGCAATTGTAGAAGCAAGCCGCCGTTACAAACAGCGCTGTGGTTTTGCCGCCTACGCCGCAGACTTTCCTTATTTAAAGCCCCGCGCCCACCAGGCAGACGTAATTTTGGATATTCTGTCTCTTATAAAGCTGGAACCAGGAAAACTTAACTATAATCCGGAAGCAAAGTTCCGCCACCAGCTTCCTGCCGGCACAATGCTTTTTACAATAGGCCCGCGGGAAGTAGAAAAATACTTTTCTAAAGTGGAAGCAGACAAAGAAGAACTTTCTACAGAAAATCTTGTAATAAGAAAGAAGGCTGTAAATGGACTATAGAGCAAAAAGACTAGCAGAACGTTTTATTCTCTCAGCGGTATCGGCCTCTTTTGTTATTATAATTTTAAACATTATAAACGGAGTGCTGCAGAACAATCAGATTTTGGACTTTGTTCTGGTAAACTTTTTTACTAACGTCTGCATTATAGCCTTCAGTTTTATTTATTCTGCCGGTATGGACTTTTTTGTAACGCCAAAAAGCCGGGCTCTGCCCCATGTGGTAATT
>JAEEGG010030201.1_pt1 | contig 10076 bp, 6 predicted proteins | sample 9134161 | NCBI WGS metagenome assembly JAEEGG01 (sample SAMN16246543, study PRJNA631951) | gut metagenome | biome: gut microbiome; feature: rumen; material: CR-attached | host: Bos | place: Iran: Karaj | collected 2018-10 | reverse complement strand
GGAAAGCCCCATCACCTGGGCAGGGAAGACGGCGCCTGCCTTCAGGGTTTTGGCGCACATCTCGGGGAAATAGTACAACAGGCTCTTCATACCGAATACGACCGGGCCCTGCAGATAATGGTAGGCAGGATCGGTGGTCTCGATAATCATCTGACCATCCTTCTTTTGGACCAGACGCACCGTCACCTCCTCCTCTATCTGATAATGCAACCTTTTCTTGGATGCCTTCAATATGTCGTTCCGCTTCATCTCGGCGATGAAGGAACGAGCAAACTGGTCGATGGCAAGGATGTCGTTCTGCTGATTTTTTTTGAGTTTCTCTTTGCCGAAGGGCAGGACGCGGATGCCGTATTCCGTGTCGATGCAAGCGGCGATTTCGCCAATGGCCTTGAGTTCCTTTCTTTCGGGTGTGGGCAGTAGCCAGAGGCCTTCCTCGTCCAAGCATGCGGCCCCATAGTCATTCCACAAGCGTGATTGGGCGTTGAAGGTAGTGAACCTAACGTTGTGGGAGATCCTGTAGGTGAAGATCTCTTTATGGAAGGTGAAGATGTCGTTCCAAGTTACGTCCAGACTCTTGATTCCCTCGTGTAGGAGGGAGCCCATCGCGGTGCGCAACAAGTCGTCGGAAAACTTCGGCACAAGCATGCGGAGTTCGCCCACCATGGCCAAAAAGACTTTGTGGGTGTATTTGTGCTCCCTATCGACCAACAGCCATGCGGCGAGCAGTCGGACGTTTCTGGTGCGTTCGCCCAGTTCTTCTTCGTCGCGCGGCAGGGGGCGAGTAGCTATCTCCTCGACCAGGCGAAGTACCCGATCTGTCAATGCCTGAATGGTCTTGACGTAAGGGTCTCCTCCCTCCTTCTTCCCTTCCTTGAGATAACGGAGGTACTGTTCGAGGTTTTGGTCGATTTCTTCAGTTGTCAGTTCATGCCATACTAGTATGCCGCTTTCCATATCTTCGTGGTGTTGACGTTTTGATGGTGCAAAAATACGGAATTATTTTGATAACTCAAAATTTATTTCTAAAATGGGTGATATATCTTAAAAATATGTCTATCCCAACCTTATAGGGTCAAATTCAGTACTTCTTAAATATGAAGTACATCCATGAATATGAAGGCGACTACTCCTTAGCTCAGGATGAATTCCTGCCCGCTACTCTCAAGGATAGGTGACTGGTCTAAACCGTCTCCGAATGTCTCTGACGAATCTCCGAATATATCTTCAAACTTGTACAAGTTTCTCTGAAAAACTCCAACTTTTTCGGAGAATGCTTCATATTCTTTAAATATCGATACGGGATTTACCGAAAGCTTACATCAATGAAGGAATAAACAATCAAAACAATCTGTGATTCCCTTACTCAAAAAAAGGAAAAACAGTCAAGAATAGTCCGCAGCATTATTTTTTAGGTATAACTATTGCGCATCATACAAATACGGTTTTAATCAGTATCACGAATGAAGCTCATATTAGTTAACATACAACAGAATTTTGTACTTCATTTATCAACATTCTAGTTCTCTGAAGTAATTGACTATAGAGAGCGAATTCCTTATCCTTAATATTTTGCTCGTCTTCGATTTCCTTGATTTGAGAATCTATCTCATCTATCTTAGGTTGGAGATTGTTTTCTACCCACGTTTGAGTTTCTTCATCGAATCTCATGTCTATAACATTGGCAGCTTCACCAAATGTATTTCTGATATCGCTACGATATGCAATTAGTTGCTGCTCTGCTTCATTCTCTTGATGGTCATCCCAGATTTGAAGCCCTACGCCAAGTAATGCGCCACCAACACCAAGAATTTTACCGAACTTGCCGATTTTAGAAGCAGTTTTAACAGCTTCCCATGGCTTAAACTTGTGCCCAAAGAAATGCCCCACCTTAAGTACAACTTGATGGGCGTCGGAACCGGAGTATGAGCCTAACTTGAAAATAGCGTTCCATCCAGTACCTGCATTATTTCCAGTAGCGAATTTAGACAACCATTTTCCTGCCTCTTCTGCTTGTCTTGCTCCTGAGCCTAACTTGGAAGCTGTCTTCTTTGATATTTTAATATCACCTATTTTTCTTTCAATAGCTGATTTTAGAGTCTCCGCGAACTCTGACTTTTCCAATTTTTCAGCAAATATTTGTAGAGACTCATTTTCAAGTTGAATAACCTCTTCAAGCTCCTTTGCCGCTTTTCCATAAACAGAATCTGTTTCCTTGTACTTTTCTTGAAGTCGATCATTGACAGTCTTTTCATTATCAGATGATGACAATTGGTTGGCTATTTCGTAGCCCCAATTTCGCACCTCTTGTGTATTTCGTCTAACTATATTGTATGATTCGGTTTTAATATGCTCTTTCGCTTCAACAAGCGCCTTTCTTTGCTGATTAAGCAAGTTCAAAGAACCATCGACACAAACATCGCCAGTTTTGAATTCTGCTAACGCTTCAAATAGCATCTGTTCTAGTTTATACAAAGATGTTGTGCACTTACCAAGAACCTTCTTCTTCTCTACGAATTTATTTATGTTATTGAATAAGTTTGAAAAACCGCTCATTTCAAGCAATTGAGCTTTGTCTTCACCATCAGCTTCTAAAGAATCTTGATAAGAATATGTATCTATGTATGTCACAAATAAATCTTCTGCGGTAAATTCTGGAGATATAACTGGTTCTACATCACATTTGAAGAACTCTTCCTGCCCTTCTTTTGTGTTACCATATATTGAATCTTCCATCTTGTTGAAAACGAGCATCATTTCATTGCCTTTGCCTTTTTCAACAAGTAATTTTCTGAAATGAGTTCCAAGACCCTTACTGAATCCCTCTGCAGTACATACAAACACAATTAAATCTGCTTCGGACATTGCGTTATATGTGATTTCATCATGGTCAGGTCTTTTCTGGGTGTGAATGCCAGGTGTATCAACGACCTCTATTCCATTCCAATCGAGGAAATTACATTTATTCGTAGTTACACCTTGACCGACCTCTAGTTGTTGACCTGTAAGTATAGAAAGAATAGAAGATTTACCTGCACTGTACTGCCCTACAAATACAATGCGCACTTTCTTGTCTTCATCTACAAATGTTCGTGGAACGAATTTAGAACGCTCCTTTAATCTCACTGACGATGATGTTGAAAACGCCTTTCTCACATCAGAAAAAAGATTCTGAGCATTTTTACTGAGTTGTTCAATTTTTATTGTATCCATATTATTTAAGAATTATATGTACGTTCATTATTTGTTGTATCAAATCCAACGAATCCAAGTCTTTCTGGTTATAATCATTATCATAAAGATATACTACCGTTTGAGTACCATTGTTCACTTGCTTGATCAAAGGTCTTACCCTAAATCCGAAATACTTAAGTAGAAATACAATTTGAACTTCTATGGGCTTCGAAGTATCCAATTTGATAATATGTATGACCTCATTATTACCAAGCCGAGAAGCCAATTCATTAAGTCTAATTGGAAAGTTATCCTTTCCTTTGATAATGAGGGCAATTCTTCTGCCAGGAACTCTGGCAGCATATACGATGCGGTCAACCTCATGCATTGGGACGTTCATAGCATAAAAGATATTATCTATAATCTTTTTTGTTATATCCTTATGATTTTTGCTATATCCCAATGCTAGCTGCCGTTCACCATTTGAAAGAGAAAGCATACCACGTCCTACAACTGAAAGACGTCGAGAAATATTTTGTTCTTGAAGGACGATATTTTCTTCATACCATTTTAATATCTTACGTTGAGATGTTATTTCTGCCTTATTAATGCCATCATTTAGTTTTTTAGATAGTTTGGTTCTTCTCTCTCTAAGTTTGTCCTCTCTAGAATCACATAGCCAAGAAAAGAATCCAAATATTGCACCAACACCAAGAGCAGCCCATCCTAATGGACCAGAAGATAGAGCAATCGCTGCAATAGTAAATACTGCAGATCCTATTACTCCAGTCCATGCCATACCCCTTTTCCAATTGATAAACTGATAGTTTCCAAGACCGTTTTCAACCTTATACTTAAACGAAAAATTCATTTCCGTTTTCAATTCTGAGAATAGATCTGTCGTCTTTTCTTCCAACTTTGCTTTTATGGATTCAATACATTTTTCTATATTATATTGTGTGTTGAATCCCTCACAGTGTTTCTTCCATGCATTATCTACATCTTTATCTTCAAGATGACGTTCAACAAAACCTGGGATTGAATTCCTAAGCTTGTTATATTCTTCAATGATAACATTTACTATTTGGCTCTTCTGGGTTTTGTTGAACGTATTGCACCAGTCCATGTATATGGATGTCTTATCTTGAATTACTCGGAATTGTGTATAAGCATCGGAACTAAAAGCAAATAATTGATTCATCTGCTGATACAAAGGAGCATCAATTATGGACAAATAACATTTTTTCCTGTGAAGTACTCCATTCGTGATAACTTCATTAATTAAAGATTGCTCAACATAAGAGAAACGGCTCACCTTTTCCAGTTCGGCCTTCTTAGACTCATATTCAGGTTGCTGTGCGAAGAATTTTGCCAAAAGATGTGTTACTATGAAATCTACATGTTCATTCGGCAATTGTTCGTTCAAAAAAGTATTGAATTGACTGACTAATTCTCCTATATTCATTCTTTCTTCCAATTTTTGGGGATTAGAAAGAAGTCTTTTTAGCCTGAAGTCATCAATTCCTTCGCCAATACTTTGTTTGTAATTGCACACACACAACATTGGCTTATCCATTTTCTTAAGCTTTACCATCCAATCAGCCTCGGAACCTTCGGGTTGTCCAGCGGTAATCATGAATAGAATTAAGTCTGCATATGTTGCTGCTTCCTCGGCTTTTTCATCATCTTCTTGTCCTCCATAAGCATCAATTCCTGGAACGTCAGTTACAGTCATCCCCTTCCATTCATAGCTTCTAACATCTCGTGTAGTTCTTTGCCCACCTTTCCCCATGTGAGATCCATCTCCATGAGTAAGTATTTCCATTAGAGTACTTTTACCAGCCTTTGTTTTGCCAAATAATGTAATATTAAACTTAGATGACATCCTGCTCTTACTACTAAGACTTTTTTGAGTATCATAGTAAGATTGCTCAAATTCGGTTTGTACAGTTTGGAGTTGGGTGCGAATGTTTTGGACTAAAGATTCATCGTTGATATGATACATCTTCATTCCTTCTATACATTCATTAATTATTTCAGAAGCATCATCTATAGACTTTTTGAGTCCCTTCAAATAGACTTTCGCTTCGGAATACCCCTGCTTATTGGCAATACTACAAGTTTGCAATGCTGCTTCTAGAGAGTTAGGGTTAACTTTCTTAAAGGGATTATACATACTTTACGATGTTAATATTTTAACTAAGTTGATTAACTGCCGCATGGAATATCGCGTGTTCACGATGCTTATTTACTAAATAGTCCCGAATACGAGTGATGAAGATATCGTATAACACAAACTAAAATGTACAAAAAGAAACATCTCTTTCATCTACACACCAAAGCCTGTGCATTGTTTCAACTCACAAATACTAATCCAAGAAAGTATTAGCCAATCCTTTTAAAAAAGATTTTCCTTTTTCTTCTATCTCTTTAAGGTTGTCTTGAGAAATGCCTGAAACATCAGAAATAAAATCACGAATATTAGAGTCTTTCTCTTTTATCTCGACCTCTTGGTTAGAAGATTCGTCTTTTTTTCTCAATTCGATACAGCGGTTCAGATACTCTTGTTCTTCGATACATAGATTTGCCAATGAAGTTTCAATTTCTTTGGCACGTTCCTCCGTAATACCCATTAATTGGCGTTGTCGGTCAAGTATCCTAGGCCGAGGAATTATTGACGAACCATCTTCAAAAAGAGCCATGATACTATCAATATATTCAATTTCATCTTTTGTTACTTTAGGATTAGAAATAATATTCTCTAATTCTCTTGCCCGTCTCTCATTAATATCTAACGCCTGACGGATATTGTTAAGCATATTTTCGTCCATAAAAGTCTTACGTAAATAATTATGAATTAATATGATGTTCGGAAATATTTAATTATTGGATTTGATATAATCATACGCATCTCCTACTGTAGAAATATATTCTGAATCCTCTTCCGAAATGGTAATACCGAACTCCTTCTCGAAATCCATGATGAGCTCAACAGCATCTACAGAATCAGCTCCAAGATCCTCGGAAAAAGAAGCATACCGGGTTACTTCCGATTCTACAACCCCTAACCTTTCGACGATAATATCTTTAATCCTTTGTTCAATAGGATCCAAACTTTCTTGTTCACTTAAATAGCCAAAAGATTCCTCTTGACTATCTTCATCTCCCAAAGAGGAGGGATCACAAGGTAGCTCGAGCTGTTCTGCCATGTCGATACATAATTGCTTAGATTCCTGTGTAAGCTCTCCATCGCTATTCAAAATGGCAACATCAAGTACAGATTTAATGCTGCTTGCTAGTGAAACAGCAGAAGCTAAGTTCTTACGTTCTTGTAATGAATAACAAGAATAATCTGTTCCCTTTTTTCTAATTGTAACTGACATGACAGAAACCAAAGGAACAAATAGCTCATTTAACTTATCCAGAACCGAAATAAACATTTCGGACCTAGCCTCGATATACGAACATAATTCTGAAGCGGCTTCATATTGTTCCGCAGCTAATTCTGCCTCTGCATAATTTGCATTCGCTTCATCCAAAGCAATTCGTGACTTTTTCTTTATGTATGGTCTCAAGATTGTCGCAGTAAGACCTAGACCAACAAGGCCACTAGCTGCTGCAACTCCACCTGTTACCACATTTTTAACAAATGAAGATTCCCAAATAGTAGTATTTCTAGTTAAACTTGGATAATATAAATAGTAGTCATCTTCGTGGCTTTCTGTGTACTTTTCAAGTTCGTAAAGTCCTTGAGGAACAGTGAAATCGACTTTCTTTATTTTTGAAAAGTTATTAACAAATCTAGACAAAGGTCCCTTGAAGAGTTCCTGCTTTCTATTGTCTAATTTTTTCAATGATTCCTCACAAGAATCCTTAGCGACCAAGAAATCATTTTGAGCATCTTCAACTATGAAATCTGCCAATTCATTAGTCCTTTTTGCTTCTTCAAAATTATCAGAAGCCTCGGAGCCTCCCGTAAAAAAATTTAAAAAACCCATATTTTTATAATTTAAAGGATTGATTACTATTCATAAAATCATCAAACTCTTTCATTGTTCGATATTGAATTTGTCCTCCGCATTTCTCAACAATAAGATTGTTTGCATAAATAAACATATCAATATTATCTGTCAAGATAGACTCTTTCATCAAATCGAATGACTGATTAAATGTTTGCATAAAACCAGACATATATTGAGCTGCGAGCATCTGCATCTGCATTCTTTGATAACGAATTTGTCGTATAGCTTCAGCACATTGAGCTTGTATTGCAAGACTACGTTCATGTGCTCTTTCGACCTGTGCATCAATAGTCTTTATATCATAATACATAGCCTTGCAGCCTCCTACGACATAAGTTGCGATAACGGAACCAACGACAGAACCGATCATTGCTCCTACTATAGGAATTGGGATTAAACCCTGACCTATTGCCGCTCCAAGTTGGGCTCCGGCAACGACTACTGTCTTTTCCGTTAACTCAGAGAAACACTCCGATGGTGTAATCTCTCCTTTTCTTAATTTATTAAGGCTCTTCCCGGCTTCTAATGCTGTTAACGCCAAAAAAGCCGGTGCCCATGTACTTGATCCGATACTTTGCAAAGTAGAATTGGCGGAATTACTTAATGTCGCACCAATTGTTGAAGTTCCAAATGCTAAACCATAGGTGGCTCCACCAGCTTTAGCAACATCTACACCTACACTACCTAACGCTTGCATTAGAGTCTTTTCATCATTGAAATATGCAAGAGTATTCTTGTAGATGGACATGCCTGACGCCACAATTGCCCATGTGCCTTTTTTTAATTGGGATAAACCTGCTTGATGACCAATTTTGGCCAGATCAATAGCTGTTGACATAGTTGGCGACAATCTAGCTAGCATGGCTTCCGTAGACGTAATACCACTATCTTTAAGATTATTTTTAAGCTGGATGGTCTTGTCAAATTCTAGACGTTTAGAAGCGGCTAAAGCAATTTTTCCATTAGCTTTAAGTCGATCAATTTGGGATTGTAACTTCTCAATATCATTATCAGCCGCTTTCAAAATATCTTCATAATAATCACTTGGACAAGTTAACGTGGCATCATAATCAAAATATTTTTGGAAGCTAGGATCAGATTTCATTTTATTTAACCAATGTTCTCCATCTGCTTGGATAAACTTCATTTGTTCTCCTGTTTCCCAAATAGCACGACCATCTTTATCAATTTGAACATGGTCAAAAATCTGATCATTATAATGTCCAGGTAAATCATCTGTTCTAACGTATCGATTTGGATCACCTTGTAAAATTGCCTCGGCATTTCTATCGGCGACATATTTAATTTCAGCAGAATATCCTGCCTGTTGCTTTAGATTCTGCTTGACGTAATCTGGATGGATTCTACTTTCTGCTATTTGTGACAAACCCGCTGTCAATTGCTGTCTCGCATCAGAGCCAGAATAAGCAATCAAATACTGACGCATTGCTTCCGAATGCCTTTGGATAGAATCCAAATCGAAAGTTTGCGTTAATATAAGGTTCTCCAGTGGAGAATAATCGTCTTTCAATTCGTTTTGATTCATAATATGTGTTACTATACAAATATATCAATAACAGGTTGTTTCTTTTTGAATATTCTCATCAAATACAATACAATTAAACATCGATGACAGTTTGATCGCCATTGGTCACGACGGGATTGCTTAGACTCTTGGTGACGCCCTGAACCGACATGCCAGGCTCGATGCGAATACCATTCACACTCTTGCGATACTTGGTGGTTATTTGATATATGGGCATAGGTTATAGATTTTATCGTTAGTCTTGATTACAAAGATACAGATTAAATTTGAATAAGGTTTATTAGCTTTGAAGAAATAAAGTTGTGGAAACATACTTTGTGTGTATTTCGTAACAAGCTACAAAATAGAGACAAAGAAGTCGAATCACTCTATTTTGTCTTTTGAGAAGCATGAAGATCATGGTTCATCTTGCATAGCTAATTTTAGGGTGCAAATATACTAACAATTATTGAAACTTGAAAGTATCAACATATATTTTAACATTTGATTAACACTTTCGATCATAACAATACCTTTTATATACTGAAAATTATATACTGAAAACACTAGTGTCCAATATAATAGGACACTAGTGAAAGTGATTATAGTTGTCAATCCCGAATATCGTCTGTACTTACGTAACGATGATCAATAATATACCATTTTCCGTCTTCATTTAATTCATTAATCGTGAATTCAAAATACCGGAAACTATTAATATCAAGAACAGTGCGCAAATCAAAAAAGAATTCTTTCTTCCCTAAATATCCACCACCTGGAATGTGATCAATATATCGGTGGTCTATTACAATGTTATTATCAGAACCCCAACCATCATCAAAAGAGAATCTTGTATCCGACAGCCAGCAAACGATCTGTAATGCGCCTGTTCCTTGCCATGATGAATTATTCTCAATCTTATCGAAAGAGAAATAAATAAAATTGTCTTCTTCATTATATATGTATTGAGCCTCTTCAATTGTGACCTCAGAAGGCTCGCCACATTTTTTAACTATATCAATACCATTTCTGCTAGCTAAAGGCATATTTTCGATTATAAAATCCATAAAAGACTCGATATTATACCCTTTTTCTGCCGAATAATAGATAGGACGTGGAATCATTAACCCAGTATCTCTATGTATTCTTTCTTGTAACGACGCTGCGAAATTGTCAAGATAGAGTTTCAGTCCAAAATCAGGGCAATTCCGCGTTGAATCCCAATGCTTTCCTTTCATAGCGACATCTGCTTGGTTGATGACAACAAGTACGCGATTACTTTCAATATTTGGTAGGATAACGTCTTCCAGCAGTGTTCTTGTTGTTCCAAGGTCTCTTTTGCTTCCTTCGAGAACAAT
>JAEEGG010030199.1_pt1 | contig 10077 bp, 5 predicted proteins | sample 9134161 | NCBI WGS metagenome assembly JAEEGG01 (sample SAMN16246543, study PRJNA631951) | gut metagenome | biome: gut microbiome; feature: rumen; material: CR-attached | host: Bos | place: Iran: Karaj | collected 2018-10 | reverse complement strand
CGCGTGGGCTGATTCACCTACTTCGCTTGAATGGCACTGTCTCGACAAGCCCGTTTTCACCGTGAATCCAGAGAGCGGCCATTGGGATTCGGGCGGATTGTACAGTATTTGCGCCGTGCCGTTCAAGGATTCGTTCCTCCTCTACTATAACGGGAAGGAGGCGGGTTTCCCCTGGCACGAACAGATGGGCATCGCCGATCCCGAAGATGATTCTCTTACGCGGTGGCGAAGGCGGCCGGGTGGGCCGGCGATTCCTGCTGGCGATCTCCCCTGGAATGCAAATTACACGAGCGGAATGCCATTGTACGATTCCCGCCGCGGACGGTGGATGCGCTATTTCATGGGATTCAGCAACGACATCGGCCATGCATGCACTGGTGTAGGGGTGAGCGAGGACGGGATTGCATGGCGTCACTCCCCAAGGCCTGTGTTGTCTCCGCTCGCCGGCGAGATCGACGAGACACATGCCCACAAGACTGCACACGCATGGCTGAACGGCGATCTCTATCTCATCTATTGCGCGGTGCGTCCGCTCAAGGGCGATGCCGAACGCGCCAAATTCTACAAGGGGAAGGCATGGAACGAGTACCGTTGCCTCACCATAGCGCGAAGCAGGCCGTGGACCGATGCCGAGCGCGCGTCAATGCGCTGATTTAATGCCATGAAAAGACTGAGGCCGATCCGCCCGTTGCGGCAGGACGGGGATTTTGGTAAAATATCGCAACGCTCAAGTAAACACATATAATTTAATTGAAAGGAGCGATGACGAGATGGATCAGGCTAGACATTTGATTCGATTTGCCCTTTGCGCCGCAGTGGGCATGGCCTACGCCCTTGAGGGACATGCGGCGCCGCCTCGGTCCAGAGAAGGGGAGATCGATCCGATGGTGCCGTTCTCCTACAGGATGCTCGGCGTAGATGCGTCCTGCTCCGAATTGAGGAGGATAAACGCCGAAACAGGGTTCCGCCGGTTTTTCGTTAATGGACCGGGGTTCAAGTCTGTGATGTTCGGCCCGTTTGCCGACGATTTATATGCGAAGATCGGATGCGATGTCGCCGCGATTAAAAAGAACCTGGAAGACACTGACATTGAAATCTCCTGGTGGTGCTCTCCGTCGATCAGATACTTCGCCGGATTCCCGTCCATAGAAGATGCCGAGGGCAATAAGAGCGCCGACAACAAGAAATGCCCACTTGACGAGGCGTTCGCGGCCGACTTCGCGGCGAAGATTCGTGCTGTGGCCTTGGCGCATCCCAAAATCATAAACATAGAGGATGACTACACGCTTTCCTGGGGCCGCGGCCTTGGAAAGAGCGGGCCGTGCTTCTGCAGGCGGCACCTCGCGGATTTCGCGAAGCGATACGGCAAGGCTTTTTCAGCCCAGGAGATAGACGCCGCTTTCCGGAACAGGACTCCGGACAATCTTGCGATCCGCCAGGCATTCGCCGACTCCATCCGCGATTCGCTCGTGTCGCTCGCCAAGAAGGTGCGCGCGGCCGTGGACGAGGTCGATCCGTCGATTCGCATCATGCTCTGCGAGGCCGACGGCCTGGACAAGGACGGCGATGCGCTGGAGGCGGTCATCCGAGCCTTCGCGGGCGGCACACGCCCCGCGGTGCGTCCGGCTGGGGCGATATACGGAGCGGAGACCACGCCGGCCAGCATCCCTCGCGCGCTCGCCCACACCATGTGGACGCTCGAGCGTCTGCCCAAGGACATTGAGACGTTCTACGAGGCGGACGTCTATCCCCACAACCGTTTCTATTCTTCGGCGTCGCAGCTCATGTCGCTTATGGCGGGCGCGACTGTGATGGGAACCGACGATTTCCTTTTCTATTGCCTTCAATATCTCGACGATCCGTTGGAGGATCCCGGCTACGCCAACGCCTTCCGCGCCCTCAGACCGCGGCTCGAGGCCGTGCAGCGCTTCTTGAGGGAAAGGCGTTCTCGTCTTTCGGGCGTGCGGATCGTATGGACGGCGAAAGACGTGTATCTGACGCGTGGATACGGTTCCGGGCATGGAGGCCAACTTGGCTGCGGAAGTTATATGCTCGCCAAGTTCGGCATTCCGTACACGACGCGTCCGGATTCCGGAGGGATTGCCCTGATGACAGGGGAGGTTGCGGAGACAATGTCTGATGCCGAGATCCGCAGTCTCTTTTCCGGCGGGCTGATTCTCGACGCCCCGGCTGCGACGCTTCTCGCAAGGCGCGGATTCGAGAAGGAGATGGGGGTGGACGTCGCGCCGATAAAAGGTAGACCCCAGGTTCTGGGCGAGAGCATCCTTCCCGTGGCGGGATGCAGGAGGCGTGGACGGCGAACGAACGCCTTCTACATCTTCACCGCAGGCACGGAGGGAACTGTTTCGCAGTTCGCCATGTTGAAGCCTCGCCCGGGAACGGAGGTCTGGAGCGAGTTCTATGGTGCCGACGACAAGCCGCTGATGCCGTCGCTTACGGTTTCTGCGAACGATCTCGGCGGAAGTGTGGCCGTTCTTGCGACCTCGCTCATTGGCAACAGATCGTCGGGGTTGTTCAATCTCCGCAAGCAGGAGATGTTGGGCAGGTTGCTGGAGCGGCTTTCGCCGGGAGGCGTGCCGGTATGCGCCAGGGATGCGCCAGGAATATGGACGCTTGCCAGCATGGCGGAGGATGGACGTTCGATGCTTGTCTCGGTCAACAATCTCTCGGGGGACGTGCGAGATGACGTGGTCTTGGGGTTTTCCAAGGAATGGGAGGATGCTGAGGTCGTCCGTATCGCGCCTGACGGTTCGCAAGTCTCGATGGGGAACACGTCGCGGACCTGGACACCTCGGCAGGTATTTGCCCAGATGTCGCCAGAATTCTTCATTGTGACGAAACGGCATTAGGTAAGGAGAGACAATGCGAACATTCTGCCTTGCCACCACAATCAGCATCGCTTATTTAGCATTCCCGGGCGCCGATCCTATTGTCGACGAATTCCTCGATCCGCCGGACTCGGCGCGCGCCGAGACATGGTGGCATTGGATGGGCGGCGAGGTCACGAAGGAGGGCATAACCGCCGACCTTGAAGCGGCAAAGCGCATGGGGCTAGGGGCGGTGCAGATGTTCAACGCGTCCACGACTTTGAACCTTGTCCCCGAGAAGGACCGAGTGCTCTGCATGTCTCCGGCCTGGGAGGAGCGCGTAAGGCACGCCATGCGCGAGTGCAAGCGGCTTGGCCTCGGCTTCTACGCGCACAACAGTGCGGGATGGACTGGCGCGGGCGGGCCGTGGATCTCGCCGTCCAACGCGATGTTCCACGTCGAGACGCGCGAGGTGCGGCTTGAACCTGGGAAGAAGGGGGAGATCTCGCGCCCGGAATCATGGCCGGAGAAGGGCCCCACGTTCTATGCCGACATACGCGCTTACGCATTCCCCACGCCACCCGCCATGCTGGCTGGTGATCTTCCGCCGCCGAGCGTGACGGGGACCGATGCCTCCGCCGACTTCAAGCTGCTTCTTCGCGATCCTATCTCGGCGAAGCCTAAGCTCTACGTTCCCAAGGACAAGCAGACGCCTGGCATCGAGGTGAAGATCAAGAAAGGGGCTGACTATTTCGTCCAATATGATTTCGGCAGGCCCGTGGAGGTCCGCACCGTTGAATTGATGGCGTCGAACGTATTCGGGAATTCGCCGGATGTCCTTGCAGGCGACAGCCCCGAATCGCTTGAGAAGATATGCGCCATTCCGGCCTATGTCGCGACATGGGAATTTGACGGGCACAACATGCCAATAGCGATTCCTCGCACGAAGGCGCGGTTCTTCCGTGTCGTCTGGACGGCCAGGGCGCAGGACGAGAGGACCGAGCTGCGGCGCATCGCGTTCTCCGCGCGCCCGACGATTACGGCGCCCAAGGCACAGATGGCCTACGAATCGCGAACCATGGCGTCGGGAAACGTCGATCAGGCGGATCTGCCCGACGAGGCGGTGCCTGTAGATGAGATCCGCGACGTGACCGGTTCGATCGGGCCAGACGGTGTCCTGAGGTGGTCGGCGCCGGCGGACGGTCGCGTCTGGACGCTGCTGCGCGTTGGATACCGCAGCAAGAACCGCAACGTCATGCCCGCCGCGCCCGGCGGGGTGGGGCTGGAGTGCGACAAGCTTTCGGCCGAGACGGTCTCGTTCCACTACGACCGATTCCCCGCCGTCCTAGTGCGTCTGGCGCGCGAGGCCGATGCCGTGGAGGCGTTCAAGGGAATACTCGTCGATTCCTACGAGGCTGGCCCGCAGACTTGGACGCCGCGCATGGGCGAGGAGTTCCGCGCCCGGCGCGGCTACGAGCTTGCGCCATATCTGCCCGCATACGGCGGCTACATCGTTGCGGGCCGTGCCGTCACGCGGCGCTTTCTGCGCGACATGCGCCAGACGGGGAGCGACCTGATCGCGGAGAACTTCTACGGCACGCTGCGCCGACGCGCGAATGCGGACGGCATAACGCTCGCGGCGGAGACGTGCGGCGGCGGTGCCGCCGGCACGTTCGTCGGCGACGGACTCCAGCACCATCTTTACACGGACTATCCGATGACCGAGTCGAACGGCAGCGGGGCGGGCAAGCGAATGGCGGTCTCGGCGGCCGACAACGCAGGCATGAATGTCGTCGCCATGGAGGCCCACACGGGGGCCATCGATTGGGGCCAGTGCCCGAGGCATCTATATTCCTCTGAGATCGGCTTCTACGCTGACGGCATCAACAGGATTGTCTTCCACACGATGCCGCACAACCCAACGCTCGACCATGTCTCGCCCGGCGTCAGCTTCTCGGGTTACGGCTGCTGCGTCTCGCGCGGGCAGACCTGGTCCGCGCAGGCCCGGCCGTGGCTGGACACTCTCGCCCGCACGCAGACGCTGCTCAGAAAGGGCGTTCCGGTGGTCGATGTGGCGGTGTATTACGGCGAGGATGTGATGGGGCCGGACTGGGGCCTCAAGCCGCTTCATGTGGCCACGGAGCCGTTGATCGGTCTTGACGATGGCGTGGACAAGCGCGCCGGCTGGGACTGGGACATGCTTTCTCCACACGTCTTCATCAAGGACTTCGCGATGAATGGGGACCGCGTCGGGAAACCGGGCGCCGTGCAGTATCGGCTTCTGGTGCTTAGGAATTCCGCGCACATGTCGGCGGAGGTGGTTGAGAAGATAGTTCGATGCGTCAAGGAAGGACTGGCCGTTTCGGTCGAGACCGTGCCGCAGACGACGCCGGGGCTCGCGGATTATCCGGCGTGCGACGCGCGGCTCGCGGCGGCGGTTCGTGAGCTTGTGGGCGATCTCGATGGTGTCTCGAAGAAGATGCGCGCGCTTGGGCGCGGACTCGTCATGCGGGGCCTCTCCGTGCGCGAGGCGTTGGAGAAGATTGGCCTTGCGCCCGATTTCCAAGGCGTGCGGGTTGACGATCCGAACAGGAGGGCACGGGCGCGCCACCGCCGGGACGGCGAGAATGACATCTGGTATGTCGTAGCGAACGATCCGTCTCCTGATGCGACGTATCGGTGCGCGTTCCGCGTGGAGGGCAAGGATCCGATCGTCCTTGATCCGCTTACGCGAGAGGTCTATTCGCCTGCGAAGGTCGAATGCAAGGGCGGGATGACGGAAGTGGAATTGAATCTTTCTCGGTCGCAGGCGCTTTTTGTGGTGTTTAGAAAGAGTGCGTCGAAGCCGAAGCGGGCGTTGCCGCCGGATGTCGGCGAACGCATGACGGTTGACGGCCCGTGGCGCGTCCGCTACGAGGGGCTTTGCGCGCCCACGGGTAGGGTTGTGCGTGTCCTTGCGGATCAGACGGCAAGCGACGAGGACGGCGTAAAATACTTCTCGGGCGTGACGGTGTATGAGACGACATTCGAATGGGACGGGCGCGAAGGCGTGGCGGAGCTTGAGCTGGGCCGCGTGGGGGTGTCGGCGGAAGTGCGCGTAAACGGCAGTCTGCTTGGAACGGCCTGGATCGAGCCGTATCGCATTCTCGGGCTCGAGAGGCTTCTCCGCAAGGGGGAGAACAAGCTGGAGATTCGCACGTGCAATTCATGGGCGAATCGCCTGATCGGCGATATGCACCTGCCCGAAAGCGAACGCAGGACGTGGACGTTGCGCTCGCGTTTGACCAAGGACGAGCCGTTGGGCAGGTATCCGTCTGGCCTGATCGGCCCCGTCTCGATACGCAGAGCGAGGTGACTCTTTGTGGGCGCACAGATTCTTGCGTTTCATCCGTCACGGGTGCATTGAAATATGTTACAATGTGCGGTGCCGTTCGAAGTAAAAGCGGAACGGCAAGGATTATCATGGACGACAGACAGTTGTGTAAAAGACGCGAGTTCATCTCGGGGGCGGCGGCGCTTGGAGCGTTCGCCGCGCTTCCCCGCGCAGTGGCGGTGCCGCCAGAGGGGCGTCCGCTCAAGTTCCTGTTCATGACGGACCACCACATCGAAAGCTACTTCATGGATGGATGCAGTCCTGTGTATTCGATGTGGAGGGCCGGGAACCATCAGGCGCTAGTCGAGACGTACAAGTTCATCAACGAAGACCCGTATTGCAGGGACGCCGACTTTGCTCTTTTCGGCGGCGACCAGATCGACAAGGGATACACGCGCACGAAGGTCGAAATGGCTGCGCAGATGTCCAACTACCATCGCACCCTTGATATGCTTGACCTTCATGCGAAGACAAAGGGGAAGACCGCGGACATGTGCTTTACCGCCGCGCCCTGGGTCGTCAGGCAGAATCTCGGGCGCGGGGATTCCGCGTACGAAGTGCGGCCGCGTAGGCCGTGTTCGCGCGTGATCGCCATCCAGGGGAACCACGATACGGGTGTGGACGAGTTCTACCGGGACTGCGCCTTCACGGCCGGCGACACGCGTTTCGTCACATTCTTCGCCAGCTATGTGGGCCTGCCGGCACCGAAGGGACAATATCGTTCCACGGGGAAGATCGCGGACGCGACCATTGAGTTTGTGGAAAGGGAGATGTCGGCGGCGGCGTCCGATCCGCGCATCCGGCACATCGTCCTCGTCTGCCATTGGTCGATCGTCCTTGGAGACGACAACTTCAAATGCCCGATCATGGACGCCTGCAAGGAGAACGGCGGAAGCGACAACCGCAGGAAGTTGCTTGACATCGCCAGGAGATACGGCTGCGATCTCTTCATCAACGGACACGAGCACAACGGCGGCTATCCTGTGGGCAAGGCCGGGACGATGGGCGTGATCAACTGCGGTTCGGTGACGAGCAGCCCTCCGCGTCCGGATGCCGTCCCTGGATCGAACGGGGCCTTTGCGGTCGTGGAGATGCATCCGGACATGGCGGTGTTCAATGTCTATTCCCGCGCCGATGTCCGCGAAGACGGCGGGACGACCGTCGTCGCGCAGCGGCCGCGCAGGCTCTTCGTCCGCGAGATTCCGTTGAAGCCTTTGAGATAGCATCCGAAAACGAATCAATGAAAAGGAGATTCTTATGAAACTGTTTGAGCGCAGATTGTCAGTCTTGGTCGCGATGTCGGCGACGGCCGTTGCCCTGGCGCAGGGAGGCGCGGCGGCCGTCGAGGGCGGCGCGCGTCTCTGGACGGAGGAGGCGGCAATGTGGAAGGCCCCGAAGACTTGGCCGATCGAGGCCTGGAACAAAGACGACGTCCGTGCCATCGCCGTCGAGGGCGAGATGTACAAGGGCGTTCGCACGCGCTTCTTCGCATATTGGGGGCTCCCCAAGGGCGCGTCGCCCACAAACCGCGTGCCCGGCATCGTGCTGGTGCACGGCGGCGGCGGATCGGCCTTCCCCGGCTGGGTCAAGACCTGGAACGAACGCGGCTATGCGGCGATCGCAATGGACAACTGCGGCGGGCTCCCCGAGACGGTCAAGGCGCTTGGCGGACATCTCCGGCACGCCTTCTCCGGCCCCAACGGCTGGGGCGACCGCAACTTCAATCTCGCGGACTCACCCCTGAAGGACCAGTGGACATATCATGCCGTCTCCACGGTGATCCGCTCCCATTCCTTCCTTCGCTCGCTTCCGGAGGTGGATCCTTCACGCATCGGCGTGACGGGCATCTCCTGGGGCGGCTATCTCACGGCCTGCGTTGTGGGCATCGACAGCCGATTCGCGTTCGCCGCTCCGGTCTATGGCTGCGCGTATCTGAAGGACCATTCAGTGTGGTCCGGCTCGCTGAACAGGCTCGGCGAGATGGGCGCGCGATGGGATGCGCTCTGGGATGCCAAGAACTTCCTTTCGGCGGCGAAGATGCCGATCTTGTGGGTGGCGGGGTCGAACGACCATTTCTTCCCGCTAGATTCGCTTCAGCGCGGATACGACCTACCGGCGCGCGCCCCGTTCCTGGCCATTCGCGTGCGCATGCCGCACGGCCACGCCCCCGCTGGCGACCCGGCCGAGATACGCGCGTTCGCGGACCACTTCGCGTTCGGGCGCCCGGCGTTCCCCGAACTTACGGCCGAACTGAAGGGCGGAAAGATCTCCGTCTCGTGGAAGTCATTCGGGCGCAAGGTGGCCAAGGCCTCGTTCAACTCGACGACGTCGCAGTCCACGAACTGGGAGAAGCGCCCCTACATGGCCAATGAGATTCCGTTCGGGGCCGATTCGCTTGCAGTGGATGTGCCGCCCGACACCGTACTATGCTGGGTGAACCTCACGTTCGACGACGGGCTCATTGCCTCCACGCGCAATTTCCAGCTGAAGTGAACCATTCCTTCCACAAATCTTTCCGACGCAAAAGATGATAAATTACATTTCTGGAGAAAAACAATGAACAGAAGAGATTTTTTGAAGTGCGCCGTCGCCGGCGCGGCAGCCCTGCCGACCGCATCGCGCGGCGCAGAGAGGTTCAACCTGGCGGGATCGACGTTCGCGCCGCCGCCACCGCCCGCGCCGAAGCCTGGCGAGTACCATGTCTTCTCCAAGATGTTCCAGCAGCCCGTCACGAAGGGCGTGGAGGAGCTCTGCGACCTGATGGCCGCGGCGGGTCTGGACGGTGTGCAGTGGACGGTGCGCCCGAAGGGGCACGTTGAGCCTGCGCGCGTGAAGGAGGACCTCCCGAAGGTGGTGGCCGCCGCCGCGAAGCGGGGGCTCAAGTCCACCATGATCTGCACTGCAATCACCTCGGGCGAGGATCCTCTTTCGCAGACGATCCTCAAGGTGGCGGCGGACTGCGGGGTGAAGGCGTTCCGCACCGGCTACTTCTTCTACGACACTAAGAAGGAGACGTTCCGCCAGACGATCGACCGCATCAAGCGCTCGTTCGCCTCGCTCGCGCTCGTCTCCGGCGCGCTCGGCCTGAAGGCCAACTACCAGAACCACTCCTCGTGGGGACCGACGATATTCGGCGGCGTCGTCTGGGACGTGTGGGAGTGCATCAAGGACCTCGACCCGAAGCACGTGGGCGTGGAGTACGACCTCATGCATGCGCACTACGAGACCGGGGAGTCGTGGCCGCACGGATTCGACCTCATCGCGCCCTGGATCGGCGCCATAGACCTCAAGGACTACTGGGTGGAGCCGAACCCCAAGAAGCCCAAGACGATGAAGAAGCGCATGTGCCCCGCGGGCGAGGGCATAACGCCCTGGAGCGAGCTGAAGCGCCTGATCGCCGCGGACAAGGTGCAGGCCCCCTACATCCTGCACTTCGAGCACGACTTCGACAAGACAGACCTGCTCGCCACCGTGCGTCGCGAGAAGGAGTTCTTCCGCAAGGTGTTCGGGTGAGGAGAACATGAAAAAGTCATGTTGCAGCGTCGCTCTTGTGGCGACCATCATGGCGTCGGCGCTGGGAGCGCAGGACGTCTCGTTCTCGCTCAAGATCGCCAAGTCCACGGACGAGCCGCTCAAGACGGTGTCCGCCTCGGAGATGAAGAGCTTCCGCGAGGAGGCGGACCGTCTTGTGTGGTGCGGACATCCGGTGCTTGGGGATTCGTTCACCGTCACGGCAGAGCGGAAGTCGGTGGCCGAAGGCGTGGAGTGGGGAATTAAGTACGAGGGGAACGACACGGACTGGTTTGTGGAGGAGGTGTCGTTCCCGGAGTGGACGGTGCCGAGGACCGACGGCGCGAAAGTGTTCGTCCCGCGAAT
>JAEEGG010030194.1_pt1 | contig 10077 bp, 11 predicted proteins | sample 9134161 | NCBI WGS metagenome assembly JAEEGG01 (sample SAMN16246543, study PRJNA631951) | gut metagenome | biome: gut microbiome; feature: rumen; material: CR-attached | host: Bos | place: Iran: Karaj | collected 2018-10 | reverse complement strand
CGGCAACGAGACCTGGTCGGCGCCCGTGCCGCTGGCGGAGGTCAACGAGGGCTTCTGTCTCAAGGACTACAACGTGGCCTACGACGGCACTTCGGCCTTCATAGTGGCGCGCAGAGGCGTCTATGGCGCTCAGGATGAGAACGTCGGCATCACGGTGGACGGCAACAATGCCGTCACCACTCAGACGCTGCCCTACACCGAGGAGCCCGTGCGCCTGCGCCGCGTGGGCGACATCAACCTGTTAAGTTGGATGACTATGGTCGACAGCATCACGAGCACTTCGTACGTCCACATCAAGAGCTTCGGCATGGACGGCAAGGAAAAGCCGGGCATCAACTCTTCGCTCATGCTGAGCGGCACCAACATCGACGAGTTCGCCATCGTGCCCGACCTGGAGGCCAAGTCGCTCAACAACGTGGCGCTGCTTTGGCGTGAGCAGGTGCTTGAGAACGACACCGCGCGCATGCGCCTTAGCGCTTCGCGTCTGGTGCCCAACAAGGACGGCAGCTTCCATCTTGGCATGCCCATTACCGCCGTGCAGACGGAAGCCGGCGGCACCATCTACACTTTCGACGGCTACATGACCAAGGAGAAGATTGACGTGTGCTTCATAGGCGCCGACAAGGAGGGCCTGCTTCAGCTCAACCGCAAGGCGGCCTATTTCGGCAACGCCTTCGGCTACTCCGTGAAGTTCGACCCGGATGATAATCAGGGCTTCCAGTGCGACAAGGATACTGTCTCGCTGCTCGTCACCGTCACCAACTACGGCACCTCGACCATCAAGAACTGCGTGCTGACGGTGGGCGACAATGAGGGCGAAAAATACACTTATCCGCTCAATCTGACCGTGCCCGCCGGCACCTCCCATCAGGAGCGCGTCAACGTACCTTATATTATGGGCCACGGCGTCAACACCAAGATGAATGTGGAGTACGACGACGTGCTCGGCCTCTCGGACGAGGAGGAGATCTCGGGTGCGCGCGGTCTCGCCGGCACCGAAGAGCGTGGTCAGAACATCCGCGAGCGGAGCACGAGCATGTTCCACCCCTACAAGCCGCAGCTGAAGTGCTTCGTGGTGGCTCAGAGGGTGGACGAGAACGGCGACAACTACATCACCGTCTGCGTGCGCAACTACGCCCGCCGCCGCCTGCCGAAAGGTTTTGCCGTCGTCGTGGGCCTGAAGGAAACGTCCTACGGCTCGATTGTGTACACCACGAAGGGCAACGACCACATCAAGTATGAGACCAAGAGGCTGCTCTGCAACCCTGCCGATGATGACGGCGAGAGCGGCTACATGCACGACTGCGGCAGCTACCGGGCCGGCTACGTCACGCTCAAGGTGCCCGGCGTCACCGAGAAGGAGAAGATGTATGTCGGCGCCACGCTGGCCTACAGATCCACGATTGACGGAAAATACAGACGCACCCTGGGCAACATCTACTCCGGCAGCGACAACAGCGGCGTGGTGACGCTCTGCCCTTCGTCCGAGGTGGTGGCCGTGAAGCGCGTCTTCAGTAACGACGACAAGTCCTCCCGCATGCACGTGAGCCGCTCGGGCGACCGCCTGGTGGTGAGCGGCGTGAAGGCCGGTGAGCAGGTGCGCCTCTATCAGGCCAACGGCACCGTGCTGGCCCGCAAGACGGCCGGCGACGACGGCCGGGCCGTCTTCCCCGTGATGCAGCGCAGCGGCGTCGGGCTGGTGTCCTCCGGCGACGAGACGGTGAAGTTTGCGTATTAACATTGACCATTGATCATTGACCATTGATGATTATGAAAAAGAAGATATGGACCATGCTGCTGGCGGCGATGGCCGCCGTGCAGACCGGTGCGGTGGACATCACCGACCCCACGTTGATTTGGGACGGCGAGACGGTAGCGGATCAAATCGCTGCGTATCCGGACACCAAGAAAATCTACATCTACACGCCCGACCAATTCGTGGCCCTGCGCAGATTCTGGGGCGATTACGATGACGGCGATCAGGGCTACAAAGGTTGGACCATCTATCTGATGAACGACATCGACCTGAACAACCACAATTTCAACGACTATACCCTCGGATGGAACGACGACCACAAGTTCGGCGGCGACTTCGACGGCATGGGCCACACCATCAAAAACCTGAAAATCGAAGGAAACGACAACAATCGCGGACTCTTCGGCAAGCTGGACAACGGCAAAGTCATGAACCTCAAGCTGGAGAATGTGGACATTCGTGCCGGCGACGGAGACGACTGTCACATCGGCGCCATCTGCGGCAGGATGTACAACCACAGCACCATCACCCACTGTGCCGTGGTGGGAGGAAGCGTGAGGCAGTACGAAAGCGGCAACGACGAGTTTGGCGCCATCTGCGGCTATATGACCAACAACCACAACAGCATAGAATACTGTTATAGCGACATCACCGTGGAGGCCGATGCCCAGGTCGGCGGATTGGTGGGCAAGATAGAGCAGGGCGATGACCACACCTGTGGCATCTTTCACTGCTACTTCAGCGGAAAAGTCATCCCTTATAGCGACGATTGCATTGGTGCCATTGCCGGTGAGCGTTACGGTCAGAGGCTGGTGAATAATTTCTATCTCTACCGCGACGACGGCGTGAGAGCCACCGGTTATGATGGCGGCAGCGGCGACCCCACCGGTGCCGAGATTGCGGCGTGCACGGATGAGCAGATGAAGCAACCCTTGCTGTTCAGCATGTATAATGAAGGATACACCCTTGAGAGTGATGAGTATGTCTATCCCCTCAACGGCTATCCCGAGCTGAAGGTGTTCCTGCGCTACAACTACGGCGACTCGTTCTACACGACGAACGTGGGCCACATGGGCGATAACGTGGCCGACTCCATTCCCGGTTATGTGAGTGCGAGGTTCAAGACGGAGAATGAGGTGAAGAAGGATGACGGCCGGATCACCGTGACGGAGGTCGCCTCCGCCACCGTAGCGGTCGAGAAGGCCATCGGCGCCAAGGGTTCGGGCGACTTCGTCGTCAACGACAACTTCCACTCCTATTTCAGCCAGATTCCGCTCACCACCACCGCCCTCGGAGCCAACGCCTTCGAGAATCTGGGGCCCGTGAACCGCGTGCTGCTGCCCGCCTCGCTCGACAGCATCGCCTATCCCCAGCGCCACAGCGTGCAGCAGGCCTTTGTGCTCAGCGACGGCTGCGCCGGCTGCGCCGTGCGTGACGAGGTCCTCTACGACATGAACCACCGCTACCTGCTCACGGCGCCCAAGGCGCCCACTGTGCTCACCATCCGTCAGGAGCTGGCCGACAACATTGCCGACTACGCCTTCGAGGGCATGACGGGCCTTGAGACGCTCTATGTGGACACCTGGGTGGAGGCAGGCCGCCTGGTGGACGACGGTGAGAACCCGCCGCCAATCTTCGCTCTGACGGGCGGGCACGCCTTCGACGACTGCCCCGAGGACCTCGACGTCTTCATCAAGGACGGCACCCAGTATCAGCTCTTCCTCGGCATCCAGGCTTCCGGCGGCTACGGCTACAGCAACGCCGACTACTGGTGCCGGTTCTTCTCCGACTATCAGGACTTCCCCAACCACATGTTCACCTATTTCCCCGTCAACCGCAATCCGGGCGGCATGTCCACTCTGGTCCTGCCTTATCCAGTGGAGCTGCCCGATGGCGTCACTGCCTGGTGGTGCCAGTCCATCGGTGAGGGCAGGCTCAACCTCAAGAAGATACAGAGCGGCATCGTGCCGGCGCTGACGCCCGTGCTCCTGGCCTACGAGGGTACAGGCACGCTCTACCTCTCCCCCTACGAGGGCCTCGACCCCGGTTCTGCCACTGACTACGAGGGCAACCTCTTCAAGGGCAGCGTCGATCCCGGCGGCCACAATATGACGGCTTCGGAGATGATGACCAACTTCCTGACGCTGGGACGCCCCTCAGGCGACGACTCCTACGACAATATCGGCTTCTATGCCTACCATCCGAAGAACAACATCCTGCCGGCCTACGTCGCCTGGCTGGCGATGAACGACGTTCCCCAGCAGGGCCGCATGACGCTGTGCTTCGATGACCCGACGGACGTCTTCGAGAGTGAAGAACTAAGAGTGAAGAGTGAAGAATCTGATGATGTGTGGTATGACTTGAACGGCCGCAAGTACACCGAGCGTCCCACGAAGCCGGGTCTCTACATCCATGGTGGCAAAAAGGTGATAATTTAATTATCAATTGTCAATTGTCAATTATCAATTTGAGAAATGAAAAAGACATATAAAACTCCCGAAACCACCGTCGTTGCCATAGCACCGGTGAAGTTGCTTAATGATTCTCCGAACCCTCAGGTTGATCCGAGAACACCGACTGACGATCATCCTTTAATGTTAAACCATACCACCATTCCGTCCAATACGGAGTACTGACGCGCTGTTTTTTAATAAACAAACGCGTATAATGTCTCTAACTGGCGAGTAAAAATTCCCCAACCGAAACGCACACGAAAATGGCCGCCGGAGCAATCCGACGGCCAATGGACAATGGTCAATGTTCAATGGTTACAACGCTACATGGATCCACGTTCCTTCGTTTATCAGTTCCGTGTGGGGCTTGACCAACGCGGCGCGGGCTGAATGCCGCATTTTGAAAAATTCAAAAAATGATGATGAGAATTTGAGAATTTGAGAACATCCGCCCGAGGTGAACGCAAAGTGGAGCTTGTTCCGACTTTGCTGAGCCGAGTAGGATGTCTATGGAACGAAGTTGCATGAAAATGAGAAATGGCCTCCGTTTGATGGGGGCCATTTCTTTTCAAGTGTTACCAAGTCTGGCATAGATGAGTTGCAGATGAGCAGGTGTCAGTCTTCGTCCCGGATACCAACCCATGCGCTTGAGCAGGACTCTGATAGCCTTAAACTTGCCGTTGCCGAAGCGTAAGTCGCATAGAAATAATTTTTTGCTTTGTGGCAGACTGATGGGATTCCCCCGAACACCTTCCGGGTAATAGGCCCTTGCCAACTCCGTCAGCGTCATGATACCGCCTCCCCTTTCTTTTCGGGCATGAGATAGCGGGCTCCTCTCTTGTATGCCTTCCACCCTCTCTTATCCTTCTGGCGGTAGAGCGTTGCTTTTGCCACATTGGCAAAAACTGCACACTCTCTCAGGTCTTCGACGGAGACAAGCTCTCCCGCATGGCGCGCTTCAAAGTCGCAGAAGGCTGCCTGTCTTGCGGCCTCTATAGCATTGATGCTCTTTACTTTCTCTCCGAAGGCCGCGATCATGCCGTTCTTCACACTGGGGGTATGGAGGTCGAGGATGCTCTGCAGCGCCAGCGCGCAGTCGATGGAGATGTCTATCCACCAGCGCGCCGTGTTGATGCACTGGCTCAGTAGCTGACGATCTTCAGCCGTCCATGCTTCTCCGCTATGTACCTCACTGCCGCCACCACTCCGAAGAGGGGCGAAACCGTTAGCAATAAGCAGCAGGTAAGCGAGGCCCATAGCCCTCTCGTTAGCTCGGCTACAACTGTCCGCAGCCATGTCCCCAAACGAGACCAGATATTTCTTAATATCTCTTCCCAGCTCAAGAACTTCAGGAATGCAGACGGCCTTGTCGCATTGTTCAGCGTAAACACAGTCTTCGAGGTCTTGCACAGTAGGGACATAGTTTTCGTCCGCTCTGAGTCCGTACTTTTCAAGGAGCGCATTGCACTCATCAATTTCATCAGGTTTTTCATTTTCGTGGAATTTGTTGTTAAACGTTCTGAGACGATCGGCGCACTCACGCAGGAAGATGCGCTCCTTCATCGCCCAATGGGGTTCTTTGTAGACGCCTTCCTTCTCCTCGTCCTTGCGCTTGGGCAGGATGGTGAGGTTGCAGCGCGAGAGCGTGCCGTCGGCGTTGTTGTAGCGAAACACTTTGAAGACGGGGTCTATCGTGCCGCTGAAGTTGGCGTTGAGCTTCATCGAGGGCACATAGAGCGACCCCTGCTGGGTCTTGTGGATGTACTCCTCTCCGGTGCCGTCGTAGCTTCTCTTCATCATGTCCGGGATGGCGTTGTAGCTGGTCTGGGCAATTTTCTTGCCGAACTCGCCGCACTCCGTGCAACTGATGTAGATAGCCCCGCCGTCGTTGACCTGCATCTGCTGCACCAGAGCCAGACTGGTGGGCAAACCCTTGAAGATGCGCACCTTCTCTTCCGGCACCGGCGTCTCCTTCTTCTCCTTTTCCGAGAGCAGGGAATATTTGGAGGCTTCTTTGGCGTTCATGCTGTTTTCCCTTAAGTCTTTGGACAGGAAGAGATTTTCCAGCTCCCGCTGCACCTCGCTCTTGCCGCTGCCGCTGACGCCCATCTGCCACGACATGCCGCACATCCAGCGCAGACGGTTCGGCGAGTAGAGCACACGTGTCTGTTCTCCGAGCTGGCAAAGGATGGGAATGACGACTGTCATGGCCTGATGCACCGCGATGGGATCCACGCCGCCAAGCAACGTCCGCGAGAAGGGGTCGATGTCTTCGGGCAGGGGTTTGCTCTCCAGCAGGTCTTTCATGCTCCAGTCTTTCGGGTCGGCAGGCAGGCCCGATTTCTCGGGCTCTGCTGCCTGCGGTGCGACTGGCGCGACCTCTTTCGCGGCATCCTTCTTGGCCTGCTTCGCCTGCTGCTCCGCCATCATCTGGTTGATGACCGGTCCGACGGAGGTCAAGCGCAGCCGGGCTCTTTCTTGTGGCGAAGCAGCATTTATGCTATTGTTACTCATTACTCTGTCCTCCTTCCAGGATGTCCATATACACGGTGGGAGTGCAAACCTCCATCTTCGTTTCTCTCAGCTCGCCCGACGTCGGGTCTTCGGCCATCATGTTGCGCGTGAAGCGGCGATGGGCGGGCTTGAAGCGCACGGGGATGACGTCGCCCAGTTTGCGTCCGGCATAGACGAAGTTGTCTATCTTCTCGTCGCGCAGCTCCAGCAGACTGGTCCACTGGGTATTTTCACGGTTGTCCTTGGGACGAATCCACACATGTTGCAGGCGGTGTATCGAGCCGTCGTTGTACTTCTGAGTCAGCTCGGCATCAATCTGAATTATTTCACAGTTTACTATCATTTTTTTCTAATTGATAATTGATAATTGACAATTAATTCTTCACTTTGAGCGCGGCGCGAATAGCGCAGCGGTTAGACTCCTCGCACTCAAGCAGCTCAGCGACTCTCTTCTCCTCGCTGCGGTCATAGGCTTTCTTGTCACGGTTGTAGCTCTTGGCCATGTCGTCGGCTTCGTCACGGAAGTCACGGCCTGTCAGCCGGTCGTCATCGGCTATTTTGCCCGTAGCCTCGTAGATGGCAGCCAACAGCTCCTCCGCGTTGCCGCACTCCGCATGGATGTGTACGGCGACGATGCGACCCTTGTCGAGCACCACGCTGACGTTGCCGTTAGCGATGTCCGACTTGTGGAGCGACTTGGAACGAAGGCCATGATAGGAATTCTTCTTAATCTCCTTGGAGACGCGGATCTCGCCGCCGCCCATCTCCAGAGTCGCATTCTCCACTTTGACGTGAGGCAGTTCCACGCCCTCTGTTGTGTGAACGGTCAAGGTGCCGTTCTGGGTTACACTCATGTCCTTGAGGTCGTTCTGACCGCAAACGATTGTATCTTTGATAATAGTTTCCATTTTTTGATTTTGTTTTAGGGGTTAATTACCAGTTCTCTCTTACTTCTTTCGGACTGTAGAACTCGTCGTGTCTGTAGTCCTCCAGCGATTGCTTCTCGTACTCGGTGGGTATCAGCGGAATGTCTCCCGCAAATCTGCCCTCACGCATAGCTTTTTTGAGGATTTCACTTCCCAATGTTTCCAGCGCGACGGGACGCCCCACTTTGAAGCGGTTGAAGCGGATGCGGATCTCTGTCTCTTCAATGCCGCTCTTAACCACCTCGATATAGACGGGCACCGTCCTTTTGTCTGAGTGGTTCTGTTTCGATGCCGGATGAGGCACGTCGAATGACGTCTTTAGGCACTCGCAGCCGAGACAGGTCTCAGTCTTTCTTATTTCTTCTGGTTCCATGGCTTTACTTTTTAGTTATCGGTTTCCTCCCAAGAATTCTCCACCCATTCTATGATAAGATAGAAGACTGCGATAAGCTTCAGCCAGGGCAACGACAATTCAGAGAATTGCCAAAGCTCTTCAATTGACCTCAAGACTCTCTTGGGTTGTTTGTCAAAGAAATAAAAGATGTCTGCCGGCAGACCTCCCTGCACTTCACGGAGTCTCTCTTTTGCAAATCGATACTTTTCCTCACGGTCGCCTTCATCGGAGTCTTTGAGTTGCTGCAACAGACCTCTCCACAAGCGTTCATGCTTGACCGCGTTTAACCACGTTCCGAAGGATTGATAGTCCTCGCGTTTATTACTTTTCATCATACCTTTGTAGAATTTTTAATTATTAATTTTAATCGTATCGCAATCGGCCGAATTGCGCTGCAAAGGTATGGCAAGAAAAGCGGCTCAGGAAATAGTGTAATGTGCCCCGGCGCAAAACATTACACTATTACGGTTTTTCCTTTTCAACATTACGCTTTTTGCAAAAACATTACACTTTTTGGGGAAAACATTACACTTTTCATTACACTATTACACTTTTTACCCCCAAACATTACACTTTTGCCCCCAAACATTACACTTTTTGTCGACGTACATTACACTTTCACGTCGGCATAAACAAAAAAAGGGGGCTCCCGAAGGAACCCCGCTGATTTTCAATTCTACTTGTTCATGTGCTCTATGAAATACTCGACCAAATCGATAGATCGTTGTTTCACGCCTCTTAGCTGCCATTTGTCTATATGCAATTTCAAGTATCTGTTTCGGCAAAAGGCTGTGGCCAGCGTGCCGGTAGGACAGTTGTAGTCAAACCGCATTTCTTTTCGGAGCGTCTGCACATCGACTTCAAATTGCGTCATGGTATATTGCTGACCGCAGGTGTCACGCACGGCACAATAGATAACCCCATAGCAGCTTTGCCCCCAAAAGTATTTCTGCACGGCTTTGATGGATTGCCCGAGCCTCTCCAAGCTGAAAGCCTTCACAGGCTTCTCTTCCGGAACTGGTGTTGCCACCTCTTCATCTTCGAAGGGTATATCATTCAGCACATCTTCGGGACGCTTATTCGTTCTTTCATAGACGTTTTTGCCGAGAATTATGTAGTCTTTTTGGGGCATAGAGGCCCTTGACGACCTTAAGCCGTCTTTAATTTTTGTCATTGTTTGTTGTTTGATTTTGTCCCCTCTCGGAGACGGTAAAAGGAAGTTGACTTTGAGATAAAGTTGAGGCGTGGTACCAATGATACAAAACATCCCGTTGGGTCACAACTCCCTCTGCATGTTTGTACCACCAAAACTCACGCCTCATGGTGTGAGCTTGGCGGCCTTCGTTTTGCAGATATTTGTAATGTTGTGATTTAACGGGATCGCGAAAACCTCAGGCTCTATCTCTTATTGTGATGTTGTCTTTGCTCTGTTTGCTCTTCTGTCTGTTTCTTGTTTGTGTGTTTAGAGGATGAATACTTGAATTCGCCGACAAAGGTACGACAAAGAAATGGTTTAAGCCCCGAAAGCGAAGAAAAAAAGGGGTTACTGGCGATTATTAGAGAAAAAAAAGAACAATACTCTATGCGCTTTTCATTTTCCCCAGTGTTTTACACGCGAACCGTCTTCTCTGTAGAGATCCATGCAGATTAAAATGGGATACATATCGGACTCGGTGTCTGCCTTGTCAATTGCTTCCTCATCGTTTTCTGCCTGTATGTCTACATCTTTGCAACGAATGGCTTGCATTAGAATTATTTTTATAGCCATCAAAGCCATTTCATGGTATTAGACAACGGACAGACGGTCACACAACGTAGTGCGCTGCATTGTACCTTTTACGGAAGACAAAAGAAAACGCACCCGCAGATGGTCTCTGCAGGTGCGTTTCTGATTATGCGCGAAGTTATTGCGCGTTACTTCACGAGGTACTTCTTGCCGCCCTGGATGTAGAAGCCGCGCGCGGGCTTCTCGGGGAGACGGCGCCCTTGTAGGTCATAATAGTGCGCATCGGAGGTGTCAGAGTCGTTTGCTGA
>JAEEGG010030193.1_pt1 | contig 10077 bp, 8 predicted proteins | sample 9134161 | NCBI WGS metagenome assembly JAEEGG01 (sample SAMN16246543, study PRJNA631951) | gut metagenome | biome: gut microbiome; feature: rumen; material: CR-attached | host: Bos | place: Iran: Karaj | collected 2018-10 | reverse complement strand
CTATTTCTGCACTGATTTCGCGTTTCTCTGCAGGTTTTGGTTTTTCCTTCCATGGCTTCCTGCCCGCACCTTCCATAACAGCAACATCCGGCTGACTCAAACCCATAAGCTCGTAGTAATAGGTATTGGGCATAAGTTCCTGCTTATTCTCGGAATTAATCTCAACCCGTCCGATGCATTTAGACTTGGGATGGGTTGTTTTTCCTTCAGTTTCGGTAGACTGTCGTTCACCGACGTAAACATAAAGATAGTTTACATTGCCTCTTTTGAAGATATATCCGCCCATGTCAGGAAGCGGTACACGAATACCTGGATAAATCATTGAAATTACCTATACTCTATATTAAGTAGATATGTAGAGTATACAGCAAAACGGTCAAAAAAAATCAAATAAATTCAATGAATTATGACAAGATTTAAAAAAAAATATAGGTGATTCAGACAAAGAAGAAGTTTTGATACGACCATGAAAATCAATGTGTTACGTAAATACTATACATTATAGGGTGCAAGTTCGGTTACACGTAAAATGCCGATATAGTCGGTGCAATCAATGTGTTGGCACGAAGGCGAACCATCGTCCAAGCGTAAAGAAATCAGGCCAGAGCATAGACGAAGAACCTGTAAAGAGAATTTCAAAACAGGATCCCACCGAAAGTAACCCATAACCTGCTATGGGCGTTAATGCAGGAACCACCTGCCTTTAGACTGGCGAGGATGTCAAGATTTTACGACTCATATGGTTTATGCTGATCTTTGTGCTTCTTGCCTTATAAGATGGCACCGGTATACGCCACTCTTCCACCCGGCTATCAGTACTGCTGCAGGGAATAAATCCTTGATCACAGAAAAAACTCTTCACCATGGTGTTTTTTTCTGTCGGAAAGTAGTAGCCATGAATTTCACTTATTTTCAGCTCCGCACATTTTGCGACAAGTTCATTCATCATCAAATATTCAAGATCTCTCTTCATTACTCTACAGCTCATCAGCCACAGACGGATGTGCAGAATATTTTCAACTATTTCTCCGGCCACAACCGTAACGATTCCATGATCTGCAAATTTGTCGGAAAGCCGTCCGCACAAACAAATGAAGGATGGATCTTCCTGCATTCTGGTAATATCATCCTCGGTGCAACGAAGAGTTGTGAGATTGAACTGATTTGTCTTATTTGTCAGCTGGGCGATTCTTTGTATGCTGACAGGATCGAAATCTGTAATAACAGCCTTCATTTCAAGACTGGCAAGGTATTCATTGTAATCGGAAAAAGAGTTTTTCAAAAGTGCGGCGGCAGCTCTCGCCCTGTACTGTGAGGTTCTCTCTCCGTCCTCTTTTGAAAGCGCCGTAGTCTCGAAATACCAGGAATGATCCAGCACTGATATAAAATCCTCCGGTGCACCAACCTGAGGTACAGCTACCTGCGATATATTTTTCTGTACAATTTCGCGCTCAGCCGGATTGTCATCTATAAAAACAATACTGTCCAGACCTAACGACAGTTCATCTGCAATGCTCCGCAAATTATTATCCTTAGACTCCCAGTTTGCTTTGATGACAACAAAATCATCCTCCTTCAGAACGCTGTCAGGATGATTAAGTCCTTCTAAAGCATTTTTCATATCATTCTTGGAATTAACAGTCAGCACAACTCCGATCTTTCTGAGTTCCTGGCAGTATTTCTGAAAAGCTGTATAGATCCGACCCTCTGGAATTTCAGTACCAATCCTGATGCCATCGATCCCGTCATCTCCGATAACCCCGCCCCAGAGAGTGTTGTCAAGATCCAACGCAAGAAGTTTTTTGTTCCTGCCGAAAAGTGACTTGACAATAGCAGCCACACTGGCAGCAAGATGAGGCACAGCTTCGAGGCTGCATGCATACCTGTACATATTCCAGTAAAAAGGTGATGACCATGCAGAAAGTCCCATATCCTGAGCCAGGTAGTCAATATCATTGATAAAAAATGAACTGACAGAGCGTGCGTATTCATAAAATTTCTGATTCAGTCTGGCGATAAAGCAGCTCCGGCCTCGACTGTCCCATATATCCCGGTTTCCAAACAGACGATAATCCGGCCGTTCAAAATTATTCTGTATAACAGGACACCGGAACTTCTCCCTGAGCCGCTCCCACATTTGAAAAAAGCGGTTATATTCAAGATTCAAAAGTTCATTGATCTCCTCCCCTGTCCCAGATATATCAGGAAAACGCAGAATGTTTCTCCAGGTTGTGTGTATATACACCACATCCGGCTTAAAGGCATCCAGGCGAGAATTACCAAAAACAGCATCCTCAAAATATTTGCCATATTCAGACTGGTAGAACTGAGCCTTTATCCCTGCATTCAGAAGAGCAAGCTCCATCTGATCAACTACCTCTGCAGTTGTTGATCCTCCAAGCACGGCAATTTTTTTCTCAATCCAGTCTGTGTTCTGATCAAGCAGTTCCTTCCTGACGGATTTTTTTCTTCGAAGCAATGTCTTCACGTCAAGAGGATAATCAAAGCATTTCAAATGCAACTCTCCAACAAGGTTCCGCCGGCTAAACTATAGTTCAACAAGCTCAATCATTCCCATATTTCTTTTAACAAGAAAAGCAACTTTGGCCTGTTTTCCTATTGCTATCGCCTTGACAGGCTCACCGAGAAGCACATATCCGTCAGAGATCATTTCATCAATGGCTGAGTTAATACTTTCAACAGTATAACAGATGTGATACGGTGCATCCCTGTACCTTTTCAGAAGTGAATATATATCGGATTCCTCCCGCGGTGCCACCAACTCCACTGCTATATCACCAAGGGACATAAACTGAATATCCGCTTTCTGCACCGGATCAAACACTATCCTTCCAGATGTATATCCTAGTCTGCTGAAAGCCGCAGCGGATCTGGCTATATCCTTAACCAGATATCCAATATGGTGAACTTCAAGCTTCATCAGCTTCTCCTGCCGTCTATGAAGTCAAGAATATCTCCGGCTGTTTTCATTTTTACAATATCGTCAATGCTGTATCTGATCCCGAATTCATCCTGCACTGCAGCCATCAGGGTAACATGGACAAGACTGTCCCATCCCTGTATATCCTTTATAACCGTATCAGGCGATATTTCCAGATCGGAATTGTCAAATACATCGCGGAAAACATCCGTAAGACGACCAAGATTCATACTCATTTTTTAATCCTCCTGTCCTTTGTAGGTACATAATTTGCGGGATCTGTTGTTTACAATGTCATCAAGCAGAATATCGTAGGCTCTGCCAAGTTCTATCTTTTTGATTTCTGACGAATTTATAAAAATTTTCCGCTCAACTCCGGTCTTCACAAAATCCTCCTCTATCGGATCTATGGTGGTTATGACATCCATATCCAAATTCCTGACAAACATAGAGCAGGTGCGACTGGTGCATACGCCGTTTTCATCATAATAGTCGCCTGTAAATTTTTTCAGATACCTGTAGTTGACACATCCTGACTGCTCCTCAACAAAATGAGCAAAAGTAAAGCAGTGCTGAAGTGTCACGTCTATGATGTAGTTTTTGACATTGTTTTCTCTGAAAAATGCAAATGGAGAGTCAAGGCCGAAGGAGTCGCTGTTTTTCATTTCTAGCAGTCTGTTCTGAAAAAAACCATGTACTGCAAAAGAATATATTGGATGCCAAGTTCTGATAAAATCCCTCCTCTTGAGTGCAGTTTCTCCGACTACGCCAGTCATACAGGAGGTACTTCGGACATCGAATGGAACACCGGAGCAGAAATTCCAGTTGTAGGTTGGAAAAATAACCGTTCCATCAGATCCGGTAGCGTCGATAAGACCGTCTATAAACAGGTTTAAATCCCTTTCATCTTTATGTATCACTGCATCCCACATCATCTTTCTCACATCTGATGACACCAGGATCACATCCCCTTTTGAAATATCCATTTTTCCAGCATAATCCGCAAGAGATACATAATCGGACATATGTTCCTCCTGCCTTACTTTACAATTACGGCACTAAGAGCCCGATCTAGCAATGGGAAAAAGGATACCCCTTGCTCATCACAAAATTCATAAACAGCTTTTTTCGCACCGCTCCAGTCCATAGTACCGAAATCATGAACGAAAATATAACCTCCTTTTTCCATGCGAGGGTAAAAAAACTCAAGTCCTGACTTGATTGGATTATATAAATCGGCATCAAGACTGACAAAACAGAAGGTGTCATCAATATTCTGTGCTGTTTGAGGAAACCAGCCTTTGCGTACAATACATTTATTAGGATAAAACATCCGTGATAATACAAACTGCTCCGAAGTCTTCTTGAAAGACTGCTTTTGAGTGACTGACAGATTTTCATTCTCCAGATCTTTATCATTAAAACCGTCAAAGGTGTCAAACAGGTACATGGTACGATCCGGAAAATACCTGTTGATAAGTCTTGAGAAGTCCCCACGGTAGACACCTACCTCGGCAACACTGCCGGAGATCCTCCTTTCATTTATTATTGAGGCACACTTTCTCATCAATGCAATACGGTTGTCAGAATAGGCAATCCCGTCAGCGCTATCCTGAAATATTGAAATCTTTCTGCAGTCCACACCCAGAGAAAGCAACTGATCTTTGATAGAATCAGCATATTCGGCATAGGCAATAATTATTTTGTCGAATTCTAGATCTGTTATATTCTCAGGGGAGATAATGGGTCTATCCGCACACATTTTGCCCCACTTTCTCGGATCATTATCCGCAAAGGCAACTATCTCAATAATCTCCTCGTTAATGGAATTCAGAACAAGTTCTCCGTATCCGTTGGCACAGAATATAATTACTTTTTTCATGACTGCACAAATGAAAATTTAAACATGTGGTATATCGTGTCAGAATCAAGATTCTGACATCGAAACTAAAAATGCAACGCAGGTTATTCACCTCAAAAAAGTTGCTGAAAGAGCCTCAATTGATTAATGAATTTTGAAATATCAGAGGCTGTCTTACTTTACTACATAGCCACTTGAATGCCTGTTGAATGGCATCTGAAGAATTTCCCTTTTCCCGGTATATTGTTCAACTAAGGAGGACTCAGTTGGACTGCACGAGAGTCCATAATGATCCAGAATCAAAATTCCTCCGTTTACAAGTCTTGGCCACAAAGCCTTAAGCGAAGCTTCAATAACATCTTGAATTGCGCAGTCAATAAAAACAATTTTGAATCTTAGCCATGGCCGTTCATCGATATACGGTATCAGTTCCTTGGTAGCATCCAGTTTATTCAGCACAGCTACACCATCAAGATCCTGAATGGTTATAAGCCTGTTCAATGTTTCATAATCAGCCGTATACAGACCTTCATTTTCCTTCGAATCATTCTCTCCAGGCTTCAGTCCCTGAAACCAGTCAAAACCGTAGACTCTGGTGACGTTGTTTCTTTCAAATGTCTTTATTAATTTTGCCCACAGCATAAAAGAAGCGCCTTTATATGTGCCAACCTCTGCGATGTTGCCTGATAGATTAAGAACCTTCTTGTACAGTTCATAAAAAAAGAGAGAGCGAGCCAGATTAACATTTCCAACAAAAACAGGAAAATTGTAAATAATATCCTTAATGGAAGGATTCATTTCTTCAAGTTCATCAATGTATTTGAAATAAATTTCATCATCTTTTGAAAATTTATTTGCCTCATTATCGACATTCATATAGGGCTCCTAAAACTTAATTTCACTGTCAGATATTATGAATAATCATGATGACACCAGCAAAAAACTCATTTATGCATATGAGTCATAAACACAGATTTCATATAATTTTTAATTTTAATTGAATCACTATCTTTTTTTTGCATAACATGACAAATTTTCAAAAAATAGTGTTCATTTTATTGAAACGCTACAATAATTTATCCAGACAGCAGCATCTCAAAAAGTGGCCATGTAATAATTTGTTCACGACAACGATATATAAAACGTTAAATTCTTAATCGCCCTTTAGCAATCAACTTGTTTCCAACAATGTCTGAATAATAGCAGTGTTCAGACACTGTCTTGAACGCTTACAAGTCCGCTTTGTTTCAGTTTCTCTATAACGGGCAATATGTTTTCAGTCGGTTCGTCAATAATTCCGCAGATATCAAACAAATCATTTCTTCCATCGGCATAAGCAATAAAATTGGTCATTGCTCTTATAGCATCATAACTGTTTTTCTGACTGACAGTAGGATAAAGTCCTCTCTTTCCAAGCTGCGGCTCGCAGAGAACCTGCATTTTGTATTTTTCATTTGCCTCCATGGAATCAATCCACTTTGTCATAACATCATAACTGCCCTGAAACCCTGATGGAGAAACCAAATCCATATTGTCAGCTGATGTGTGGTACTCAGGATAGGTACCGAACTTAGAACGGCAGAATGTTACTACTGGCAAATCAATTCCGGGTGCATTGTACTGTCTTTCATCCGAACCACGCTCAAGAAAGGAGTATGATGTGAAATGAGGACAGTATTTCAAAATAAGACTGAGACTCTTGTCGGCAAGTGTATTGCCATACCTTGAATGAACTATTGAAAAATCGCGATCATCACCTACACAACTGAGAACAATACCAGCATCAAGATTTTTCTTTAAATGCTTAAGATTATGATAGAGATAGGTTATAGAACCTATTGTCTCAGGATTGAGAAGAAAACGGTATGTATATTTTCGTTGCTTAATACTGCTGACATAGCGGACAAGTTCAGCCAGCAGGGCCGGACCTGAGCACTCATTATTGGCCATAGAAGGATGACAGGTATAACTCGTAATCAAAATTTCTTTTGCCAAAGTGCCTGGAATGACAAGATCTGCATAGGTAAGATTTCCATCGAACAGATCACTGTCTATATACATATGATATCTGCCGTCGCCGAGTGTTGACAGCTGTCTGGCGCTCATGCAGAATCCGAACCTCTCCTTATAATAGGAGGTTACATAAGGTACAGCATCAGGCTGGTCCGGCTGGGTGTACACATATTTCTTTAATTCCTCCAGACTGACCCATCTGTCTACAGGGATGGAATATCCTAAAACATGCAAATTGCTTTTCTTCATGTCAATAATGCGACAACCGTGCTCATCCTCTATATAAGCTTCTTTGATTCTCCACTCTTTGGGAACAGTCCAGTCAAACACACTGGTGCCGCTAGGGATCTCATGAATTCTGAAGTGATTTGATATATCTTTTTTATCTTCTGCTGATCTGGAAGCGGTGATATAGTCATCAATGATTTCAATTGTTTTTCTGACACCGTCCCCCGTTAGGCTTCTGTTCAATGGAAATAATCTTGCAGCAAGATCGTAAATTCTTTTCCCAGCATCTAATATTTGATCCATATCCAGTTTACATTCCCTAAAAAGTAGATAAAATTTTTCATAATCATGAATCTCTGCATCATTAAGACAGCAATTGAAAACTCGACTGATTCACCGGCAACAGTCAAACATAAATTTCCTTATTCCTGATTTCTTCATTACCTCTTTTCAGAAGAAATGCACCTGCAGATATCGTATGAACTACTATTCAGGAAATCACTTTTTCCCTACTTTTATTTCTGATAATCGTTGCATAATGCTCATACATGTCAGCAATTGTTGATTTCTGATTATTCCCAGCATCCTGTTTTCCCCATCAGATCTGATTTTATCTGCCATCAAACTTTTCTATCAGACACTGATGTTTCTTTGTTCTGGAATTATAACTGATACCAAGAAACAAAATGTTGCCGTAATAATCATTCCGACAATATCTGCCTGTATAATTTCTGTCTTTTATCTGATTGATGGCATCCAGCGCATCTGCATCCTTCTTAAACTCTATGATAAGTACCGGCAGATCCTGCCTCGTCTTAGGCACATACACCAAATCTACAAACCCTTTTCCTGACTGAAGTTCACGGTAACATTCGTATTCATAGTCAGTACTCCACATCAGTCCTGCTATCAGGGTAAATACCAGGGCCTCTTCACTGTTATACCCAAGCAGTGATACGTTTGGCGTGCTGTGGATTTCCTCCACTATTCTGGCTGTATTCTCTCCGTCCAGCTCCTTTATCGCCGTGAACAGTTCCTCTGAACGTCTGATTATCGACATGGAGTTGAACCATTTCTGACTCCTTACTATGGTTTTTAATGCTATCCTGATTTCCTTGTTAGGTACGTAGGCTGTTCTTATGTTTTCTCCGGCATCACTGCATCCAAGATATCCAAAACATACCAGCAGAGAAAATACTTGATCCTTATTTTCAATGGTTACCATGTCGTTCTGAAATGATCCCATATCAAACCGCACGGGACACCCCTCTATCAGATGTACAATATCATCTTTGATTCCATCGAAATTCTTGTTAATCAGCCAGACAACCTCTTCATTTGATGATGTTCCGCTCCAGTAACTTTTACACTTGCCGTCACTCATAGCCAGCACTACAGAATTTGGATTGTATATATCTTTATTATTCAGTTTGTATCCTTCGTACCACTCTCTGAGATTAGTCAGAGATATATTGCTGTTAAAAGTTCTGCAAATCTGACTTACCTCTTCCTCGGTAAACCCGAAATACTTCTCATATGGCTCCGGCGACATCATGTTGTACTCATCAAACATGTTTAAGGCGGACTGGGAATTGTATTTCTTGATGGGCAGTATTCCTGTCAGATAGACCAGCGAAAAACACCTGCTCACACTGCCGGACTTAAACAAATCCTTCAGCAAATCTATAAAATTTTTCTGAAGCTGTTCATCATCTCTGTATTCTCGATAAATTAAATCCCATTCATCCATTATCAGAACAAAAGTTGCTTTTAAATCCTGAAATAAAGCATCAAAAGCACCGTGAAGCGAAAATTTTCCGACTTCGTTATCGTCAAGCACCTTTTTAAACTTCTGATTTTTCCGCAGTTCCCTGACTGTCTGATACCTTAAAAAATCAACAATATCCATGTCACTGTCTTTGTTTTCTTTAAGGTAATCCCTGAAATCTGCCTGCACTGCATTCATATCCCAGTAAATTACATTGCTTTTGTTCAGATATTTTTCATACAGAGACTCTTCACTACTTTCTGCTCTGTCATCTGCTGCGCCATATGCACCACAGGCAGCAACCTTTTCCATACAGTGATCTGCATTAGCGTTATCTCGGCACCTGTCTCCAGTCTGTTCTTCTCTGCCTGATGATGCATCTGATTCAATTTTGAATTCAGCCTCTGCTTTTGTTTCGTAACACGTTAAATCTTCACCGCTGCCATGAAAATTATCACTGTCTCTTTGTCCTGCATCTGCCGAATTCTGCTGCTGTTCGTTCTTAGGTTTATATCTGGTGATTTTAAGTCCTTTAAACAGTTCTCTGCTGTCACAGCCACAGGAATAATATGCAGCCAGCATCTGTGCCGTTACCGTTTTCCCAAATCTGCGGGGTCTGGTCATTGCTATAAAACATCTTTCACAGTTAAACAGCTCTATGGTCTTTCCTATAAAATCAGTTTTATCTACAAACAATCCTTCTGACTTTTTCATTACCAGTTTTGAAAAACTGTTCCAGTTATCAGGATTTAAAATATTCCCCATCTCAAAATCCAACCCATAACAACATGCAACGAACAAAAAAACAATACACTCAGTCATTCATAATAAAAATCACACCAGAAGTTACTGCATAAATACTGTTCAGATACCTGCACAGCAGGAACCATTCACTCTCCTGAAAACTTTATCTGCCATCAAACTTTTCTATCAGACACTGATGTTTCTTCGTCCTGGAATCATAACTGATACCAAGAAGTAAAACGTCGCTGTAATAATCATTCCGACAATATCTATCTGTATAATTTCTGTCTTTTATCTGGTTGATGGCATCCAGTACATCTGCATCCTTCTTAAACTCTATGATAAGTACCGGCAGATCCTGCCTCGTCTTAGGCACATACACCAAATCTACAAATCCTTTTCCTGACTGAAGTTCACGGTAACATTCGTATTCATAGTCAGTACTCCACATCAGTCCTGCTATCAGGGTAAATACCAGGGCCTCTTCACTGTTATACCCAAGCAGTGATACGTTTGGCGTGC
>JAEEGG010030192.1_pt1 | contig 10078 bp, 7 predicted proteins | sample 9134161 | NCBI WGS metagenome assembly JAEEGG01 (sample SAMN16246543, study PRJNA631951) | gut metagenome | biome: gut microbiome; feature: rumen; material: CR-attached | host: Bos | place: Iran: Karaj | collected 2018-10 | reverse complement strand
CCGCCTCGACAACATTGCCTACCGTCTCGGATTCTCGCCCACGCGTGCGGGTGCCCGCCAGCTGGTCTCCCACCGTCACGTCACGGTGAACGGCCACATCTGCAACATCCCGAGCGCGATCGTCCGTCCGGGCGATGTCGTCTCCGTGCGCGAGAAGGACCGTAACATGGTCTCCGTGGTGGAGTCGCTCAAGGGGCACAAGTCGCCGGTCGTCGGCTGGCTTGCCTGGGATGAAGCGAAGATGGAGGGTACGCTGCAGAGCGTTCCCGGCCGTGAAGAGATACCCGAGAATGTAGAGATGCAGCTTATCGTCGAACTTTTCAGTCGTTGATAGGTTGGGCCGCAGTTTTTTCCGTTTTCTCAAAGGAGGTTTTCCATGCCGATCCGTTTGAGCCGTTTTGAAATGCCGCACAAGATCGAGAAGGACGAGAGCAACGCCACCGGTACGTACGCCCGCTTCGTCGCAGAGCCGTTTGAGATCGGCTATGCGCGCACGATCGGGAACTCGCTGCGCCGCGTGCTCCTCTCCTCCATCGAAGGTTGCGCGATCTCCAGCGTGAAGATCGCCGGCGTTCATCACGAGTTCGCCACGATCAAGGGGTGCGCCGAGGATGTCACCGACATCATCCTCAACCTGAAGCGCGTCCTGCTGAAGTCGTTCTCGCGCGAAGCGACCTCGATTTCGCTGAAGAAGAAGGGGCCGTGCACCGTGTATGCCGGCGACTTCGCCGAATCCAATTCCATCGAGGTGCTCAATCCCCGTCAGGAGATCTGCACGCTCGAGTCCGATGGTGTCCTTGACCTTGAGTGCGAGCTGAAGGTCGGCCGCGGGTTCTGCCTCGCGGACGCGAACAAGACGCCCGATCAGGAGATCGGCCGCATCGCGATCGACTCCATCTTCTCGCCTGTCACGCGCGTGAACTTCCTCGTGGAGAACACCCGCGTGGGCCAGCGCACGGACTACGAGAAGCTCATCCTCGACATCTGGACCGACGGCCGCGTGACGCCCGACGATGCGCTCAAAACCGCCGCCGCCGTCCTCCGCCGCCATCTCGACGTGTTCGTCGATTACGCGCAGGAGGAGATCCTCGAGTTCGAGGAGGGCGACAACAAGGGTGCCGACGAGCGCGAGCGCCTGCGCAAGCTCCTCAACATGTCCGTCAACGAGATCGAACTTTCGGTCCGTGCGGCGAACTGCCTCAACAACGCGAACATCGCGTCGGTGGGCGAACTCGTCTCGAAGACCGAGGCGGACATGCTCAAGTACCGCAACTTCGGCAAGAAGTCGCTTACCGAGATCAAGGACAAGCTCAAGGAGCTCGGCCTCTGCCTCGGCTACAAGTTCGATGCCGATCTGCTTGAATCGAAGAAGTAATTTCAGGAGACACCGACAATGCGTCACCAGAGAGTTGTTAAGAAGTTCGGTCGTTCCAAGGAACACCGCGATCTCATGATGAGGAACATGGTCTCGAACCTGATCCTCGCGGAGACCATCAAGACCACGCTGCCGAAGGCCAAGGAGGCCCGCAAGCTCGCGGAGAAGCTCGTCACGATCGCCCGCAAGGGCGACCTCGCGGCGCGCCGCCTCGTGGCTTCGCGTCTCACCCAGCCGAAGGCGGTGAAGAAGCTGTTCGAGAAGATCGTGCCGGCGCTGGAGGGCCGCAAGGGCGGCTATACGCGCATCCTCAAGCTGTTCACCCGCAAGGGCGATGCGGCGAAGATGGTGCTGCTGCAGTGGGTCTGCGTCGAAGAGATCAAGGACGAAGCGCCTGCGGCCGAGGAGAAGGCCGCCGAGGCGAAGTAAGAAGGGGTAATCCCTTTTTGAGACAGACCGGCGAGTCCCACTTCGGATCCGTCGGTCTGCGTTTTTTTTCAGGGCGCGTGGTGAAACGGCAGACACGCTGGATTTAGGTTCCAGTTCCGAAAGGAGTGAGGGTTCAAGTCCCTCCGCGCCCACCAAGACAACAAGAAGGAGAACTGAACGATGAAGCGGTTAGTGGCGATGGCTTTCTTGGGAGCGTGCGTGGCGGCGACCGCCGGCACCCGCAAGATCACGGTGCGGATCCCAACGGAGAATCTGGACGAGTTCCGGCGCGTGGCCGAGCTGGCGAAGGAACTGGGCGCGAACCATGTGTGGGCCACGCAGATCGAGCCGTCGATGTGGATCTGGGACCGCGACCGCACCGATCCCTATCCGAACTGGGGACTCGAGAACGCGACCGTCTTCAAGTTCGTGGTGCCGGAGGCCCTGAAGGAATGGCTCCCCGCCGACTACGCCCGCCGCAACTTCGAGACGCTGGCGGCGCGCGGCAAGATCCTCCGCGAACTGGGGCTCAAGGCGCAGTTCCAGGGGAATGAGCCGGCCTTTTTCCCGGAGGAGGTCTATCGCGCGCATCCAACGTGGCGCGGGCCGCGCTGCGACCAGGCGCGCCGCGCACGCCACGAATACTATGCGCCCTGCGTGGACAACCCCGAGGTGCGCGCGCTCTACTTCGAGGCGGTGAAGACGATCTGCACGGCGTGTCCGTTCGACGCCTTCTCCTTCCTCTCCAACGACTCCGGCGGCGGTCTCTGCTGGGCCGAGGGGCTTTACGCCGGCGAGAACGGCCCCGCCCGCTGCAAGGGCCGCTCGATCGGGAAGCGCATCACCGACTTCCTCTCCATCTTTCAGGAGGCGGCCAAGGCCGCCGGGCTGGGCGACGTGGAGGCGAATGTGTTCCACATCGGACCGACCGACGAGATCAAGACGCTTCCGCTTCTCAAGCCCGGGCAGAGCGTCAACAACAAGACCCTGACCACGCAGGCGCGTCAGGTCGGCGTGGGGCGCGCCGGCTACGGCGACTTCACGTTCCCCGTGTGGCTTCTGCCGCCTCTCGTCGACTATGCGCGCGGGCTGCAGCGGATGGCCGCCGCGAAGGACGCGAACCTCTCGTTCACCTTCCGTTCGCTCGAGGATGTGGACGCCATCGAGTTCGTGAAGCGCTATCAGGGACGGATCGCGCCCGGCGAAGCCGCCGCGCAGAAGTCGCTTGAGGAATTTGCCGCGTCCCGCGTCGGCGCGGAGGACGCCGTGGTGCTCACCGGCATCTGGAACGATCTGGAGCGGATCTACGAACGGGTGGACTACATGCAGACGGGCGGACGCATCTTCATGCTCGGCACCGTCCACCAGCGTTGGCTCACGCGTCCGTTCGTTGCGTTCCCGGAGGAGCTCAAGCCGGAGGAGAAGGACTACTACCGCGCCTATCAGTTCCAGGCGCAGACGGAGGCCGATGCGGATGACATGTCCGACCTCCAGGCCAACAAGTGGCTCAAGGGCTACGGGGCGGCCAACCTCGTTCAGAAGACGGTGTTCCGTCTCTCGCCGATCATCACCGGCGCCATCGCGTCCGCCGAGAAGCTGGCGAAGCGGCATGCGAACGAGCCGTATGGGAAGGAGCTTAAGCTTCTCGAGCTGCGCCTCAGGGCCTTCCGCTTCGTCATCCGCAACATGCTCCGCGCGGTGACGTTCCAGGACCTGATGGACCGGAGCGACCGCCATTCGCCGCCCAAGCCCGATAGCCCGGCTCTCCGCGAACAGGGGGATGCGCGGCTTGCCACGATCAACCAGCTCGTGCGGGACGAGATCGACGACAGCCTCGAACTGGCGGCGCTCATCGATGCGGCACCGGGGCGCCTCTTCGATACGGCCCCCACGAAGGCGTTCACGAGCGTGATGCACTTCGAGCCGGATCTTTCGGCGTCGCTCCGCAAGAAGGCCGAGATCATGGAGAACCACCGCCGCGACTTCCTGCGTTTCCTCCGCAGCTACAACCGCTAATCCCCATCCCTTTACACGCTCTACACGTTCTACACGGCTAAACTCCAAACCCTAAACTGGAAACGCTAAACTCCCGATGGACGACCTACAGGTTCCAATTCCGCCGCGATTGGACGGAGATCAACTCTCCGCCTACGTCATCGAGGCGCAGCGGATCGCCGATGAGGCGATGCTTCAGGAGGAGCAGGCTGACGCTTGCTTGGGCATGCCTGAAGAGGAAGGCGCAGCGGGTGATCTGTTTTCGTGGGATGAAATAGCCCAGCCCCGAAGATTTTCTCGCCGTCACGCCGTTCTTGTGGAGGCGATGCCTTGCCGATCGCAGGCAAAAGAGCCTGTGGCGCCGCCGTCCCGCAAGATGCCGCCGGATCTTCACGCCGCCGTCCTGAGCTTCCCGGCCCGGCTTCTCACCTACGTCAACGAGAAGTGCGGCGGCGTTGCGCCGATGGCCTACAAGCGCGCCGGCGTGAGCCGCCAGATCTATTCGCGCATCGTCTCGCGCGACGATTCCACGGTGGACAAGCGCACCGCCATGCTTTTCTGCGTAGGCCTCCAGCTCGAGATGAAGGAGGCGGAGCTTCTCATGAAGTCCGCGGGCTACGCGTTCTCCGGCACGCTTCCGGAAGATCGGGTGTTCAGCTATTGCATTGAGAAGAAGATCTGGAACCTGCTCGACATCAACGACATCCTCGTTGAGTGCGGGCTCCGGCCGCTGACCGCGGAAAAGAATCCGTACCAGTGATGTCAATGCAGGATTGACATTTGCGCGGCGACGGCTTTTTTGCGTTGCGCTTGTGGTATCATCCGCCCCGTTTCAAACGAAAGGAGCATACCATGAACAACAACGAGAAAAGCTACATGCATGTCGCGCTGGTCCTCGACGCATCGGGGTCCATGGCGGGAATCCGGAACGCAACCGTCGAGTCGCTGAAGAAGTTCTTCAAGGGATTCGCGAGCGAGGAGGATAAGACCATCCTGGACGTCTGGCAGTTCAACGACAGGGTGCGGCATATCGTCGATGGCGCAGACCTGGCGAAAGGCGCGCCCGAAACGCTGGAAGGGTACGAGACCGACGGCTGCACCGCGCTCTACGATGCGGTGTGCGTGGGGATCGACGAACTCGGGCGGAAGCTCGCGGCGATGCCGGAGGCGGAACGTCCTGACGGCGTGGCCTTCGCCATACTGACCGACGGGTTCGAGAACGCCTCCACGGACTTCACCGCCCGGGACGTGAAGTCGCGCATCATACACCAAACGGTCACGTACAACTGGAAGTTCCAGTTCCTCGCCGCGAACCAGGATGCCATCACGGCGGGTACAGGGCTCGGGATCGCCGCGCGCGCCTGCGCCCAGATCGACGCAACGGAAGACGGCATCGAGTGCATGTGCGCCTCGGGAGGTTCGTTCTCAATGGCGTTGGGTGAGGCGCGAAGGGTCGCCCGTCAGGCGCGTTCCCGCCGCCGCACCAACCACTAACGACTAACCACTAACCACTAACCACCAACCACTTTTATCGCGCCGTAGCTTCAGCGAAGGCGGAAGCCACTTTTATCTAAAACTCTCCCCCTGAGACAGGGGGAGTGCCCGGAAGGGCGAGGGGGTATGATTCTCACGCTTGTCATACTCCCCCGGCCTCCGGCCACCCCCTCTATCTTAGAGGGGGAGCTGTCACCACTAACGACTAACCACTAGCCGGCGGGGTTGACAAGATTTGCGGTTTTAGGTATATTTCGCCTTCTTAACAAGAATAGGAGTTTTTATGGCAATCAGAAAGTGCCTAATTGCTGTGGTTTGCTTTCTGGCGGCGGCCGTTGCGTGCGCGAAGACGAATACCCTCGTGAACGGAGCGAGCGACTGGTCGCTGCCGGGAAGCTTCGTCGAGAACCGGACGCTTGAGCCGGGCGACTCGGTCATCATCAACGCGAACTGCACCGGCACCGTGTACGACGCCTCGGCGGCGATCGTCAGCTCGCTCGACCGCGTGATCCTCACCACACACAAAACCGCCTGCATCATCATCGACATCAGCACCAACACCACGTTCGGATGCGCGATCAACGACGGCACGAGCGGCCAGGCCCAGTTCGGCACGATTATCAAGCGCGGCGACGGCGAGGCGAGCTTCACCTCCTATTCCCGCACCATCGACGATCCCTCCCGCTCGGCATACGTGCGCGACTACGCGACGCATCTCCACATCGAGAAGGGGGACGTGCGCTTCCCGGACATAACGGATGTCCCGCGCGCCGCCGATGGCGACAAGCGCTACTACTACGTTCCGTACATCGTGATGAACGAGGGAACCCGTCTCTTCACCTCCTCCGGCGCGGCTTTCTTCCTGAAGTACATCGACGGTTACGGCCTGGTCACGAACGATTACGGGCGCACCTCGAAGTACGACCTCATCCGGGTCGCCTATGATACGACGACGGCGCAACACTGCGATTTCCACGGGCGGATCGAGGCGAACGGCTATTCCGGCGCCTGCATCGTACAGGGGAACCGCATGAATTTGTGCGGCACGGAAAGCACATTCACGAGGCCGCTTCAAACGGGCGAAGACACAAGCAATCTCCCCTACGTGAGGACGGGCGTCATGAAGTTCGGCAATACGGGCGAGCCGTCCTCCATCGGCACGAATCAGTACATATACGCCTATGCCTCCCGCCTCATCTATCTCGGTATCGGCGAAAGCTGCAACAAGTACCTCCTCTTCGTGTCGAATCTCGACGCGCCCGCCATTCTCGATGGCGGCGTCACCGGCGGACTCGACTTCACCGGAAGGCTTTACAACGGCTCCGGTGTGTCGTCCGCCTTGCATCGCAGGATTGAGCTCTCCGGCGACCACACGAACGCCTGCAAGATATCCGGCGCGTTCCACAATCGCACAAATTCGGGCGGCGTGACGCGCTCGTTCCACATCACCAAGACGGGCAAGGGCGTCTGGCACCTGAACCGGGACGCGAATGGGTTCCTGGGCGGCGTCGCGGTCGAGGACGGAATCCTGCGGTTCAACACGCTCGCCGCCAAGGGCATCGAGTGTTCGCTCGGCCTGGCGACCGTGCTCACCGACGCCTACGCCGGCAGCGATGTGGAAGGGCATGCGGTGGACTACGCGATCTGCCTCGGCGGCGCATCGACGGAAGGCACGCTCGATCATGTGGGACCCGCCGCCGCGACGTCAGCCGGCCGCCCGATGGCGGTGCGGTCGGCCGGGCGCATCGCGGCGAACGGCGGCGCGCTGACGATCAGCGACATCTACGGCCTCGGCGCGGGCGCGAAGACGCTTACGCTCGACGGCAGCAACACAGCCGATAACGTCGCATTCGACGTCCGCGACGGCGACGGCACGCTTTCGGTGGTCAAGGAGGGGAAGGGGTCGTGGACCATCGCCCAGACCTCCGGCTCGTACGGCTTCACCGGTGCACTGGACGTGAGGGGCGGTACGGTCAAGATCATTGGCGACCATAGCGGCCAGCCGTTCAACAGGTTCCGCCTCTGGCTCAAGGAGAACGCCTATGCGAACGGCGCCTATTCGGAATACTACAGTGCTTCGGACACCAGCACGAGAAATTTCATGATCCACCGGTTCGCCCTCTTCGACGCGGATGGCAATGCCCAAACGCCTGGGTTGGCGGCGCAGCCGACCGGAACGGCGCTCGCGCCCGGCCAGTACGCCTATGCGTTCGCCGAACGCCTCTATTCGGCGTCGCTGACAGGCTTGACCGGGCTTGAGAATCTGCTCGCGGGAACCGGTACCAGTAACAGAAGCCAATGCAGGGCGATGTACGATCTTAACGTGAACGACCCTAATACTTGGGTGGCCATCGATATGTACATGACGAACGGAACTCCCGCCATCAAGACGCTTGACTACTCGTTCTATTACGCGCTCGATGGTGGCACCACCCCTCCCTATGCCTCTCGCCAGAATCCAACGGCGATGGCGCTTGAGGGCAGCGCGGACGGCCTCACCTGGGAAAACGTGTGGACGTCGAACAACATCCCGCTCGCCACGGTCCGCAACACACTTGTGATATCGGGCAAGGGCATCGGGAATGACACGAACCTCGCCAAGGCGCTGGTCGGAAACACCCGCGGCGCCCGGATCAGCCATTCCTATCCCACGAAGTCAACAGGGCTCATCGCTGCCACGTCGTTCTCCGTGGCGTCGAACGCGACGCTCCGCACGGACGGCGCCGCGCTCGCCTTCGCGAATGGCGTGACGTGGCGGATTTCGGCGGCGGGCGGCGGAACGCTTCAGGGCTTCACCCTGCCGGCGGAAGGCACGCTCGATGTGAGCGACCTGCCGTCCGGCGCCTCGCAGCTGAGGCTCCCCGTCACGTGCGTGGACGTGTCCGGGCTTGACAACGTCGCCGGCTGGTCGATCGTATCGGGCGCATCCGATCTTGCTGCGCGCTGGAGTGTCGGCGTACGGAACGGCGAGATCTGGATGTCGCGCCGCGGTTTCTGCGTGACAATCAAATAACGGAGATGACGATGAAGACAGCATCCTATCTGATCGGCCTGCTCGCGGCCGTGGCGTTTCTGCCGCAGGCGAACGGGGGCGTTCACATCACGTCGAAGGAGACGCTGGGCGTACGCGAGGTCCTGATCAAGCCCGACTACAGCCGCGACAAGATCATAGACCGCGTGACGTGCGACTTCGAGCAGCCGCTCGACCTTTCCGCGGCATGGGGGACCACGTTCGAGTTCTACACGGATGACATCTCCGCCTTCAGCGGTTTCGTGCTGCTGCTCCGCACGGGCGGCCGGCATAAGCCCACGGGATGGTATGTGTACCGTCCGCATCCCGTGGCGGAAGGCGAAGGCGGGTGGCTTCGGATGACGCTTGCGCGGAAGCCGGCATCCACGCTGGACGCGCCGGAAGGCTTCGACCGCATCACCTGCATCCGCTTCACGGGCTACTTTGTGGACGAACGGAGGCCGAAGGAGGTGGGCTTCCGCGATTTCAGGGTCCTACACGAGAGCCCGAAGGCGGAACTGACGGATGTCCATGCGCGGACGGCGGCGACGGCGGACCAGACGCGCGCGATGCCGTCGAAGGCCGGGGAACGCCGACTCGCCTGGACGCACGTCGAGACGCATGGCGGCGAAACGCCGGACTGGGAAGCGGTTGCCGCCCACGCGAAACGCGTCGGCATCACCGACCTGCTCCCGCTCCTCTCCTGGAACGGCGGCGCGTACTTCCCGTCCGCCGTGACCGGCTACCGGAAGGAACTTGTGGAGAAGCATGGCGACCAGCTCGAGAAGTGCCTGGCCGCCTGCCGCCGTCATGGGATAAAGTGCCATGTCTGGAAGGTGAACTGGCGGCTTCGCGGCTCAAAGGAGATGGAGGCACGGATGCGCGCCGAGAAACGGCTGCAGCTGATCCGGCAGGACGGCAAGCCCGAGAAGCCGCTCGTGGAGGGCGAGTGGCTGTGCCCCGGCGATCCGCGCAACCTGAAGCTTGAGAGCGACGCCATGTTCGAGTTGGCGGGGAAGGGGGTGGACGGCATCCACTTCGACTACATCCGCTACAACGGCCGCACGGGCTGCTTCTGCGACGGCTGCCGGGCGCGCTTCGAGAAGCGGATCGGGCGGAAGGTGGAGAACTGGCCCGCGGATGTGGAACTGAAGGCCGCCCCGCTCGCGCAGGAGTGGGATGCGTACCGCAAGGAGACGATCAGCGCGCTTGTGGAGGACGTGGCGAAGCGCGTGCGCAAGGCCTATCCCAAGGTTGAGATCTCGGCGGCGGTGCAGTCGTACAACCCCATGGACATGCCGAACGCGCAGGACTGGCCGCGCTGGTGCCGCGAGCGTTGGGTGGATTTCGTCTGCCCGATGGACTACACGCCCCTGAGCGTGCTCCTCGGAAACAAGGCGCGGCCGCAGAAAAAGGTGATGGACGCCACAGGCGTGCCGGTCTATCCCGGCATCGGCATCTATTCCGGCCGCTCCCGGCTGGACGCCCTTGCCGCCGCCCGGCAGATCGAACTTCTGCGCAGCATGGGGTTCCAGGGCTACACGTTCTTCTCGTTCCGCGCCGACACCTATCCCGAGTTCGATGTGCTGGCGCAAGGCCCAATGCGCTGAAACGGCAACCTGTTGAGAAGTTTGGAGGTTTGGAAGTTTAGAGGTTTGGAGGTTTGGAATCGTCCTCCAACTCTAAACTCTAAACTGGAAACTGGAAACTCTAAACTCTGAACTAACCCCAGCCACTAACCGTGCCATCTTGCATGAAACCAAACGGTATGATAC
>JAEEGG010030191.1_pt1 | contig 10078 bp, 13 predicted proteins | sample 9134161 | NCBI WGS metagenome assembly JAEEGG01 (sample SAMN16246543, study PRJNA631951) | gut metagenome | biome: gut microbiome; feature: rumen; material: CR-attached | host: Bos | place: Iran: Karaj | collected 2018-10 | reverse complement strand
TCCTCGATACCCAGCTGGGCGCTGTTGCCCACTGCCCACACGCTATTGAACTTCAATCCGTTGCTCATGCCGTACTCCTTGATGAACACGGCGGTGGCACCGCTGCCAGTGATGAAGTCCACACCCTTGGGATCCAGCGGGGGAATGGGGGTGTCGAAGCAACCGGCATAGTTCACGTTGAGGAAGCCGGTGCAGTTGGGGCCGATGAGCGAACCGCCGACACTGTTGATGGTGTCGACGATGTGCTTCTCGATTTCTGCGCCTTCGTGGCTCTCCTCAGAGAAGCCGGCGCTGACGATGATGAAGCCCTTGCAGCCTTTCTCCTTGGCCAGCACGTCGACCGTCTGGGCGCAGAACTTGGCGGCGATGCAGAGGATGGCGCAGTCGACCTGCGGAAGGTCGTCGACCTTGGCGTAGCATTTCACGCCCTGCACCTCGGTCTCCTTGGGGTTCACGGCGTAGACCTGTCCCTTGAAGGGACTCTCGAGGAGGTTCTTCAGCGACTTGCCGCCGGGCTTATGGACATCGGACGAAGCACCGCAGATGACGATGCTACGGGGATTGAGTAGTTCTTTTGCTATCATTTCTGGTTAATTGTTTTTATAATTTTTAACTATTATAACGCTGCCAACCGAATATTATTGTACAGTGAGGAAAAAAATATGCCACCTGACACACAAAACATAGAAGCTTGATTTCCAGGCTTACATCTGGTTGTTCTTTGGTTGTTCTTTGGATAAAGTCAAAGAACAACCAAAGAACAACCATACACAAGTCTGAAAAACAAGCCAATACACATTGCACAATAATTGTATGCCGAAGACGTTATTTCTATGTATGACATGTAACTACAACATTCGGCACACCACCGACGCCGACATCGCCGCCGTGATGCGGATGTTCAACTATTCGCGCGGCCTGATGCGCGCCGACGGCAACACAGTGCAGTGGACCGGCTACCCCACCGCCGACGACTTGAACATGGACATCCGAAGCGGTGTGTCGTACATCATCGAGCAGGACAGCACCCTCGTGGGCACTTTCGCCATGGTACCGGGAATAGAGCCTACCTACGGTGTCATCGACCACGGCCGTTGGATCGACGAGCAGACGCCATACGTCACTGTGCACCGCATGGCCAAATGTGCCGGTGTCCACGGCATCGCCGACTTCGCATTCCGCATCGCCAAAGAACGCTACAATCACCTGCGTGTGGACACCCATGCCACCAACCGCGCCATGCGGCACCTTCTCGACAAGGAAGGGTTCGTCTACTGCGGCATCATATACATGCCCGACGGCTCGCCACGCGTGGCCTACGAGTGGTGGCGCTACGACGAGGTGCCAGCTGACCTTAAGGCATGGGTCGAGGACACAGTGCTACCGCAGCACGAACACTACGACAGCGCCCACCGTCCCGACCACATACGCCGCGTCATCGCCCGAGCCATGATGATGGCAAAAAACGTAAAGTCTGAAACGGATAGTCAAGACTCCGAGAGACTTTCCACTTTCCACTTTCCACTTTGCACTTACACCGCCGCCGCGATGCACGACATAGGCATCTGTGAAGGGCGCGAAGTGCACCACCTGGCCTCGGGCCGCATCATCCGTGCCTGCCAAGAGCTGCACCAATGGTTTACTGACGACGAGATCGAGCAGATAGCCCAGGCTGCCGAAGACCACCGCGCCTCGGCCACCTCGAAGCCTCGCTCCATGCTGGGCTGCATCCTCGCCGAGGCCGACCGCGACGTGGAGCCCGAGACCATCGTGCGCCGCACCGTGGAATACGGCCTCTCGCACTATCCCGAACTGGACCGCGAGGGCCACTGGCAGCGCACCCTGCAGCACCTCGACGAGAAATATTCCGAACACGGCTACATCAAACTGTGGCTCGACGACTCGCCCAATGCCGCCCCGCTGGCCGAGCTACGCGACCTCATCCGCGACCACTCGCGCCTCCGCCCACTCTTCGACGAGCTCTTCGACACATTAACACATTAACGCACTAACACATTAACGCATTCCCATGAACACCGTCCTTATCATCCTGGCCTTCATCTGCCTCATCGTAGGCATCCTCGGTGCCATCATCCCCGGCCTGCCGGGACCACCCATCAGCTGGGTGGGACTTCTGCTGGCAAGCCTCACGCCTTTCGTTTCCTGCAGCACAGCACTGCTGGTCGTAACCGCCGTGCTGGCACTGATAATCACCGTGCTCGACTATCTGGTGCCGTCGCTCTCTACCAAACGGCAGGGAGGGTCGAAATACGGCATCTGGGGCTGCAACATAGGCCTCGTCATATCCATCATCGGGCTGCCCTTCGGTCCACAGGGCCTGCTGGGCGTCATCTTCTGGCCCTTTGTCGGCGCCCTGGTGGGCGAATACATAAAAAGCCGAGAAATGGGCCCAGCACTCAAGTCTGCCTGGGGCGCATTCCTCGGCTTCGTCACCGGCACACTGCTCAAGCTTGTCTACTGCGTAGTGCTGCTGGTCATCGTGATAGTTGGTTTTTTCTGAAAAAATGATAGCCGTAGGCTCACGCCCACGGCTATCATTTTTTTGCTCCCGAGTGGCTATCCGGCAACCTTGGTGCAGTCAGGTCAGCGGAAGTGCCATCGGTACTTCTATTACAGCTCCATGCCGATGCGGATACCGGCACCGGAGCGGTTCATCTTCTCGTAGTAACCCGATCTGTAGTTGTATGCCTCCGACGGCTCGTAGAAGGTGCCGGTAAGCATGACGCTGATGGCGAAGTGGTGCTTCGAGGCGAAGCGCACGCCGAAACCGAGGTCGGCATAGAGGCCATTATTCTCGGAGATGTAGGAGCCTGCGCGGAACGAGAGAACCGGGCTGACGTTGCTGCGATAGCTGAAGTTGTAGCGCACGGCGGCATAGATGGGCATCAGGAAGCAGTCTTCGTTGCCCTGCAGTGTGAAGCCGAGACCGACATAGCACTTGTCGTTCATGTAGAAACCGTGGGTGGTGCCCACGCCGATGAGCGAATGCTGCTTGCTGACGAGCTGCATGCTGTTCTCCTCCTCGATAAAGGCGCGGTAGCCGCTGGGGATGCTCACTCGCGATTCCTCCTGTGCCATGAGACACTGCGTGGCGGCAGTCAGGAGTACTGCCGCAATGACGATTATCTTTTTCATTGTTGAATGTGTTTTTTGTTTCTTGTTTTTTTTATTTAACGTCGGTTGTCATTCTTTATTGTGTGTCACGTCAAAAAGCCCATCCTATGCGGGTGGAAAACTGCGTGCCGAAGTAGACGGGAAAGGCTTCGCCCGAAATGTCGTTGTCTTCGTTCATCACCAGCCCTAGCACTGTACCCATGGTGCTCTCGATAGTAAGGCCGAAGGGTATGTTGACCTTGATGCCGAAGGCCAAGGTGGGCCGCAGGGCCTGGTCGTGGATGGTATAGCGGGCGGTGTGTATGTCCCAGCCATCATTGCCGGTGAAGCAGTTGAAGGGTACCCAGGCACGGGTGAAGTTGGCACCGAAGCCGAAGAACGGCATCACACCGTTGCGACGCTGGCGGTTCAGATAAAGACGGTATTGCGCCTGGGCGAACAAGACATGCGTCGTCATGGGACGACTGACGGGCTTCATGAAGTTGCCGCCGAGGTCGAAGGCCACGGCCGAATGGTTGGCGATGCGGTACTCGTAGTTGAGATCGATGCTCGAGGCTATGGGCGACAGCAGATTGAACTTCACAGCATGGCGTGCCACGCCGTCTTCAGGTTGCTGGGCACGAACTGAGTTGAAAATAGGAAGTTGAAAGTTGAAAATCAGGAATGCTGTTATTAGAATAATACGTCTCATAACAGACCTCCTTTCATCATGGAGCCATCGATTATGGCGTTAGTATCGACAGCCGTGGTGTCTATCGTCGTGGTGTCGGGCTGCAGGTTCCACCAGTCGGGATGCTGCCACTTGCCGGGCCACAGGACGACGGTGTCGTTGCGGCTGTTGTTGAAATTGCCGGCGAAATCCCAATAGAGGGTGTCGTTGCCGCGGGTGATGAGCAGGAAATACTCCTCAAAACTGAACTTAGCGCCAGCAGGCTCCTGCATATACGGATTGTCGAAACCACGGATGTACTGGAAGCCCCAGCGGCCCCGGGCGTCGGTGACGGCCTGGCCGAGATACTTGCTGTCGGCATCTGGTTCCATATAATTCGACTCGCGGAAGGTGAGCGTGTCGCCCGCCAGCGGCGTGGTCTTGGTGCTGTCGGCATACAGCGTGCCGCGGATAATCTGCTCCGAATAGGGCTTGCAAGCCGCGAAGAGCATCGCGACGAGGAGCAGAGGGATTAGCTTCAGTTTCATAGCAGTGTTATTTCTTTAATGCCTGTAGTTTGTACACTTTATTCTTCTTGTCATAGGAGACGATGACCACGTAGCCCTCCTTGCCGCGCTCGCTGGCCCATTTCTCGGCCTCGCGACGATTGCCGGTCTTGAAGGAGAGCGGACGCTTGGCATCCAGCGTGTCCGTCACCTGTTCGTAGGTAGTGGAGGTGCACTGAAAGAGCACGGGATATCCCTCGCCGACCTTGTCGAAAAGCATGACGATGAAGTCGTCCCACTCGGTGTCGCCACGCAGCACGAGGTCGAACGACTCGCCGTTGACGGCGTAGGTCACCTTGCGGACTGGAGTGCCGTCCTCAAAATAATGCTCATTGCTGCATCCCGCAAAGGCAGCGGGCAGGACAAGCAACATCAGTAATGGCAGTAGTCTTTTCATATACATATATTATTATTGTTCAAGATTGTCGAATTGGTGGCTTAGCAGGCGGTCGTACTGTACCTCGGTGGCGATATGGAAGATGCATACAGTGCTCTCGGAAGGCCACAGCACCACGAGGTCGCAGAGACCGGGGGCGAAGGGTACGCGCTGCTCGGGATGTTCCTTGGCGGCGAGGTAGTGGACGAAGAAGTCGTCGTCGGCCTCGACGTCGAAGTTGGGCATATCGAGGTCGCGCAGCAGGGTGGCCCAAGAGGTGCTGTCAGTGGCATGGAGGAGGGTAACATCGACCCGCTCGTCGCCGCCGATGTGCTTGTCCTTGATGTAGGTGGCATCGACACCCTCGACCGCAGCATAGTGGCGGTAGACGTTGCCACACTGGTCGGGCGACAGCGTGCGGGGCCACAGGCGGAAGGCCAGGGTGCCTCCTAGGACAACCACACAGAGCAGCAATGTTATGAGCCAACGGCGTTTCACAGGTTCTCTATCACATAGTTTACATCGGAGAGCACGGCGGCACGGTCGGCGCTTGTCATATCGCGTCCGTCGGGCACCGAGGTGCAGGCAATCACCCCTGCCGCCAGCACGACGGCTACCACCGCGACGACGGCATAGTGGCGCACGGCAGCCACGAGACTACGGTGGCCATAGCCTGCGTCGACCTCGGCGAGTAGACGCTGCTCGGCGGCCTGACGGGTACGGCGGGCCACGAGGAGTTCGATGTCGGGGGTGCTATGGGGTTGGTGTTGCATATTGTTGTTCGTATATCGTTTTCAGTTTCTTTGTTATGCGGCTCAGCCGCTGGTTCATCGTGTTCACCGTCGTGTGGTGCCGTTCGGCCATCTCGGCGGGTGTGTAACCTTCGAAGCGTTCGGCGATGAGTTGCTGCTCGTCTGGGTCGAGGTGCGCCACCAGGTCGTCGAGCAACTCGCTGTCGTACTCCTCGCTCTCTGACATCCCGGCCACCTCGTCGAGCGGCACCGTGGTTGGCTGCCGTCGGCGGAAGTAGCGGTCGAAGACCACCTGTCGCATCAACTTGTGCAGCCAGCGGTTCACTTGCCGCGGGGTGCTGGCGGGGTCGAGGTTATCGAGCTTCTGCCAGAGGGCCACCATGACATCCTGCACCAACTCGCGGGTCTCGCCGCGTCCAACGGCGTGGCGCGAGCAGTAACTGGCGATGTGCCGTCCGAAGTCGTGCAGCAGCACGTCGTATCGGCAGTTCTTGTCATAGTCGCCCGTGCTCATTCTGGACCGTTTCTATATTATTAAACTACACTAGGTGGCAAAAAGTGACAACGAAGTGAAAATATTTTTCTATTCCACCCCTTCGAGGCTCATCAGCGAGCGCACGGGGGCCACTTTTTCGAGCAGCTTGCGACCGCCTAGGGCGGGCAACTCGACGAGGAAGACGAACTCCTTGACCACCACACGGCGACCGTCAATGACCTCGTCGTTGAGGGCATTGGCAATGCCAAGGGCGGTGCCGCCGGTGGCCAGCAGGTCGTCGAGGAGGGTGAGCTCGATGGTGTCGCCATTGACGGTGCAGGCTGCAAGGTCGCTACGGCGGTAGAACACTTCGTCGCTGCCGTACTCTTTCTCGATACACACACGCTGTATGTCGCCTTCGGCATGGGGCAGCTTGCCTTTCTTGCGGATGGGCACGATGGTGTGCACATGGTCGGAGACCGACAGCAGCGGTGCCGCGAAGAGGAAGCCGCGGGCCTCGACGGTGGCAACGTTGGGAGCCGTGCAGAAGCGGTCTATCTCACGAATGGCATCGGCGAAGGCCTTCTTGTCCTGCAGGAAGGGCAGCACATCGATGAAATCGATTCCCGGCTTCGGGAAATCAGGGTAGTGTTTTATTACTTCTTCGAACATATCTTTGATTGCTTGATCGTTTGATTGTTTAATTGTTTGAGTGGGCTTCGTTTCGCAGGCGGGCCTTTAGGTCCGCCATCATAGCGCCCACACCAGCAAACCGCCGCAGATGATGACACCCGTGACGAGCAGGTCGATGAGGCAGTAGCCCATGATGTCCTTGGCATCAAGCTTGGCGATTGCCAGTGCCGGCAAGGCCCAGAAGGGCTGTATGAGGTTGGTCCATGCGTCGCCCCATGCTATGGCAGTACCTGTCAGGCCTGGGTTGACACCGAGGTCGGCACCGGCGGTGAACATGATGGGCGCCTGGATGGCCCAATGGCCGCCGCCGCTCGGCACGAAGAGGTTGAGCAACGCAGCGCAGAGGAAGGTGAGTAGCGGATAGGTGGTGGGGGTGCTGATGTGTATACAGCCGTCGGCAAGCACGTTGCCCAGACTGATGCCACTGGCACCGATACCGGTGATGATGCCCATGATGCCGGCATAGAAGGGGAACTGCAGGATGATACCGGCAGCACCTGTGGCAGCCTTGCCGAAGGCGCGGACGTATGCCACGGGAGTGCCGTGCAGCAGCAGACCCAGCGAGAGGAATATCATGATGACGGCTCCGAGGTCGAGCGTGCCGCCGCGGAAGCCGAGACGTAGCACCAGATAGGCTATCAGCAGCAATCCTATCAGCCACGACAGCACAGGGCTGTGCTCCATGCGCTGTGCTGGCGAGGGCTTCTCGGGGCGTACCGGAGCCGTATGCTCTTCGGCGAGCAGCACAGGGTCCACCGTCACAGCACCCTGCTTGGGGTGCATCAGGGTGTTGGCCACAGTGATGCCCACTATGACCAGCAGTACCATGACGAGGTTGTGCGGGTCGAGGATGGTCTGGCTCACCGGCACGGGGTCGACAAGGGCGCCGTTGGTGGCCATGGCGAGTGACTCGCCGGGAGTGGCCATAGTCAGTGGTATGGAGCCAGACAGACCAGCGTGCCACACCACGAAGCCGCTGTAGGCCGAAGCTATGAGCAGACGGTAGTCGATGCCCTGCAGCTGGCGTGCTATCTCTTTGGCGAAGATGACACCCACGATGAGGCCGAAGCCCCAGTTGAGCCAGCAGGCCATGGCCGAGATGACGGAGACCAATGCTATGGCGGCAGGGGCACTCTTGGGCAGACGTGCCAAGGCGGTGATGCCGCGCTTGACCGACGGCGCAGCCGCCAAGGCCGAGCCACAGACAAGCACCAAGGCCATCTGCATGGCAAAGGCCAGCAGGTTCCACACTCCCCCACCCCAGTGCTCTACAACCTCTATCGGGCTTTGGTGGCACACGGGAATGGCTATCACCGCTGCCACGAAGGTGAGCAGGATGGCGAAGATGAATGGCTCGGGGAGCCAGCGCTGTACCAATCTGACGCAGAACTTAATCATATCTCCAAGTAGTTCAAGGAGACAAGGAGTTCAGGGAGTACAAGACAATACTATCGTCAGAACATTTGTCCTGAACTCCTTGAACTTCCTGAACTTCTTGAGCTCCATATTATTTTGAATTACCAACCCATAAGGGTGCGAATCTTGTTGGGAATATCGGTATTCTGCTGTATGCCGCTGAAGCGCTCGGCACCGGGGCCATAGGCGAATACGGGCACCATGCAGCCGGTGTGGCTGCCCCAATGGAAGCGGAAGTTGTTGATGCCTTCCTCTATGTCGCCGTCGGGCAGCGTGAGGCCGCCGGTCTCATGGTCGGCGGTGACCACCACCAGGGTGTTGCCGTCTTTCTCGGCCCAGTCGAGCACAGCATGGAGCATCAGCTCGAAGTCGGCCAGCTCGGCACGCAGGTAGGCCGAGTCGTTGTTGTGGCATGCCCAGTCGATCTGCGAGCCTTCAATCATCATGGTGAAGCCCTTGGGGTTGCGGTTGAGCATCTCGATGGCTTTCATCGAGGCGGGACGCAGCACATCGCCACGCTCCGGCTCTGGCAGCGGTTTACCATCGTAGATGAGACCCACAAGGCGGTCGCCGGTGAAGGAAAGAGCCGAGTCGAGGGTGCGCACCACGCTGTAGCCGCGCTTGGCAAGGGTGTCGAGGGGCGAGAGACCGTCCTTGCGGTTCTCCGGCAGGAAATACTTGTATCCGCCGCCAATCATCACACTGTGCTGGCACTGCGCCAGCTGCACGGTCAGGGTATCGTACATCTTGCGGTAGGGCACATGGCCGTAGGTCGAGGCCGGGGTGGCGTCCATGCAGTCGCTGACAACGACAAAGCCTGTACTCTTACCGGCATCTATGGCGTCATCGAAGATGGTACGATGGCGGGTCGAATCGGGCGCCCAATTGACGTGATAGTTCTCCACCTTCTCGCCGGTGGTCAAGGCTGTGCCGCCGGCCGAGGAGTCGGTGCGGTATTTATTGAGCGAATAGGTACGCGAGAAACCTGTGAAAGGAAAGCGCAGGAAGGCACTGTTGTCGGCCTTCTCGGCAACCACCGAGGCATAGACCTGTGCCACACCCATGCCGTCGCCGACAATGAGGATGACATTCTTGGGCGACTTCTCCTGCTGCTTGGGTGCACAGCCACCGAAAAGCAACATGGTAGCTGCAGCAATGAGGATTGTTGAATGATGAATATTGAATTTCATATCTGTTTATTTTACTTGTTTATCAACGGTAAGATTTCTTTCTCGAAGATATCGCGCCGCACAATGCGGTAGTGCGGGTCGTAGGCAGCCTTGAAGGCCGCACTGTGGCTCTGCACAAACTTAGGGTTGGGCGTCGGCAACCCTTCGGCACTGCGAAGCACCGCCGAGACTATCTGCTCCAGGCTAATCCTGCCCCACTTGACAAGATAGAGGTTCACACGCACAAAGTTGCTGTCGCACAGGGTGTATTCATACAACGGGAAGGTTGTAATCTCGTTGATGCACTGCTCCTGTACCTCGCGACTGATATAGGCGGCACAGGTGGCCGAGTCGGTAATCAGGTGGCCAGGACCGTAGATGTCTTGGAACACCAGCTTGTAGAGGTCGGTAGGTTCGGCCTCGGGGTACTGCTCGGCGTAGGCTATCAGGGCATCGGCGCATACTCCTCCACCCTGCGGGTCCCCCTCCCCTACCTTAGGGGAGGAGCAAGATAGCGCAGCCATCCCAATGAACGCAAATATCAATACATTGAACTTCATTTCTGTGTGTGTTTTACGATTAATATGCTCAGTTCCCACAGCAGGTAGATGGGCACCGATACCAGTGCCAGCGTGAAGGGGTCGCCGGTGGGAGTGATGATGGCACCGAGGATGACGATGACCACGATGGCATGGCGGCGGTATTTCTTCATGAAGTCGGCCTTGAGCACCCCTATCTTGGCCAGCAGCCAGCAGAGCACCGGCAGCTCGAACACCACGCCCAGCACCAAGCTCATAACTCCCAGCACGGAGATATAGCTCGACAGCGTGATGGTATTTGCCACCTC
>JAEEGG010030189.1_pt1 | contig 10078 bp, 12 predicted proteins | sample 9134161 | NCBI WGS metagenome assembly JAEEGG01 (sample SAMN16246543, study PRJNA631951) | gut metagenome | biome: gut microbiome; feature: rumen; material: CR-attached | host: Bos | place: Iran: Karaj | collected 2018-10 | reverse complement strand
TTGCTTGGGCGGGGCCTGGACCTCGGCCTTCGCAGGCTCCTTATAGTCACCGAAGAGATCGGACACATCAAGGGCGTCCGGACGCTCTCTTTCGCGGGAAGTGCTCCCGTCCTTATCGGTGGGGACCTTCGAGGACACAGATGGGTCCTCTCCCTCCTGCAGAGAGTCCCAATAGGCGCCGATACCGCCTTTCCGGTAGCTCCCGATCTTACTCTCGTCTCCCTCGTCGAGATCCGCCTCGGGGATGACCGCTACAAGGGATTCCTCAGGGGAACCGTCCTGGGCCGCCAGCAGAGGGAGAAGAAGGAGGATGGCGATGAAGGCTATAGCTGCAAGGATCCCCAGAAGGAGCTTTCTTTGTCTTTTGTCAAGTGGTTTCATAGGATACCAAGGGAATGAAGGAGTTTCCAAACGGAGTAGATAAGAAGCCCCACGGCGATGCTCCAGCTGAGGTTGACGGCGATGAAGCGTTCATGCTCCAGGGCCCACTGCCGGAGGCTCGAGAGGGGGTGAGAGAGGAAAGAGCGGATATCCATCGTTACCTCCTTTTTCGGGTTCCGAGAGACTCGTAACGCCTGACGGCGAACTTCTCCACCATCAGGCCGTGCGGGTTGGACCGTGAGCGGGGTACATCGCTCAGGCGGCACTCACTCACGAAATCGTAGGCCGTGATATTGCTTTCCCGGGTGAGGTAGACCTTCCCGAAGAGGCGCGCGGGGTAGGGGTACTGCTGCATGGAGTACTGGACGGAATCTATCTGGATCTCCTGGGAGATATTCGCCGACACCAATCGCGCGTAGTACCCGCTCTCGCTCTGGTCCTGCCACCAGTCGTAGGCCGACCGGTCGGCCATGTGGAGGGCCTGCTCGAGGTTACGGCGCTGGCTCTCGGTCGAGGGGGCGAGGTTGAAAAAGAGCTCATGGAAGCGCCTCACGTGGTCCTCGACCTCGAGGTCCCGCTGGATCTCCCCGGCGGCGATCGTCGCGGCAAGGGTCGATCCCTTGTCGACGACATAGACCGTATCCCGGCTCTCCCGAACGAAGAGGAAGGAGGCGAAGGCGACTCCCACGGAGACGACCGCGGCGAAGATGAGGGTGGCGGTCACGAGGCCCCTGCGGCGGCGGAGCTCGCTGTCGATACCGCCATAGTAATTGACAATGTTTTCCATACGGCTAACGGATGATCATGGATGCGGAAGAGACTCTCTGGAGCAGCTGCCCGCCAAGGCCCGAGAGCTGATTGGCAAGGGCCTCGGTCCCCATCGACTCGATGATGAGCGAGGCGATGCCGGGGATCTGCTTGATGACCGTGAAGATGGCGATGCACATGAAGCACCAGGCCCAGAACCCTCCCCAGGAGGTGCTTTGGTTCCCGAGGATCATGATCTGCGTGCCGATATACATCACCGTATAAAGGAGCGGCTGCCAGAAGGTATACTGGAGGTAACGCTCCACCCAGAGCTTGATCCCTCCCGGGTAAGTCGTCAGGATCGCCAGGGCGAAGGTAAGGGGCCCGATGAGGGCCATGATGATGAGATAGAGATTGGCGATGATGACCATCACCGAGACAGACATGTTGAGGAAGAAGAACATCACCCCGGAGAGGATGGTCGCAGCCCCGAGGTTCATCTTCTCGTTGATCTTGAAAAAGGACTTGGTGAGCTTGTTGCCGACACTTTTCAGGAAGCGGATCGCGCTCCCGTCGTCCTCCTTCGCTTCGAAGGTCTCGCTGTTGCCGTCATCCCCGAACTCCTGGTGGCACATCTGCTCGGCCTGTTCCCGGAAGAGCGCCTTGAACTCTTCCGTCGAGGCTCCGACCGCCTCGGCCATCCGCACGTTATAGACCCCTGCGATACCGCGGATGGGACCCAGCACCAGCGTGGAGAAGTTACACACCAGGATGAACACGAGGATCGGCCGGATGAAATTCCACCAGTCGAACTGCATCCCCTTGAGGTACTGGGAACCGATACCGATCAGGGAGATGGCGCAGCAGGCGGCGGCCACCGAGGTTGCCACCCCCGTGAGGGCGCTGAGCTTGGTCTCGAGAACGCCTCTCTCCAGGTCCCGAAGGAGGGACTCCATCGAGGCTGTGAGAAGGAACATGAGCGAATGTAACATGAGCGAATGTGGGTGGAAGGTTAAAAATAATAGAGCGAATGAGCGAGGGGGGATTAATAATTATCAGGCGAATGATACATGAGCTAGATATAAATCTGGATAGCCAGGATGATGATAATCGCGAGGACGATGAAAACCAGAAGCCTTGTGAGGACACTCTCGGCGTTATGGGATCCCTTCATCACGTGAATACCGGCGAAAAGGGAATAGACAACACAAAGAAGCCCGATGATGACCATCACGGCCGTTCCAAGAACGCCCATAGTGGTCGTGCTCTCACCCCCGGAGATCGTGGTCCCGTAGGTCTTCTTCCCTTCGGCAATATACGCCGCCGGCGAGACGTCCATCAGGCGGGAGCACTCGACAAGACCCGCCGCCAGGGAGGTCGCTTCCAGCTCCCGCCCGAGGGCACGGTCGACCTCATCCTGCTCCCGCCGGAGCTCGGCGACGGCCTCCCTGGCTGCCGCCCGTACCTCCGCATTGGTCGTGTTAGGGTCGGAGAAGAGCTTCTTGAAGCGCGCCACAATCGCCCCGCCCTGCCGCACGGTCGCGTCATAGGTATGCCAGGTGCTCTCCACGGCCGATGCGTAATCGTGGAGGGAGGAATCCTGGTCCAGCTGCTGGTACATGCGCTCCAGCCTCGCGGCGTTGCTGTAGGTCCGGTCGACAAAGCCTGAGAAGGTCGTCGTGAGCTCATACAGGTCGCTGTACATCGTCATGTAACGGTAGGTGGCGGAGGTCTCTTCCGACCCCCCGAAGAGGACGTGATTGAGCCGGTCGATCTTCGAGGCGAGGTTCTCCGTGGCTTCCCGGAGGCCCGTGTCGTAGACGGGCGTCGGCTCGACGGCATCCACCACGGCATCGATGATGGCATCCAGCTGGGCATGCGCCTCTCGGGGGACAAGCAGCGCTCCGAGGGAGATGAGGATGGCTAACAGGTGTCTTCTCATGACAATTCAGGCTTAGGATGGGTGAGGGAGAGGACGGCCTTACGGATGCTTCCGCACTCACGGGCCTTCTCCATCAGGGGACGTTTTTTCACATGGTCGGACTCGTAGACGAGGGCTTCCTCGGGGGAGACCTCCAGGGCGTAGACCCCGCTCCGCTTCCCGCCGAGGGTGATGAAGACCTCCCTGTAACGGGCATCCTCCGGGAGCTCCCGGCCGACGCTCCGAACGAGGGCCTGGTCGATGGGGGAGAGGCCCATCAGTGTCGAGATCTCGTCGAAGGAGGCGGCGTTGGAACGCTGGTCCAGGAGGATCTTCACGGGGGAGTTACTCACGATGGCATCCTTGATGACCGGCGAAGAGATGATATCCGACACCTGTTGGGTGACGACCGTCGCGCTGGTGTGGTACTTACGCGCGGTCTTCCACAGGCCCCGGAGGTAATCCGCCGTCCCTTCCGTCGCGATGGCCTGCCAGGCCTCTTCGATGAACATCAGCTTGAAGGTTGAGGTATCGGAGCGCATCTTGCGCTGGAAGGCGTGGATGATACAGAAGGTACAGATGGCATAGAGGGTCGGGTCCATCTCCGAGATGGCGTCCACCTCGAAGACGACAAAGCGCGAGGTGAACAGATCCGCCGGGTGCCGCTCATTGAGGACGGCACCGAACCGGCCGGTCTCCCCATAGGGATCGAGTGCGATGCAGAAGGAACGGATATCGAAGACCGCGGGTGTCACCTCGACCCCGCCGACCACATAGGGCTGCGAGGCGTCCCCCTCCCGGAGGATCCGGGGACGCACCACTTCCCTGATAAAGCGCAAGAAATCCTCAAAGACGGGATCATCCCCGCCCTCGGGAAGGGTCTCCAGGAAGTCCGAGATGATACGGAAGAGGACGGCATCCGACGCGGCGTCCCAGCCGCCCCTCGGGGTCCAGATGATCTTCAGGAGAGAGACAAAGAAACTGATCCCCGAAAGGGCGTCCTGCTCGGCGGCCCAGCCCCGGCAGCCGCTGAGGGGGTTGAACGCGTAGGGGTGCTCGGAGCTCCAGGTGTAGTAGACCCCGTCCCTCCCTTTCGTCTCTTCGTGGATGAGGGTGCACAGCCCCTCGTAGGAGCCGCCCTTGTCGATGATGAACACCTCCTGGCCGGCGTCGTAGCTGTTCCTGACCAGCCAGTTGGTGAAGAACGACTTGCCGGAGCCCGAAGGGCCCAGGATGAAGGCGTTGTAGTTCTCGATGAGCTTGGCGTTGTAAGCCCCTTCCTGTATGTCGGTGCGCACAGGGACATGGCGGTGGCGGTCGGTGATGCGGAGCGGTCCCCCGGGAAAGTCCCGCATGAACGACTCGCTGACCGACAGGCAGAGGGCCTGCTCCAGCTCCGCCAGGAAGAGGTTATCCTCCCCGATCTCCATGGCACCGCCTGGCATACCGGCGAAGAAGAGCTGAGGCATATCGACCGTGTTGAGCTTCCCCGTCAGGCCGAGGCTGGAGATGGCGGCCCCGACCGCGCCCCGAAGGGCCAGCTCGTCCTCCCGCGGACCCCACGAGAGGATATTCATGTGGGTGTAGACCGCCACTGTGGCCTCGGCATGGATCATGTCGATGAAGCGTGCGATCCCCTCGGCATTGACGGTGTTCTCGGCGCTCCCTTTAGACATAGAGGTCATGTTCTTGCAGCGGCGGTCCAGCTCCCGGAGCGCATGCTGCTGATTGGGGATGAGCCAGTAACAGCTGACGATATGCTCGAAGGGGAGCCCCGACCCGAGGGCGGAGCCTAACGAGAGAAGGATATCGCACTCGGCGCTGGAGAGCCCCCGCACCTTGATGGTGTTCGACACCTCGCCGGGCAGATCGTCCGTCCGGGCAAAGCTGTGGGCGAACATACGGCGGCCGTCCCTGTCGAGGTACGTGCCGTCGGTCTGGGTGATATCCGTCCCGTCCATCGCTCCGCCGAACCAGCGGAGGTACTCCTGCAGGAGACCGTCCGGCCCGCCGGGCGTCCCCTCCAGCTCCTGGGTAGTGACCCTCCGGGCGCGGTAACCGCCGCCGGAGCTCATGGCGACGACCGTCTCCGTGCAGCGGCTCTCGAACTGACGAAGGAGGGCGGGGAGCCCCCGCATCTCGGGAGAGCGGTATCGGATCCCTCCGGCCGCCCCCTGCAGCGTCCCCTTCATGGCACCGGAACGGCCCGGGATGGCGGGGTTGAAGGTGAACCAGAGGTACTGCCGGTGCTCGAGGTACTCCCTACCTTCGAAGTGCTCCGAGAAGCAGTCGTCGAGGAAATGCCCGCCGGGCTCGCTGTGGTAGCGGCGCCTCCGGTAGATATCCTGCTTGTGGACCATCGTCCACTCAGGAAGGCCCCGGAAGGCCGAGGCCATGAGGGTGGTCATGGTGTCGTACTGCTCCTGGGTGATAGTGTATTCCTCGGGAGGGAAGAGCTCCCAGCCGATGGTTACCGCCCCGTCACGGGCTACGATGGCCCCGTCCGCGACGAACGCCACGGGGACGCACTGCTCCAGCTGTATGACGTTTCTTCCCATGTCAGTTCTCCTTGGTCTTCTCTACCTCGAGGTTGAATCCTTTCCAGAGATTGCGGATATGCTTGGGCTTCATCCGGTAAAGGGCAGGGAAACCCTGCCTGACAACCATCTTCCAGATATCCCGCTCGTCGATCCGGGACTGGAGGCTCACCGTCACGAAGTAAGCACCCGTCACCGCCAGGAGCCCGGCCCCGAACCCGACGATCATCGAGGTGACCGAACCGACGACCATCCCGATGATGAGGGCAAGAGCTCCGCCAAGGGCCATTACCCAGAGGAACCGTCCCCGGATCCCGAAGACGGTGGCAGGCCGGTCAAGGCTTCTGTAGACACGGCGTTTCATCGGATGACTAGGTGAACGCCATGATGGCCTTGATGATGGCGAGGATGACGAAAATGGCGATCAGGCCGATGCCTACCTGGGTGATGGCATCTTTCGACTGGGACTCGCCCTTTAGGGCCTTGATGGCAGCCGGGATGAGGCAGATGGCGCCGACGATCCCGCTGAAGACGAAGACGATATTAACGACGTACTTGCCGGCGCTCTGTCCCTCGGAGGCGATGTTCTGCAGGGTGTTCATCCCCTGGAAGTTTTGCGCCAGAAGGGGAGCGCCCCACAGAAGAAAGAGGGTGGCCAGGGCAATGATGGCTGTGATTCTACGATTCATATCTGGTACGATTTACTGGTTGTCGGGAGGCTCCGGGGCGTCCTCTCCCATGTCGGGGGTAGGCTCATGGAGAAGCTCCTGGTTGATTTGCACTTTCTTGTATTCCTCGGCTCCGTCCTGCTTCCCGGGGGTGAGGTTCACCGGCGTACGCTCGTGGATAGCCCTTCCATCCGGGTCCCCGGAGCTGACCGCCTCCTTTAGCTCGCGCTTGTACCGCTCTAGTAGCCCCTTTTCGTAGGGAAGCGTGAAGCCCAGGGCGTAGACCTCATCGATGATCTCGTACTTACGGATAGCGCTTGTCGAGGGGTCCATGTACTCCGCCCAGAGGGCCGGCTCATGGATGCGGGTGGCCTCCGGCCCGAGAAGCGGAACGGCAACCCCTTCCGACCCCTCCCAGTGGTCGCGGATCCCCGGACGGATGGTGACCGAGGTGACGGTGCCGATCTTACGGACCGTCACGATGCTCTCCCCGCTGTCGATGGCGATCTCGTTGGAACGTCCTCCAGTGTCCTGCCTCTTTTCTATCAGGGGCAGGAAAAGAAGGATGGCCAGTCCCAGGACACAGGATGCGAGGATGACCAGGAGGCAGATGGCAGGTGCTGTCATGGCTTAGGCTTTTTGTGATTGATCGATCCGCCGCTGGAGCGCTTCGAGGAAGGGGATGATGGCCGGGCTCCACTGATTGACATAGCGCTCCGGGAAGCAGAAGGTAGAGCGGATGAAGGCCATCTCGGAGCTCTCGCGGGAGAACTTACGGAGGTCGCGCACCATCTCGTCCATCACCTCGAAGCCCCTCTCCCGGAAGGGCGCGGCGCCCCGCTCGAAGCGGGTCCCGTTCCCCTTGGCCTCCCAGATAGTGACCCGGTTCCAGAAGAGGGCGAGGGGAATGCCCTCATTGGCGACGGCATCGGCTACGACCAGAGCACTCCGCCGCGACTGCTTGTCGGTATCCATGGGGATGGCCATGAAGTCGAGGTAGCCGTTGGCCGCGATGAAGCTCACGGCCTCGTCCTGGGTGAACCGCCCGGGGAAGTCATAGAAGACGTAATCATATCCTTCTGAGAGGATACTGGGGAGGTAGTCGAAGACCTCCTTGGCGCGGTAGATCCCGCCGGGCCCCGGGGGGATGCTGAAAATGTCGTAGGGATCCCCGGCCGGGGGGCTCACCCGCATGTAGATGGAAAGGGGCGAACGGGGGTCGTTGAGGATTGAGAGCTCCGACCGCCTCAGCTCCAGGTAGTGATACGACGGGTAGTCGAAATCCAGGACACAGACGCTCTTTCCCTTCGCGTAGGCGAGGTAAGAGGCCAGCATGGCGGTCATGGTCGTTTTCCCGACACCGCCTTTCTCGTTGTATATGCTGATGCGTGCCATCAAACAAAAGTGTAATTTTTAGCAAAGAAAAGAATAATATCGCAATAATCAAAGAAAAGTATCTATAAAATCATAAAACATTTACTGATAGTTTCCTTGCTGACTGATGGAAAAAGTATCAGGTTATATTTCATTGAGGGAGTGCCTGTTAGTGATTTCCTTTACGTTTTCATTCTTATGTAATCGGTTGGCAGATAGCGTATTATGTGCGGATAATTAAGTAGTCAAAATAGTTGCAGGTTTCCTTCCAATGTTCCATCTTTGCGCTCAGAATAAACAAATAAAGATGAATGTAATAATGGAAAAGAACCCCTTGATGGCTCCGCTCCTGAAGGACTTTGATTGGGAGACGGGCAGCCCCGAGCTCCGGGAACGTTTTGAAAAGGACTTCCGTAAGGAACTCGATGCGCTGTGGGAGCGCTTCCTTTTTGGTGTAGCCCTCGAGAGGGCGCAGGAGCGGTGCCCTGCCCTCAGTACACCCATCCGGGACTGTCCGCTCTCTTCGAGGGCAAAAAACTGTCTAGCGGCAGCGGGAGCTCAGACGCTCGCTGACGTAGCCGTCTATTCGCTCCGCGACCTGTCGGCATTTCGAAACATGGGAGCGTCCACGCTTGAGGAAATTGAACGCTATATGAAGGAAGTGCTCGACACCGCTCGGGCCTGAATGTGTATTCCGGATGATACCCGATCATATCTAGGACCGTATGCAGCCGATAAATTCTCGGGATTTTTTATTCACTCAGAGATTATCCAATAGAAAAGCCTGGCCCGGCACTCTTTGCCGGACCAGGCTTCTTAAGCCGTCTTTCCGAAGCGCCACGCCCTGCAGCTCTTGCGGGCTTCCTGGAGCTCCCGGGCATCTTCCCTGGCGTCGAGGGTGAACCAGAGGAAGTGGCTCTGGAGACGGCTGCCTTCGTAACACCTATGCAGGACGGCGTGCTTCCCTGCGAGTTCCAGACAGTGGGCATGCATCGCCAGGAAACGCTTGTAGAGAGGCTGCATAGGAACATCACAGCGGTCTCCCTGGCCCCAGAGGCCGTCATAGCAGAGGGCGCACACCTCGGCGGCGTTTTTGTACTCCTGGTAGGCTTCCCGAGGCCTTCCTACCCTGAGGAAGAAACGTGCCAGGGATTCATGCGCCCGGCTCCGCTCCATCAGCCAATCGGGCGTACTGCGGAAAGCGTTCCGCTTATTCTCCAGGCGGGCGATCCGTTCCCGGTAAGGGAGAGAGCACTCGTTGATCAGGGAGGGAATCATGCGGACCTCGCTACCTTCGGTCCATGCAACAAGGGAATAAGTCTTGTTTGACATACACAACAGTATTAGAAAGAACAATCCGAGTCCCCGGCCGTGAGGGTACAATACCCCATGAGAGCAATTCTCACTCGGCCTTCGCCCGGAATTCAAATACGTCGTGTGGAAAAATATCTGGCGCAAAGATACAACATATAGACTGGGTATGCAAGAGAAATCTATTGCAGTGATAGATTTTTTGTTATATTTGTAGACCAACACATTAACATAGGTGCCAGTTTAGAGCCGTTATGAATTTAATACTCATTTCACTTATTGCTTTCCTTGTAGTAGTGGTCAGTAGCCTGTCACTGCGGATGTTCTTTGAAAAGAAAAAAGGAGATAAGGAATGGTCCGCCTGGGCTAATCTGATTTCTGCAACTGGAACTGTGATTGTTGGTGTCGCTACTATCTTCGTAATGTTTCAAGAAAATAGTATTCAGATTCGACTTGCAAAGATGGAAGAAGCAGAGCATCAGCCTGTTTTTGTGCTTCGGGAAAGAATCGAGGAACATATAGAGAACGGTGATAAGTTTTTAAATCAGGAGTTCTATTGTTATAATCATGGAGCGATTGTCAAGAGTATTGAGGATTTTACTTTTGATGTGTTCTATGAAATAAAATATAACAACAAATCTTACTATGCTCCAATTATAGATTTCTATGCTCTGCATACTTTAACTGGTGCATTACAAGGGGAAATCGTGCACTCTTATAATTCCGTCAATAATTTAAGCCATTTTCCGCAATCGTATTTGAGTGGCGAGGTTAACAAAAACAGTATAGAAGCCAGATTATTAACCACATACAAGGTGGAGTTTATAGATTTGTTTGGTGAAAAGAAAGCGGCGTATTTTAAGGGCGAGTCGGAGATTTCGGATTATGAGTATAAGGCGATCGCTCAGAAAGCAGGAAAGGACTTTCATGGCCGTTTTTTCTTGGTAGAGAGAGATACAGTTGATGATATTGTTAATAGTTTGGAGCAGCAGTGACCGACCAGGAAATCATCCAAGGCCTCATCAACAGGGACGAGAAGATCACACGGGATTTCTTCTTCCGCCGCTGTCAGCCGCTCATCTACTCCCTTATTGCGAAGTTCTACCCGAAGGGGGCGGACTACGATGAGCTTGTCAATG
>JAEEGG010030187.1_pt1 | contig 10078 bp, 9 predicted proteins | sample 9134161 | NCBI WGS metagenome assembly JAEEGG01 (sample SAMN16246543, study PRJNA631951) | gut metagenome | biome: gut microbiome; feature: rumen; material: CR-attached | host: Bos | place: Iran: Karaj | collected 2018-10 | reverse complement strand
GGAACTCGAGCTGCTTGGCAGCCTCTTTCATGCGGCGTGTGGTCTCGGCAATGAGCTTCTCTATCTGCTGACGGGTCATGCGCTCCACAATGGGATCGGCAGCCATGTCGAGTGGTTTCTGCTTAGCTCCGGCTGTAGCCAGTTTCAGCTCCTTGATGTCTGGACGGTCGTCGTGCTTTAGCGGACTGCTGGCTATCTCCTTGATGATTTGTGTAGGCGTGATGCCGTGCTCCTCGTTGTAGCGCAGCTGCTTGGCGCGGCGGCGCTGCGTCTCGTCGATGGTGAGCTGCATGGACTCGGTGATGGTGTCGGCATACATGATGACACGGCCGTTCACGTTGCGGGCAGCGCGGCCTGCCGTCTGCACCAGACTCCTCTTGGAGCGTAGGAATCCCTCTTTGTCGGCATCGAGGATGACCACCAACGACACCTCGGGCAGGTCGAGACCCTCGCGCAGCAGGTTCACGCCCACTAGCACGTCGTACACACCACTACGCAGGTCGCTGAGTATCTTCACACGGTCGAGCGTACTCACGTCGCTGTGTATATAGGCAGTCTGCACGCCATGGTTCAGCAGGTATTCGCTCAGCTCCTCGGCCATGCGCTTGGTCAGCGTGGTAACGAGCGTGCGCTCGTGGCGTTCTGTGCGCACGCGTATCTCCTCCATCAGGTCGTCTATCTGATGTTCCGACGGGCGCACCTCTATCTCCGGGTCAAGGAGGCCGGTGGGTCGTATCACCTGCTCCACCACGATGCCCTCGGCCTCGTTCAGCTCATAGTCGGCAGGCGTGGCAGATACGTAGATGACCTGATGCACCATCTGCTGGAACTCTTGAAAGGTGAGGGGACGGTTGTCGAAAGCAGCAGGCAGCCGGAATCCGTACTCCACGAGGTTGGTCTTGCGGGCGCGGTCGCCACCATACATGGCTCCTATCTGTGGCACAGACACATGGCTCTCGTCTACAATAAGCAGGAAGTCAGGGGGGAAGAAGTCGAGCAGACAGTAGGGACGCTCGCCGGCACGACGGCCGTCGAAGTAGCGAGAGTAGTTCTCTATGCCCGAGCAGTGGCCTAGCTCCTTAATCATTTCCATGTCGTACTCCACGCGCTCCTTGATGCGCTGTGCCTTGACCTCATCGCCCAGCTCCTTGAAGAACTCTACCTGTTTCACCAAGTCGTCCTGTATGTCGTGGATGGCTTTATGCGTCTGCTCCTCGGTGGTCATGAAGAGGTTGGCAGGATAGAGTTTGTAGTCGGCATAGCGGCCCAGACGGTCGAGCGTCACAGGGTCGAGCTCTTCGATGCTGTCTATCTCGTCGTCCCAAAAGGTGATGCGCAGTATCATCTCACTGTAGGCCATGTATATATCGACGGTGTCGCCCTTCACACGGAAGTTTCCGCGTTCCAGCGTCAGGTCGTTACGCACGTAGAGCGACTGCACCAGCTTCCTGAGCAGGGCGTTGCGCTCGATGTTCTGTCCTTGGTGCAGCTCTATCACATTGTCTGAGAGGGCGTTGGGGCTTCCCATACCATAGATACATGAAATGGATGACACAACAACCACGTCTTTCCTGCCTGACAACAAAGCAGACACGGCACTGAGGCGCAGACGGTCTATCTCATCGTTAATAGACAGGTCCTTCTCTATGTAAGTGTCGGTGCTGGGCAGGTAAGCCTCAGGCTGGTAGTAGTCGTAGTAGCTTACGTAGTATTCCACGGCATTATCGGGGAAGAAGCCGCGCATCTCCTCATAGAGCTGTGCGGCCAGGGTCTTATTGTGGCTCAGTATGAGTGTGGGGCGTCCCACGTTGGCAATGACATTGGCCATGGTGAACGTCTTGCCTGAACCGGTGACGCCGAGCAGCACCTGCGAGCGGTCGCCGCGCAACACACCGTCGGTGAGCTGACGAATGGCCTCGGGCTGGTCGCCCGTGGGCTGGAATTTGGATGTGAGTTTGAACTGCATAACGAATGCAAAGGTACGAATAAGCGAGCGAAAAGCAAAAGAAAAACAGCTTTTTCTTTTGCTTTTCCGAGCGGAAGTACTTTCGGCGCCAGCCAAAGGTACGAATAAGCGAGCGAAAAGCAAAAGAAAAACAGCTTTTTCTTTTGCTTTTCCAAGCGGAAGTACTTTCGGCACTAGCCAGACGTGCGTATTTCTTTTGCTTTTCGCAGCAGAAAGTACCAATTTTATTTAAAAAATAATCAAAGGTCTTTGTGCTTTCAGCAAAAATGCGTAATTTTGCAGCTCAAAATATGCAGATAATGAAGAAAACGCTGTTTTCAATGGGTCTTGTAGCCATGATGCTTACCAGCTGCGCAGCTGAGTACAACAAGGTTTACAAGACTTCTGACATGGGCTATCGCTACGAATACGCCAAGCAGAGTTTTGCCGAAGGTAAGTATGTGCGCGCTGCCTCGCTGCTGATGGAGATGATCACTCAGAAGAAAGGCAGCGACGAGGCGCAGGAGGCACTCTATATGCTTGGCATGTCGGAATATATGAGCCATGACTATGAGTCGGCTTCCGCCACGTTCAAGAAGTATTTCCAAACCTATCCGAAGGGATATTACGCTGAACAGGCTGCATACTACGTGGGGCAGGCGCTCTACGAGAGTGCCCCGGAGCCACGCCTTGACCAGACACCTACCATTGGTGCCATTAACGCCTATCAGCAGTTCATGGATTTTTTCCCCGAGTCGCCCTTAAGGCCTAAGGCGCAGCAGCGGCTATACGAGTTGCAGGATAAGCTGGTGATGAAGGAACTGCTGTCGGCCCAGCTCTACTACAATCTGGGCGGATATTTCGGCAACATCAACTCCAACAACGAGAGCAACTATATAGCCAGCATTATCACAGCAGAGAACGCGCTGAAGCTGTATCCTTACTCTAAGTGGCGTGAGGACTTCTCACTGATAGTGATGAAGAGCAAGTTTGAACTGGCTGAGAACTCGTCGGAAGACAAGCGCTTGGAGCGCTATCGCGATGCCGAAGACGAGTGCTATGGCTTCTTGAACGAGTTTCCTGAGTCGAAAAACGGACCACTGGCTCAGAAGTACATTGCTAAGTGCAAGAAAGTGATAGGAGACTAAATGAAAATCGTAAATTCGTAAATCGTAAATAAAAAGATGGATTACAAAAAGTCAAAGGCTCCGGTGAATACCGTGACGCGCAACATTATGGATTTGTGTGATGAGACTGGCAACATCTACCAGACTGTGGCCATCATCGCCAAGCGTGCTAACCAAATTTCGGTTCAGATAAAAGAAGACCTGTCGAAGAAACTGGCAGAGTTTGCCAGCTACAACGACTCCTTGGAAGAAGTGTTCGAGAACCGTGAGCAGATAGAGATTTCTCGCTATTACGAGAAACTGCCCAAACCCACACTGTTGGCCACTCAGGAGTTTGTTGAGGGAAAGGTCTATTGGCGTGACCCGCAGAAAGAGGCACAACAGCAGTTTGTGGAAGATATAGTTTGAACTAAGATAATTAACTAACTAGCGATGCTTAGACCACAGACTTGGTATCTGGTGCTGGCTGCTGTTTGCACCTTGGTGTGTGCCATAGTAGGAGCGGGAACAACGCTTCAGCTAGTGACACTCCTACTGGCTGCTGCTACTGCATTGGCCGCAGTGCCGCTCTATAAGAAACTGAAGGTGCAGGCCGTTGTATGCTTGGTGGCTATGGTGCTCCTGTTGGCATGGTATGTGCAGTTGGCACTGTATGCCATCCCTGATACTATGCAATGGCAGTATGTGCTGCCTGCCGTGGCCATCATTCTGGTGTTCTTGGCACGAAAGGGAGTGGTGCACGACGAGAAAGTGCTGCGCTCATACGACCGCATCCGATAATAACTGTTAGGCAAAAGGCCTGAATGAAGATAGTACATGGAGATAAAGAACTCTGAGTTTGTCATATCTGCCCCTAGGGTGTCTATGTGTCCCAAAGACACCAAACCCGAATATGCTTTTATAGGGCGCTCGAATGTGGGAAAGTCGAGCCTCATTAACATGCTCTGCCGTCACAAGGGCCTGGCCAAGACTTCATCGACTCCGGGGAAGACGTTGCTCATCAACCACTTTATTATTAATAAGGAGTGGTACCTGGTAGACCTGCCGGGCTATGGCTATGCCAAACGCTCGAAGAGTGAGACGCAGCGCCTGGACCAGATGATACGCGGCTACATACTGGAACGTGAACAGTTGGTGAACACCTTTGTGCTCATCGATGTGCGCTTAGAGCCACAGGCCATCGACCTGGAGTTCATGAACTGGTTGGGACTCTCGGATGTTCCTTTCTCTATCGTTTTCACCAAAGCCGATAAACTCTCGGCATCAAAGGTGAGGCTCAACGTGGAAGCCTATAAGAAAAAGATGCTGGAGACGTGGGAAGAGATGCCACCATACTTTGTTACCTCTGCCGAGAAAGGAGAGGGTAGGGCAGAGGTGCTTGACTATATAGAAAGTATCAACAAGTCACTTGTACAGTCCACAACTCCCTGACTTTAGGGGAGCTATACCGATGGCAAAGGACACTCCATACCTTGACGTGCAGAACCTGACGAAGTCGTTTGGGGCGCTGCTGCTGTTCGAGAATATCAGCTTCTCCATAGCCGAGGGGCAGAAGGTGGGACTGATAGCTAAGAATGGAACGGGCAAGTCGACGCTGCTCTCCATACTCTGCGGAAAGGAGGGCTATGACAGTGGCTCCATCATCTATCGCCGTGACGTGAAGGTGGGCTTTCTGGAACAGACGCCTCACTTCGACCCGGAAGAGAGTGTGCTCGATGCCTGCTTCAATCATGAGGGCAACCCAGAGAGGGTGCTCAAGGCCAAGCAGATACTGACGCAACTGAAAATACGCGACCTGCAACAGCCCATAGGGCAGCTCTCAGGAGGACAGCAGAAGCGAGTGGCGCTGGCCAATGTGCTCATACTGGAGCCAGACTTCCTTATACTCGACGAACCTACCAACCACCTCGACCTTGAAATGATAGAGTGGTTGGAAGGCTTTCTGAAGCGGGGCAACAAAACGCTGCTCATGGTGACGCACGACCGATACTTCCTCGACCGCGTATGCTCCCTGATACTGGAACTTGACGACAGGACTATATACACCTATCGCGGCAACTACTCCTACTACCTGGAGAAACGGCAGGAGCGCATAGACAACCGCAGGGCAGAGATAGCACGTGCCAACAACCTCTATCGCACTGAGCTGGAGTGGATGCGGCGCATGCCACAGGCAAGAGGTCATAAGGCCAGGGCACGTGAGGATGCCTTCTACGAACTGCAGAAGGTGGCTAAAGCACGAATAGAGGAACGCGCCATTAGGCTAAAGTCGTCGAATGTGTATATCGGCAGCAAGATTTTCGAGTGCCAGTACATATCCAAGGCATTTGGCGACTTGTGTATCATGAAGGACTTCTACTACAACTTCTCGCGCTTTGAGAAGATGGGCATTGTGGGCAGCAACGGAACGGGGAAGTCTACCTTCCTGAAGATGCTGTTGGGTGAGGTACAGCCCGACAATGGACGTATCGTGATTGGCGACACCGTGCGCTTCGGCTATTTCTCACAAGAGGGTCTGCAGTTCGATGAGCAGCAAAAGGTCATCGATGTGGTGCGCGACATAGCCGAGTATGTCGACCTGGGACAGGGACGCCATCTCTCGGCCAGTCAGCTCCTGCAGCACTTCCTCTTCACCAACGAGCAGCAGCACAACTATGTGTACAAGTTGAGTGGCGGAGAACGGCGCAAGCTCTACCTCTGCACCGTGCTCATGCGACAGCCCAATTTCCTGGTGCTCGACGAACCCACTAACGACCTTGACATTGTGACACTCCAGATACTGGAGGAGTATCTGCAGGACTACCCCGGATGTGTCATTGTGGTGAGCCACGACCGCTACTTCACCGACAAGGTGGTTGACCACCTGCTGGTGTTTAAGGGTAACGGCGAGATAAAGGATTTCCCTGGCAACTACACACAGTACAGGGAATGGGAGCAGACACAGCCCCAATCCCTTCCGGCAGAGAGGGGAGGTAATATTCCTGCCGCAAAAAAAACGCTGCAAGGCAATGATTCAACTGCTATGCAGGGTGGGGTAGGGAGCGGCTCCCGCAAGTTCACCTACAAGGAGAAACGCGAGTTTGAGCAGTTGGAGAAAGACATAGCAGCCTTGGAGGCTGAGAAGAAAGAGATTGAGGCCGCTCTGAGCGGGGGCAGCATTTCGGTAGAGCAGATTACGGCTATGAGCAAACGCTTGCCCCAACTTAATGACGAGCTTGACGAGAAGTCTATGCGGTGGTTGGAACTGTCGGAGATTGGAGGTTAAAAAGGTGAAAGGATGATGGTACAGCAATATTCCTCTCAACTGTTGGAACATGCCGTGCAGGAGTTTGCCACCCTGCCGGGCATAGGGCGCAAGACAGCTTTGCGCTTGGTGCTGCACATGCTGCGCCGTCCTACTGCAGACGTAGAGCGCTTTGCCGAAGCCGTTGCCACCATGAAGCGTGAGGTGAAGTATTGCCGCACGTGCCATAACATTAGCGACACCGACCTGTGCCCCATCTGTGCCGACAGCCGCCGCGATGCATCCGTCATCTGTGTGGTGGAGAACATACAGGACGTTATGGCCATTGAAAACACACAGCAGTTCCACGGGCTCTACCATGTGCTGGGCGGACTCATATCGCCCATGGACGGCATAGGCCCGTCTGACCTGCAGATAGACTCGTTGGTGGAGCGCGTAAGTCAGGGCACGGTAAAAGAAGTTATTCTGGCGCTCAGTTCTACTATGGAAGGCGATACCACCAACTTCTATATCTACCGCAAGCTGGCACCTGCTGGCCATGTTGCCGTGAGCGTCATTGCCCGAGGCATAGCCGTTGGCAACGAGTTGGAATACACCGATGAGGTGACGCTGGGCCGCTCTATTCTCAACCGCACGCCTTTTGAGGGAAGCTGACAGTTGAGAAGAATGGTGTCTAAAGTAACAAATGTTAAATCGAGCATACGTAAACCGTAAATATAATTGATGAAGAAGACAAGAAACATACTGATGGCACTCTTCACAGGCTTTCTGCTTGTGGCTGCCATTATGTATATATGTGGAGAGTTCATGCAGATTGACATGACCGTTTTCGATAACCCTTCCAAGCAGCAGCTCTTCCTCTCGACTACGCTGATGATTCTCATCACCATCGGCTTGCTGCCCCTGTCGCTCCGGCTTTTCAAGTTCAGCCGCATCAGTGCCGACCTCAGACTGCGCAAGGCAGATGCCTTGCTACGGTGGGGAAGCCTGCGCCTCTGTTGCCTGGGGCTACTGTTAGTGGTCAACACTTTCCTCTACTACGCTTTCAGCTTCGAACCCACCTTCGGCTATCTGGCTGTGGTGACGCTACTCTGCATGCCTTTCGTGGTGCCGACGATGAACCGCTGTGAGGCAGAGGTTGGGAACGGGAACGGGAACGAGAGCGGGAACGAGAGCGGGAACGAGGACGGAAACGAGGACGGAAACGAAAACGGAAACGAAAACGGGAACGAGAATACTGACAATGAAGAAGCTAACGGTAGTCATAGTCAGTTATAACGTGCGCCACTATCTGGAGCAGTGCATTGTCAGTGTACAGCATGCCGCCCGCGACCTCGACTACGAAATCTACGTGGTCGACAACGATTCGAGCGACGACACTGTGAGACGCCTGCACCGTCGTTTCGGCAATGACATCACACTCATAGAAAGCCAGCACAATCTGGGCTTTGCCCGTGCTAACAATATTGCCATCCGCCAGACGGAGAGCGAATACGTGCTGCTGCTCAATCCCGACACCTTTATAGCCGAAGACAGCATCAAACGGGTACTCGACTTCATGGACAGCCATCCGAAGGCTGGGGGCGTGGGCGTACAAATGCACAACTCCGACGGCACGCTGGCCCGTGAGTCGCGCCGTGGGCTGCCCACGCCGTGGGTGTCGCTGCTGAAGATGGTGGGTTGTTCGCGCCGCTACTACATGAGTCATCTGCCTTGGGACGAGCCGAGCCGCATAGAGGTGATGAGCGGAGCCTTCTGCATGTTGCGGCGCAGCGTGCTCAACGAGGTGGGGCTGCTCGATAAGGACTTCTTCATGTATGGCGAGGATATAGATCTGAGCTGCCGCATACTGAAGGGCGGCTACGAAAACTGGTACTATCCTGCTTCCATTGTGCACTACAAGGGGGAGTCCACCCAGAAGACCAGCTATCGCTATGTGCATGTGTTCTATCAGGCCATGCTCATCTTCTTTCGCAAGCACTACGGTCACCTCTCGTTCTTCGTCACGCTGCCCATCAAGCTGGCCATTTATTTCCGTGCCTTCCTGGCCCTCATACAGATGCTCTACCACCGTGCATGCCAGTCACTGGGATTCCACAGTGGCGAGCGTGCCGATGTGAACTATTACTTCGTAGGTTCATCACCTATGATAGACCAATGCCGCCGACTGGCCAAGCGCAAGGGACTAACAGCCACCTTCCAGACCGTCAGGCGCCTGTCGGAAATGACGCTCGACCCTGAATCCGGCTCATGCCTTGTCTACGACACGGGGCTCTTCTCCTTTCAACAAATCATAGAAGACATGGCTCAGCGTTCTGAGAACCACCTCACCGTGGGCACCTACAGCTGCCGCAGCAAGACCATCATCACTGCACAGGAAATCATTGGATGAGTTCACTTAAAAAAGTCGAACATCTGTCCGTCTTTTTTGTTGAAAGAAATAGGAATAATGAGAATAATTGGCATGCGCAACGAGTGCCGTAGGCAAAATAATTCTTATTATTCCAATTTCTTTCCAAACTTTCTATGCAAATTACTTTCAACCGTACAGTACGCTCTTTTTTCGGTCAGGGGAGCGCCCTGATAAATGCTTCGGCGCGTATCAGGTCGTCGGGGGTGTCTATGCCCACAGTCTCCACGTCGGTCAGCCCCACCTTTATGCGGTAGCCGTTCTGCAGCCAGCGCAGCTGCTCCAGGCGCTCTGCCAGTTCCAAGGGGCTTTGCGGCAGCTTGGTTATCTCGGACAGTACTTCGCGGCGGTAGGCATATATGCCTAAGTGCTTCAGGTAGCTTTGCGGCTGAAGGGCTGATGCCTGCGACTTATCGCGCACAAAGGGAATAACACTGCGGCTGAAGTAGAGGGCATAGCCGCGCACATCGCACACTATCTTCGGCGAGTTGGGGTTCTCCACTTGTTCCATCGTGTCAAAGGGTTTGCCTATGGTGCCTATCTGCGTCTCTGCGTCGTCGAAGAGGTGCATCAGCGTATCAATCTGCGACTGCTGTATGAACGGCTCGTCGCCCTGCACATTGATGATGACGTCGGCCGTGGTGCCCGTCTTCTCTGCTGCCTCCTCTATGCGGTCGGTGCCGCTCTGGTGGTCGCTGCGTGTCATCACCGCCTGGCCGCCGAAGGCCTCCACGGCTTGAAGTATGCGCTCATCGTCGGTAGCCACCCATACGGGTGCGTGAGTCGTTGATTGTCCTTGGGCGACTGTGAGCGCCTTTGCCACCTGCTCATACACACGCTGTATTACTGGCTTGCCGCCCAGCATGGCTAACGGCTTGCCGGGGAAACGTGTGGAGGCATAGCGTGCAGGAATGATAGCTGTAAATGTCATGTTCTTCCGTGTTTTTTAGTGTTTTCAACCTGCAAAGGTACGAATAAGCGAGCGAATTGCAAAAGAAAAATTGTTTTTTCTTTTGCAATTCCGAGCGAAAGTACCTTCGGCGCCAGCCAATGGTACGAATAAGCGAGCGAATTGCAAAAGAAAAACGTTTTTTTCTTTTGCAATTCCGAGCGAAAGTACCTTCGGCGCCAGCCAATGGTACGAATAAGCGAGCGAATTGCAAAAGAAAAACAGTTTTTTTTTGAAAGTCGAAAGCGCAGAGAGAGCAGTCGGAAACGCAGGGAGTCCGTAGGCACTCCCCTCCCATGTAGGGGAGGGGCAGGGGTGGGGTCAGTATCTTTCTAAGGGCTTGAATAAGAGTAGGTTGTACAATACATTGGGGACAGTCATCACCCCAAGCCGAAGGGGTGAG
>JAEEGG010030186.1_pt1 | contig 10078 bp, 5 predicted proteins | sample 9134161 | NCBI WGS metagenome assembly JAEEGG01 (sample SAMN16246543, study PRJNA631951) | gut metagenome | biome: gut microbiome; feature: rumen; material: CR-attached | host: Bos | place: Iran: Karaj | collected 2018-10 | reverse complement strand
TCACAATTTTGTGCAATTTGATTAACTATCGCGTTAATGAAGATATCTCTATGACAGATTTTATGAGATTAACATCTTCTCTTGAAAGAGTTCCAATTACGGATTTACGTTTTTTGAATAATTACACAGTCAGAAGTTGGAAATCAGAGATGCTGTGCAGACCACATGCTTTGATGACAGCGTATCTTATCTCAATATCGGGTATCACGCGTCTTTCGTCAATGTCGATGCATCCATACTTTTCTGGCATCGGCATGTCAACCCATGCTGTGAGTTCTGTGAGCGTGTACCTGCGTATGACGGACTCTGTCATGCATACATGAAAGTCAGCCAAGCCCAGGTAGTCATTCCCCCAAGAGCTATAGCAGTATTCCTTGGCCGTTTTTGCTAGGCCAGCCTTGACGGGGTTTTGGTGGATATAGCGCATCAGGACGATAAAGTAGCCGGAGTCGTTGCACGGTTCACTCTTGAATCGGTCTTGTAACAGATGTCCAATGCGTCCATACTTTTTGTTGTAATAGCGCACATAGATATCTGCGATGTATTTCACACACTGGCTTATTGTCCAATCTTTCTCATGAATCAAAATGTGCACGTGGTTCGGCATGATGCAATATGCGTAGATGTGGCAGGTGCAGATTTTTGTTTGCATGTCATCTGAGACAACCTCTCTGAGTGAAGCAAGCGTCTCGATAAACTTCCTGTAGTCCTCCGGGGCGTCAAAGATGTCCTGACGATTGATGCCGCGTATCATAACGTGGTAGATTCCTGTGGCACTTTGGTCTCTTGCTGTGCGTGGCATAGTAAATAGCGTTTAAGATCAACAATATCAATATCAGGCGCAAAGATAAGCCTTTTTATTCATACTTCCAAATTTTTCTGGTAGAATTTGAATTTATCCCGCATGCCCCAGGTACCTGTCCCCTCTATGGTTCATAACGTGGTAGATTCCTGTGGCACTTTGGTCTCTTGCTGTGCGTGGCATAGTAAATAGCGTTTAAGTTCAACAATATCAATATCAGGCGCAAAGATAAGCCTTTTTATTCATACTTCCAAATTTTTCTGGTAGAATTTGAATTTATCCCGCATGCCCCAGGTACCTGTCCCAATGACTGCCATGACAGCATTACAACTGAATGCGGAACTATACCGCGCCATGGGTGAGATTGCCGACAACGAGACGCTGCCGGCCAAGGTCTTGGCGTATGTGAAGGGGCTCACTCCAGCAAAGAAGACAAAGGAAGATGCAGGATGGGCTACCCGATTTGTGGGCGCCTGGGAGGATGATCGTACTGCTGACGAGATTGTCGATGATATACGCAGTGCCAGGACAACAAACAATGACACAAAGGGGTCAGGCACTATTGTGTCGTAAAAAAGTGTAAGAAATACAAGAAATCGTTATCCATTAACACTATTTAAGGGGCAATGATAACGCATCGTTACAAATAAATTTGTAATTTTGCACCCATAAACCATTAAAATGTTGTTCCTGATATGAAAGAATCAGATCGAAAGAAATACGAGAAGCCCGCGCGGAGGAGTGCTATCCAGTCGACGAGGGCACTCCGCAGCAGACTGGCGATGATGATGGCCGCGAGGATGACAAAACCATTCACCGTGACGCTCCTCGTGCTGATGATGACGGCAGTGACGACGTTGGCGGAAACGGTTGTAACTTCCTCGACTACAACGATGACGACAGGCACCTATAGGGTAACGGGAGATGTAACGATTGAGAATCGCATCACCATTACTGGCGAAGTAAAGCTTCTCCTTGACGAGGGGGCGACGCTCAATGCTCTGAATGGTATTGGGGTTAGTGCGGAGAATACGCTGACTATTGACGGCTCGGGTATGTTGCGGGCTTCAGCACAAGGCATAGGGTGTGCTGGTATCGGAGGTACAATGGATTATGATATGTATGCTTTAACAGAACACGGTCATATTATCATCAATGGTGGTACAGTCATTGCTCAAGCCTATTATTATGGTGCTGGCATTGGTGGTGGAAACAATAGCACGGCTGGCAGCAATAGTATCATTGAAATCAATGGCGGCGTGGTTTATGCTACTGGAGGCAATGGTGGAGCAGGAATTGGTGGAGGCTATGAATTTAACACTTCTGGTAAAGTCGCATATCAGCCAGGTGTCATCATCATCAATGGCGGGCAGGTGACTGCGAGGGGTGGAGAGAATGCTTCTGGCATAGGCAGAGGAAAGAATTACCAAAATACCAGTGGCTCGATTACCCTTGGTTGGACAAATGCAACTGACTTTATTGATGTGGATAGTTACAACATGGATGAAGATAAAATCAGTTTTGTCCAAGGTAAGTCTTTCGTTATATATGGTGATTGGACTACTGGAGCAACGGTTAACAACATTGGCGACAAGAAGATCGTGCCCCCTACTTACCGTACAAATATGGCTAATGCCACCGTCAGCGGGTTACAGGATTCATATCCCTATTCTGGCTCAATTATCACCCTCAACTATTCTGTTGCAGGTGCTGATGACTCACCACTGACAGAAGGCACCCACTATTCCACAGAACTGAGGAACAGCAAAAATGAGGTTATCAGCAAGACCGATGGAGCATACAAACTGAATGATTGCGATGACTACACACTCACCTTCACAGGCATCACTCCATACGACGGCACTCACACAAAGCATTTTTCCGTTGTCTACGTGAAGGACATTGGGGCTGCAACCGTCAGCGGTATGAAGGACTATTATCTGTACACGGGCGACCCCATCAGTCTTGACTATACGGTAACGGCTGCGGATGGCACACCGTTAGAGAAAGGGGTGCACTTCATTGAGACTTTATCGCCATCAACAGTACAGGAGAAGGGTGATTACACGCTGACCATTACGGGCGAAGCCCCCTATACAGGTTCACAGTCATTCAGTTTTACTGTAGGGGATGGCATACCCGTTACTTCCGAAACCAAAACGATGACCACTGGCTTTTACCATGTGGCACAAGATGTAACCATCGAGAATCGTATCACCATTGTTGGTGAAGTAACGCTTATCCTCGCCGAGGGTGCGACACTCAATGCTACTAAAGGCATTGGGGTGGAATCAGAAAACACGCTGATTATTGACGGTTTAGGCACGCTACAGGCTACAGGAGCCATCTGTTCCGCAGGTATAGGAGGAACTGTACGAAGTACAGATGATTGGTCGGAGCATGGCCATATCATTATCAATGGTGGTTCTGTCATTGCTCAGAGCGACGCTTGGGCTGCTGCCATTGGAGGTGGAGTCAATAGCACGGCAGGCAACAATAGTATCGTCGAAATAAATGGCGGTGTGGTCAATGCTACAGGAGGCGCTAATGGTGCTGGAATCGGTGGAGGTTGGGCGTTAAAAGGCGGCGGACAGCCTGGCGTCATCATCATCAATGGCGGGCAGGTAACAGCAAGAGGGGGAGAAAGCGCTCCTGGCATAGGCAGAGGAAAAAGTTCTACAGATACCAGTGGCTCGCTTACCCTTGGTTGGACAAACGAAACAGACTTTATTGATGTGGATAGTTATGACATCAGTAGCATCAGTTTTGCTGATGGCAAATATTTCTATTGGAAAGAAAATGACGTCATCACAGGCGCCTGTATCGAGAATATCGGCGGTAAGAAAATTATGCCTTACGTTGAAGAATATTTAAATATCAACTATTTTGTTATTTTCAAAGGCATAGCACCCTACTATCTCTATACAGGTAATGAGATTGTCATTACTCCAGAAGTCGTTGATGTTTTCGGAAACCATCTGGAAAAGGGAACGCACTATAATATATCATTTAGCCCGTCGACTGTCAAGGATGTAGGCGAATATACCCTTACCATTACAGGAATAGATAATGGTGGCTTCACGGGTTCCAAAAGCATTAACTTCTCGGTTGTTCAATTAGACTTGGCAGATGCCACCGTCACTGGGGTTGAATCTTATTATCTTTACACTGGAGATGAGATCGTCATTACACCAGAAGTAGTTGATAATTACGGAAACCATCTGGAAGAAGGAACGCACTATGATATATCATTTAGCCCGTCGCCTGTCAAGGATGTGGGCGAATACACACTTACCATCACTGCAACAAGCGCAGGTTATTCAGGGTCAAAAACCTTCAATTTTACGGTTGGCTATGGCATTCCTGTAACCACTGGTACAACAGAGTTGACAGAACCTTATTACTATGTACCTAATGATGTCACCATTAGCAACCGAATCACAGTCAGTGGCGATGTAACGCTTATCCTCACCGAGGGCAAGACACTGACCGCCTCAAAGGGCATCGAATTGTATGATGGCAACAAACTAACGATAGAAGGCAAGGGAAGTCTCATAGCAACTGGAACAGAGAGTTATTCCGGCATCGGTTCAGAAAGGGTCGGTACGTTAGTCATTAATGATGGTGTCATCAATGCTACGGGTGGACAAAACGCTGCGGGCATCGGTGGTCAATGGAACAACCCTGTGGGAGGAACGATCATCATCAATGGTGGTGAAGTTACTGCAACTGGAGGTTATGGAGCTGCCGGAATTGGAGGAAGTTCTGTTGGTGTCTGCGGTACTGTCGCCATCAATGGCGGCAAGGTCAGGGCAAAAGGAGGTGTCCGTCCAGGAGACCATTTTACCGAACATATCAGTGGCACAGTAACGCTTGACTGGACAAATGAAGACGATTATATCTATTCTGCCAGTTATGAAAACGTACAATCCCTTATAATTGCAGATGGCAAGACCCTCGTCGATGATGATGGCAACAATTACAGCGGTACATTGACGGCAGAGCAGAAAACCGCTATTGCTGGCAAAACGCTGAGAGCACGTGCCATGGTAGTGAAGCCACCTTACACTCAAGATTTTACTTACAACATGGACGGCTGGACCGTTGTGGATGGCGTTGAAGGAACAGGAATCACTTCTATATCTAATCCTAACTTCAGGTTCAATAATAGCAACTCCAACCAGTACCTTATTTCCCCACAACTTGATTTGGGGGCTGTAACGAAACTGTCGTTCGCCGTCAAGAATTATGCTGAAGGCACTACACAATATCCAGCCCATTACCAAGTAGGCATCTCTAAGACGACCAAAGACTTGTCCGCCTTTACTTCTTGGGCAGATGAAATGACTGTTAGTGATGGTAATGTACATATTTTCCTACTTTATCTACCTGCTGATGCGAAGTACGTGATAATCAAATACATTCCTGAGAATTGGCTGTTCATCGACAACATCAGTTTCGAGGCTGCAGCGAATGTCAATCTTATTGACAATGGTGACAATACAACGGTGATAGAGACCAATGACGGCATCACTTCAAAAGTCACCCTTCAAGGCCGCACATTCTATCGCAACGGAACATGGAACACGCTTTGTCTGCCATTCTCTCAGAGTATAGCGGAGATTGCTGCCTCGTCACTGGCAGGGGCAACTATTAAGGAGTTGGACGTGGCGGCATCTGCATTGACAGACGATGTGCTGACACTGAACTTTAAGAATGTCACGAGCATTGAGGCAGGCAAGCCGTATATCGTGAAATGGGATTCAGATGCAGACTTGGTGATTAAGACGGCGGCTGAATGGAATACGTTTGCCGAGAGTGTGAATGATGGTACAGAGTCGTTTGCAGGCAAGACGGTGCTCTTAGGTGCTGACATCAGCGGTATTTCGACGATGGTAGGCACGAGCGAGCATCCGTTCTGCGGTACGTTCGACGGTGGAGGACATACATTAGCGCTTAGTATCAGCGGAGGTGGCGACGGTGCTGCGCCGTTCCGTTATATCAACGGGGCAACTATCCGCTATGTGAAGACAACGGGCTCCGTGAGTGGTGGTAATCATACTGCCGGTATTGTGGGCTTTGCGCAGGGCGGCACGAACAGCATCCACCACTGCCAGGTATCGGCAGCAGTTGCGGGCAGCAGTTATGTAGGTGGCATTGTAGGCAACGGCACCACATCGACTACCACTGTCAGCAGTTGCTACTTCAATGGTTATATCACAGGTTCCCCCGTCGCTCTCCTCTACGGCTGGGGCGACAGTGGCGGTACGCATACAGTTGAGAACAGCGTGGGCATGTATTCCCAGTCCACCATCATCCCTGCGCTGAGTAATGGCACATGCGCCGAAACTAATTGCATTGACCCAAACTCTGTTGTGATAGGCAACGGTGCCTATCTGGGTACTCTTGGCGGTGAGTGGGCTGATGAAGGCGGAGAGATCGTGCTGAGACCTGCTAATAGCGTTTTCCTCACAGACATTGAGAATCCGGAATTCCAACTTACGGTCATCGATAAGACAGCACCTGCACCAGTGGCATTCGACGGTGGTACGTTTACAGGAACATTCAGCCCGCTCGGCTCTACTACAGGATTGCTGTTCGACGAACATAACACGGCTAATGGAGCCTGCCGTGCATACCTCAATATCGACACACCAAATCTTGGTGGTTTCGAGGGCTGGTATGCTGATGCCACATTGACTACACCCGCAACAATTATCCCATTCGATGAAGACGGCACGGTAAAACTCTATGCCAAGTGGGCGGGCAGTCCTCAGCCTGTTAGCGTCACCTTCGCCAAGGAGGGCTATAGCACGTACTATGACAGCCAGTATGATCTGGCTTTGCCAGCAGGCATGAAAGCCCGCATCGTGACGGCGAAGGGCGACGGAGGGACGCTGATCTATGAGACCATCGCCGACGGCGACGGCGCGACGAACACCGTGCCCGCAGGGACGGCAGTGATGCTGCAAGTGGCCGAGAGCACCGATGCGCAGACTCTCAGCATCGACCTCACTGCCAAGGCAGACAACCGCACATTCGCCTCGAACCTGCTGCACGGCAGCGATACTGAGACAACAACCACGGGCGACGGACTGCACTATAAGCTGAGTTACAACACGAGCGGCTCGGATCTCGGCTGGTACTGGGGCGCTGCCGAGGGCGCGGCATTCACAAGTGCGGCGCATAAGGTCTGGCTTGTATTGCCCTCGACGGCAGGAACCCGAGGGTTCTTCGGACTGCCGGGCGACGACGCTACAACAATTGACAATTCACAATTGACAATTGACAATTGGGATGGCGCATGGTATAGCATTGACGGCAGGAAACTGAGTGGCCGTCCCTCGGCTAAGGGATTGTATATTCATAATGGAAGGAAGGTTGCGATTAAGTGAGAAACATCAAGGAGGTAATAAGATGACAACAACAGCAAATACAATAAAGAAGCGTTACGAGAAGCCCACGACGAAGGTCTACGATCTGCGCCCCCAGCGGCTCATCTGCACAAGCGACCCCCAATGGCACGACGACCCCGGTGGCCCTTGGCAGTACTGATGGCCGCAAAGGACAAAAGAATCCCCATAGACTTTGATCTACGGGGATTTCTCTTTTGCTACTTTTAGAGTGCAGTATGGGAGCCGAAACTCCCAAGTGCACTAGTAGAGTCCCATGCAACTGGTTGTGCCGAGTGCAGTCAATACCGCTGAGATGATCGATGCGAGGATCTGCAGCGTCCACTTAAGCGTTTCCTTCTTCGTCATAAGCTACCTCCTTCCTGATTCGTAGTCATGGGGACAGAGGCACCTGGGTATGGGTGCCAGTTTTCAAAGATGAGAAATAAAGAACGAGGCTTGCATCCCTGCAGGCCTCGTTCTCGTTCTAACAAACAACTAACTCAATCAAAATGGAAAAAAGAAAATCACTAACTATTAAAACTATTTTATGCATGAATCATATTTCTGGGAGCAAAGGTAAGGGGATTATGGGCTAATCCCAAAGGATTAACCGATTTCTTCGTTCGTTTGTTGCGACAAGGAGGCTGATTTGCGACAAAGGGGCGGAAAGGGGTTCGATTTTGTCGGAAGGGCAGCCAATGGATTGTCAACAACCCCTAACACGAAATAATTAGGGTAAAAACTTGCAAAAGTTAGACAAAACCACTATCTTTGTATCCGAAATGTACTTAGCGACATTTTCGGATAGAAATTAATCAATAATAGACCATAGCAAATGACAACAAAGAAAAGAGAATATGAGAAGCCCTCGATGCAGGTCTTCGAGTTGAAACGGCAACCGCAGTTGCTGGTAGGTAGTGGTGGCGATGGAAACCTCAACCCAATGGGCGATCCGTATGACCTGTAGTAATGAACCCTTAAAACAGAAAACGACAATGAAGAAGAATAGCTTTCTTTGGGCTGCGCTGTCGATGACGGCCGCCCTCGTGATGACCGCCTGTTCAAACGATGACAATGCTAACGAATCGCCCGTACAGCAGAACGCGGCAAAGACCATTCCCTACACTGTAACAGTCAATGGCGGTGCCTCAACACGCGCCACCGTTGAGAGTGACAACAAGACGCTCTATTTTGCTGCCGGTGACAAACTCTACGTGACTGGCACCAACATCAAGGGCGTGCTCGACATCCAGACGGGTACGGGTACTGCTAGCGCCACCTTCTCGGGCGACCTGACCTATTCAGGAGAAGGTTCTCCCGCTGCTAATCTTGAGCTGACCGCTACGCTGGTGAGCGCACAGCAGACTGATGGCTCTGAGGTGACCATCAATTCGACAACCGGAGCCGTAACGGTGAACTATCCCTCGACAGCCTATTGTGCCGACGTGGCTACTGCCGTGCAGAAATACAGCAATCTGACGGGCACATCGACATACAGCACTAAGTCGTTCTCGCTGACGCAGCAGACTGCCTTCCTCAACTTCGTGATTACCTTTGAGGACGCCACCACCACTGGCACTGAACTCTCTGCTGTAGTCAGCAACAACAGCGCAGCCATCTGCACTGCCAACGTTACTACGACGACTGAGAGTGAAAAGGTCGTTGCCAAGTTTGTCCTGCCCGTAGCCAGCACCACCACGCTCAGCAGCGCCACAGTGACGATGGGCAGCAAGGCCGCTCTCAACATCACCAACGCCACGCTCACTGGCAAGGTTTATAATGTGACGAAGACACAGGCTGCCGCTGCTAAAACTCTTGCTGAGGCTACTGCAGGTGATATTGGCAAGATAGCCGGAAAGGACGGCAAAATCTACGCCACGAAGGCCGATGCCGAGGCTGTGGCTACAGGAAATGCCGTGGCCATGATTGCCTACGTTGGCACAGCAAGCGACTGCACCCATGGTCTGGCTATCGCACTGGCCGACGAGAGTCGCACGAAAAATTATGGGGCGGCAGGTACAGCTTGCAGCGGCAAGGCAGCCGTTACAGGTGGCACATGGCGCTTGCCGTCTATCAAGGACTGGCAGTACATGTTCATCGGTTGCGGAGCCAGCGGTTCATACAGTGACAATCACATTTCAATGAGCTATAGTGGGTTGGCATCTAAGCTCACTACGGCTCAGGGTGATGCCTTGCAGGCTGACGACTACTGGTCGTCTACGGAGGGCGATCCCGGCTACGCCTGGGTCGTGTACTTTCATGGCAGCGATGCTTACTTCTACGCCGACGACGAGCGCAGCGGCTACCAAGTTCGTGCCTGCCTCGCTTTTTAACCTTTTTGTCGATTTACCAATTTATCTATTAAAGCCGCGTTAGCGGCTTCAGGATACCGCCGAAGGCGGGATGGATAGAATAGGATCACGGGGTCTGTTCTACTGATCATTTAGTCTAGCCGTGGGGAGATCTAGCCGTGGGGACAGGCACCTGGGGTGAGATCAGGAGTCAACCTAGTCATGGGGACAGGTACCGGAATCATAGCAGCCGTCATACCCAAGTACCTGACCCAGTGACTATCGCGAATATAATCGAATCATAGAGTAGTCATGGGGACAGGCACCTGGGTATGGGTGCCTGTTTTCATGGCAATTTTTTTACGATATTCCTGATGGTCTCGTAATTCATGCCAGTAACTCTTGAGAGTTGTCAAATAGTCATGGGGACAGGTACTTGGGTATGACGGCTGCTATGACTCAGATACCTGTCCCCACGGCTACGGAGATTAAGACAGAATCTGTCCCCTTCTCACAAAGTGTCCTGACCCTTTTGTGACATGACCCTAAGGGATGATTTTGAGATCGGGATCCTGGAGGTAGATACGGCC
>JAEEGG010030185.1_pt1 | contig 10079 bp, 5 predicted proteins | sample 9134161 | NCBI WGS metagenome assembly JAEEGG01 (sample SAMN16246543, study PRJNA631951) | gut metagenome | biome: gut microbiome; feature: rumen; material: CR-attached | host: Bos | place: Iran: Karaj | collected 2018-10 | reverse complement strand
CATCGTAGATGTTTGCCGTCACTCCGAGCTTGCGGGCTTCTGCCTTGCAACCCTGCATGTAGCCGCGCAGCACCTCCTTGATGCTGCGGGGCATGGTGCGCTGTACGTAGAGCACAATGTGGTGATGGTCGGGCATGACCTTTTCGGCCAGGATCTTTATCTCAGGACAAAGCTCAAGCATCTTCTGCTCCTGAGCGATGAGCGCCTGTCCGATAGGGGTCTTTCTCACTACCGCCCTTGTGCCATCGTGGGAGAGCTGCCCGAACAGTGGCTGGCGGGCATTGGCCACCATCGTCACATGAACGATGCACGGCTTGCGCCAGGTGCCAGGCTGCAGCCAGGTGAAGGGCTCGGTGGGCGGAGGAAAGGGATGGGGAGCGGGCATTGTGGGGGGATTTTTCGGCAAATGGAATTTGCCGTTAAGGGACGGGTTCGGGAAGGATGATTCGTGATGGCTTTGTGGAAATGTGCGGCGTTTCTTTTTGCAAAGGTAGCTATTATTTTGAAAAATGCAACGACGATTGGGAAAAATAGTGATGGAACCCGTCTCTTTTTTGAGGATTTCATCCGAAAAGTGATGCGGGTTGCCCTGTGTCACGATGGGATTGAGCCTAAATGATGGGGAGACCGATGGGAGAAGAGGGGGTGATGGATGGTTCCTCTCGGGGGTATTTGCGATGGAAACGGGTACGTGCTTGCTGCCGAAGAACCTTTTGGCAGTAAGCACAAGGTCTTTTGGCACCTGCCAAAAGACCTTGTGGTAGTAAGCAAAAACTTAGGGGAAATATGATGAGCTATCTGCCTAAAATTAAAAATGTGGCCATGTTTCAGCGTGGTCAGACCTCGGTGTAGATGTAGGTGGGCCCCATCTTCGTGCGCTGCAGGCGGGCATGCTCGCCTTTACACCAGTCATCGAGCTGCTTGCGGGCTGAATGGTAGGTGAGGGCGCTGTGCATCATGAAGCTGCGCACGTTGGTGAAGCCGCCGTTGGCGCTGAGGCTGCGCTGCAGGGCTTGCAACAGATGGCGCTCGTCGGCCATGAGGGCCTGCGTGTCCGGGTTCCTAACGCAGCGGAAGCCCCGGTTCCACTTGCGCATTTTCTCCATCATCTCTTTCGAGGGTACGAACTCGATGCCTTGCAGCTGCACGTCGCGGCTGTTGACGGTGTCGGCGCAGGTTTTCTCACCGATGAGCCCTATCTTAGGGGCAAACGAGCCGATGGGGGTCTCCAGTCGGTAACCGTCGGCCAGCCATATCTTGGCAGCCTCCATGAACACGTGGAAGGCGCGGCCCAGCTCGCCCGTCTGCAGGGCGTAGTTGCGGTGGCAGTAGTCTTCGATGTCGTCGAAGCTGTAGCGCAGTCCGCTGAGCGGCTTCACATAAACGTAGTTGTGACCGTTCTTGTCCTTGAGGGGCGAGGGGTGAACCTCGAAGAGCATTCCGTCTTCTTTGCGTGGCATGTGTATGGGTCGTTTGTGGGTGAAGTGATGATGATGGTTGTTTTTCAGCTGCAAAGTTAATGTTTTTATTTGGTATGGCGAAGGGTATGAGCACAAAAAAACACGGCATGTGTCTCTGTCAAAAAGAGTACATGCCGTGAAGACAAGAAAACTATCAAAAACTACTAACTTCTATATAAAAAACTATTTGACATGCTTCTTGCCATTCTGAATGTAGATGCCTTTGGCCTTGGCAGCCTTTACGCGCATGCCGCTGAGGGTGTAGATGGCATCGGTGTTGTCCTGACGAAGGTTGACCTGCTGAATGGCCGTTGCTTCATCGGTGATGATCTCAATGTTGGGACACTTGGTCCTGATGGCAGTCCAGTCTTCATCCCAACGTCCTGCACCACTCACGTTGAGCTTGGTGGCTGTGGGAGCCAGTTTCGCGCAGAGCACGGCATAGTCGTCGTACTGCTCGGGATGCCAGTCGCCATCCCATGTGCACTGATAGTTGCCCTTGCCAATGACGCCTGTTACCACGATTTCACCCGTGAGAGAGTTGTCGGCCAGTGAGCGAACGGCTACGTCGTTGACCATCGGCCCTTCCAGCTTGATGTCGTCGATATAGACGGTCTGTCCCACGTTGGTCAGTGCATCGCCCTCTTCGAAGGGCCAGATTTCGAGCACGGTATTGCCCGTATCGGCAATCTTTTCGTTGTCGGGTCCTGCGGCAAACTCAAAGGTCAGGATGTTCCACTCGTTGGTGTTGCCGCACCAGAACAGACGACCGGTATTGTAACCGCCGTCACCGTCCTTGACCAGCTTGACCAGCACGTTGTGGTTCACACCCATCTTGATGCGGAGCGTCATGCGGCGCAGACCTTTGAAGTTGACATCGCCCAGGGGCAGGGCAAAGTTGCAGTGCTCTTTGTCCCATCCGCCAGGGTTGTCCTTCAGCGTGAATTTCATGATTTTATTGCCCTCGTCTTCAACGACTGTTGGCTCGGCACGGTTCCAGAAGCCGCCATCGCTGCCTACTTCCTTGTCGTCACCATTCCACAGAACGACCTGTGCGTTGCACACTGTTGCTACGAAAAGTGTAGCTAATGATAAAAACTTTCTCATAATAATATTTGTTTAATAATTAAATACCTTTACATTGCTCACTGTGATGGAGCCACCGTAGTTGTTCACGCTCCAGCAGTTCTTCTGAATGCCGTAGATGCGCTGAGTGTAGGCGCACACATCGTTGATATACATCACCATGACAGAGTTGTCGGTGTAGATGTCGATGTGATAGACATTGTCTGACGGGCGTGCGAAATTGTAGCCGTCGATGCCCTTGATGAAGCCTGCGCCCTTCTTGCCCTCCTGCTCGAAGTTCACCTTGCGTGTGTTCTCATTCTCGGGGTTGACCACCATTGTGTAGTACTTCTCTGAGTTGCCGCCGCGCACGAGCGAGATGCCGAACTTGTCCCAGTTGTTGGAGGTGGTGACGGTGAGTGACAGGTGGTTGTGAGCCTCCAGACGGTTGTAGAGCACGTAGGCATCGTTGCCTGTGAGCTTGCCGTCGGCATAGCCGTTGCTGGCCACTACCGTGACGGGCTGCTCCTTGTTGTACTTGGCACGGATGGCAGGCACCTCGCCCAGTGAGAGCGTGCCGTCGGCATGCTGAATGACCTTGTGGCACACCAGTGCGCCAGCCCAGTTGGGCTCGCCGTCGGCACCCACGTTGACGTTGCGCTCGTCGTTGGTAGCACCTGAGCGGAAGGGGCTCCATCCCCAGATGTAGCGGTCCTGTCCGTTCGAAGCAGTCTTGGCAGCATAGAATGCGCGGCTGTCGAGCACACCTTCGTGACCGTCCTTGGGCCAGTTGGCACCCGGGTTGTCGAAGCAAGCCTTCAGCTCGTCGAGCGAGCGGGCCATCATGTACTTCACCTTGCGGCTCCAGTCAGCACGGTAAGCCTCGCTATAGACGAGATACCACCAGTCGCCCATCTTGAAGATGTCGGGGCACTCGCACATGCGGTCCCACACCATGTTGAACTGTCCTACATGCTCCCAGTTGCGAAGGTCAGCCGACTTGAACTCGGCAAACTTCAGCTTGCTGGCGATGACCATGTGCCACAGACCATCGTCGGCACGGAACACCTGCGGGTCGCGGAAATCGACACCCGAATAGCCGTACTTGGGACCCGTGAGCGCCCATGACATGTCCTTCGTCCAGTTCTTGAAGTCGGGCGATGTGGCGCGCATCACAACCTCAACATCCTTGCACAGCACGTTGTGGCCAGTATAATAGATGTAATAGAGGCCGTCCTGTTCGTTATAGACGCAGCAGCCTGTGCCGATGGCAGCATCCTGCTCCTGCGTGGAGGTGCCAGTGGGCAGTACCTCGCCTAATGAGCGATAGTGGGCACCGTCGGTGGTGGAAATGCCCCAGATGGGGTGATAGCAGGGACCGTTGTTGTCGTACTCTTGCAGGTAGAGCACCTTGAACTCGCCTGCCTTCTGGTCGAAGAACGGCATGGGGTCGCCACAGCGGCCAATGGCCGGGTTGTAGTAGGTCTGGAATCCGCGTTCGTCAGCCGAGGTGAAGAGTGTGTCGGAGGCTGCCCAGTTGCGCTCAGGGTCAGGACCGTACTCGTCTTTGCTGCAGCTGGTGGCTGCGGCAATGCCGCAGCTAACCAGTCCTGCAAATAGGATATTGCTGATGATCTTTTTCATAAAGCGTTATTTCGTTAAGTAATTGAATGCGTTCTTGGTCATAATCTCAATGTTCTTATGGAACTTCTCCGTGTAGCCGGCCTCATAGGTGTAAGAGTACCAGTCGTAGCAGCCAGAGCCAATGCAGATGATGCCGCCCTTGCCGCCCTTGGCAGGATACTCCCATGCCACTACTGCACCGTCGCCGCCTACGCCGAGAATCTTACCACCCGTGCGGGTCTCCCAGGCAGCGTGGTTGTCGTAGCCGCCCCAGTCGGTGCCAATGTGGTACTGAGCCGTAGAGTTGGTGATGTGATAACCGGCATCGGTTGTATAGACGTGTCCGGGCTGATCGCCTTCAATGATTCCGTTGTAAAGAGGATGGCTGGTCTGTCCTTCGTAGATGGCGAATTCCCATGGGCTGTTGCACAGTTCGGCTTTGTCCTCGTCCTGACCCCAGCAGTTGTTAGGCGTGGTCCACTCGTCGTCGCCTGTAGTGCCGATGAACGAAGGCAGGTTGGTGGCATAGCGTGTGAGCAGCAGGGCACCGCCAGCCTCATAGTAGGCGCGAAGCTGGTTTTTGGCTTTGAGCGCCTCGGTAGCCTTGGCTACGAAGATGTCGTGACCATCGAGACCACCGTCAACATGGTAGTGCCACCAGATGACCTTGCACTCAGAGAGATCGACTGTAGCGTTCTTCACATCCTCAAACGATGCATAGAGCGAGTTGGGCACGTTGCCAAGCATCCACTGACAAGCGGTCTTAGCCTCGATGTCGAGGTCGTTCATCGTGGGAGCAGCGCCAATGAAGAGTGCCTTTGGCTTGTCAATGGCAACGACTGTCACCACGTATGTGGCCTTGGCAGTATTGTTCACCACCTCGTATGTGACGGGGTTCGTGAAGTCCTGAACCACACCCGAGCCAGGCGTTACCGTAGCATAGCGACTGCAGGTGATGGTGGGCTTCAGACTTGTTACGCCCAGCGATGCAGGCACATAGGCAGTGACGGTCTTGGCGGTCTGGTCAATAGAGGCGGTGTAAATATCGTTGATTACGAACTGCGTGATCTTGGCCTCGTCGTTCAGAACGGTCAGCGTCCAGTCGAGATAGGTGTCGCCGTTGGTGACGTGCATCACCTTTCCGGCATTCATGTTGAGGGTCATGCCCTGCTGAATGTTGCAGGTGGCACCGTTTGAAATTTTCAGGGCGGTCACTTTCATGGCCGAAGCGTCGTACACCTCTGGCAGGCGCACTTCGATGCTGCGGCTCTTTAGGTCGATATTGCCTGTATAGCCATCGAGGGCAATGCTCTCAATCATGCACTCACCACTGAGCTGAAAGGTCTTGGCATCATCGTCCTTGCTGCACGATGCGAAGCATACCGACAGCAGTACTGATGCTGTGCAGAGCAACTTCGTCATGAGGCGCATGCCTCTTTCCGTGATATGGATTGTTTTCTGATTATTCATAGTTGTATGTTGTTGTCGTTGTGTTTTATTACCAGTTGCCTATGTTCTGCGTGTAGTGTCCGTTCGAGGCCGACAGCTGCTTGTAGGGAATGGGCAGATACTCGTCCTTGTTGGCTGTGAAGTGAGCTTCCTTGTAGATGGCGCAGTTGTCTATCTCCTCGGAGTAGTACTTGTTGAGTACGGTGGCAGCATCGCCCCAGCGCACGAGGTCGAAGAAACGCTCACACTCCATGCCCAGCTCCAGGCGGCGCTCCATCTTCACCATCTTTATGGCTTCCTCCTTAGAGTAAGAGCCATTGTAGTTGGATACATAGAACTTCACACCATAGGTGGAGGGGTAGTTTGCTATCATCTGTGTGCTCTTGGCAGCGCGGGTGCGGAGCTGGTTGAGCAGGCTGACGGTCTGGTCGGTCTGTCCCAGCTGAGCGTATGCCTCAGCACGCATCAGCAGCACATCGGCATAGCGGAGCACGATGCGGTTCATGGAAGTTGCCCAGTAGCTGCCCTTGATGAGGTACTGGTCGATGAGGGCGGGGTCAACATTCTGCTTTAGCGACACGTTGTAGCCATACAAGCCATTGGAACGGCTCCAGATGCTGGACTTTGCCATCATGTAGTTCTTATTGAACATGTAGGGCAGGCCAGGCATGCCAACGGTGAGGAACAGGCGAGGATCAGCATTGTCGTTGGCCATGTCGTAGTCCTTCTCATTGAAGGTGTCGAACAAAGGCAGACCGTCGGCTCCGGTGTGATATGCGTTCACCAAGTTCTGTGAAGGCTTGTAGAAGTCGCAACCGCCATCGGTAGCTCCAGGGATGTTGGGCGGAATCAGACCGTTGCTCCAGTTCAGGTTGCCATAGGTGGAACCGTCGTTGCGCGAATACTGAATGGCCCAGATGCTCTCCTTACCATTCTCATACATCTCCTCAGGACGGAAGTTGTTGTGCATGTCGCTCTCCAGTCCGTAGGCTGGATACAGACCAGGATTGGTAAACTCAATCACCTTCTGCAGGTCGTTGTTGTCGATTGAGGTCACCTGATTGCTCTGACGGTCGTCCTGGTGATATGCCTTGTAAAGATAAGTCTTAGCCAGCAGTGCAGCTGCGGCTGCCTTGGTGGGACGTCCCTTCTCTTCCTGTGCCACAGGCAGGGTGTTGTAGGCTTCCATCAAGTCGTCGATGATGAGCTGCCAACCCTGATCGTTGGTGTAGGTAGTGTTTGAGAGCTCATTATATTCATCGTAGTTGAGATTGGCATTCACAACGAAAGGAATGTTCTTGTAGAGTCGCTTCAGCAGGAAGTGGGCATAGGCGCGCAGGAATTTCATCTCTGCCAAGCGCTGCGACTTGGTGTCCATCTCGCTCTCGTTCAGCAGGACAATAGCGCTGTTTACGCGAGAGACGCACTTGTAGAGGCGTTCCCACATGTCGTTGATGTTCCAGTTGGTGGTGAGCACGCCTTGCTGCACCTCTAACTGATGGAATACGTCGCCGTCGCTGGTACCGCTGCCTCCTTTGTAGGCATCGTCGGAGCGTACGTCGAAGTTCCACATGGAGAACGAAGAGTTGATGTCCTCAGCCGAAGTGAAGATGGCATAGGCAGAAATGACCATAGCCTCGGCATTATCAGGTGTCTTTACCTGATCGTCGGTGAGAGTGGCCTGTGGCACGTGCTCGTCCAGGAAGTTGGAGCAGCCGCAGAGCAGGATCATCAAATTAAAAAATGAAAAAATTAAAATATTCCGTTTCATAATTCTGTACTTTTTAGGGTTCTTGTTCCTTTAATGTTTTAACTTTCTAATTTTTTAATTTTAAAAAGACACATTAAGTCCGAAGGTTACGTTCAGAGGAATAGGATAGCCGAAGTTGGCATTCTCAGGATCAACACCTGTGAACTTCTTGCTCTTGATGGTGAGCAGGTTCTGGGCTGAGAGATACACGCGCAGACGCTGCAGATAGAGCTTGTCGGTGAAAGACTTTGGCACGTTGTAGCCCACCTGCACGTTGCGCAGTTTGGCGTATGAACCGTTTTCAACAAAGTAGGTGCTCACGCGCTTCTCGTTGTTGTTGTCCATCGTGCTGATAGCGGGAATGTTGCTATTCGTATTGTTGGGGCTCCATGCATCGAGCAGGCGCGTACCCTTGTTCAGGTTCGAAATGTTCAGTCCGCTCCAGAGGTCGGTCTCTTTCTTTAGGTCGCTGATGACATCAACACCCTGCACGCCCTGCCAGAACATGGTGAAGTCGAGGTTCTTGTATTGTAGGTAGATGTTCAGACCCCATGTGAAGTCGGGTACGGGATTGTAGATCCAGTCCTGGTCCTTCTCGTTGATGACGCCGTCGCCGTTCAGATCCTTCCAGCGGATGCGGCCAATGCCGGCATTGTCCTGACGGGCGTGGTTGTCTATCTCAGCCTGACTCTTGAAAATGCCGTCATAGACATAGCCTACCTGTGCACCCATAGGATGACCCACTACGCTCTTCACACCGTTGCCACCGAAAGTGCCGTTGGCTGCGATTGTCTCGGGCAGTTTGGTGATTTCGTTGCGATAGGTGCCAATGTTGCCGGCAATATCATACTGGAAGTCTCCTGCCTTGCCGCGATAGCCCAGGTTCAGCTCAATACCCTTGTTCAGCATCTCACCAGCGTTGATCCACTGGCTGCCGCCTTCACCCATCACACCAATGCTGGGCATGAACACCAGAATGTCGGTGGTCTTCTTGCGGTACCACTCAAATGAACCGTAGAGAGAGTTCTGCAGGAAAGCGAAGTCGAGACCTAAGTTCAACTGAGTCGTGGTCTCCCACTTCAGGTCGTCGTTGCCCAGCTGATTGCGCTTGAATCCGCTCTTCAGCGTCTGGCCGCCATTGGTTCCTGCAATATCATAGCTGGTACCGAAGCTCTGTCCGCCGAAACCTGCCTCACCGTAGTTGCTCTCATAGAGCGTATAGCGTGCAATGTTAGAGATTTCCTGGTTACCCGTCTGTCCCCAAGAGGCACGTATCTTCAGGTTGTCAATCCATGAGATGTTCTGCATGAACTTCTCCTGATTGATGCGCCAGCCTGCTGATACAGAGGGGAAAGTACCGTAGCGGTTGTTCTTTCCGAAGCGGCTCGAACCGTCACGGCGCAGTGTCAAGCTGGCCATGTAGCGGTCGTCGAAGGTGTAGTTAAGCTTGCCGAAGAAAGAAATCAGTGAGAAACCTTCAGCTCCGCCATATACTTCTGTCTCGCCAACACCGGCATTAGGCCACATGTAGTCGGGCGTGAGCACGGCAAAGTCGTAGGTCTTGCCGCTGAAGTTCTTGTCATCCTCGCGGTTGAGCTCTACACCGATCATGGCATCACCACGATGCTTGCCGATGGCCAGATTGTAGGTGGCAATGGCGTTCCACATCCATTTGGTCCAGTGTTCCTGCTTGGGCTCAACAGCGTTGGTCGTGTTGGCTACTGTTCCCTCTGTGACAGGGTAGGTGAAGATGCGCTGCATCTTCTGTGAATAGTCGATGCCGAAGGTTGACTTGATGTTGAAGTTCTTCAGGGGATTGATGTTGATGTAGGCATCGCCGAACAAGCGCCAGAAGGTGTAGCGGTTGTCCTTGTTGCGGTCCAGACGGGCAACGGGGTTCTCACGGTCAGGATAGCCGCCTACGGGACCTGCAAATTCGCCTTTAGTGGTATAAACGGGCAGGGAGGGGTTGAACTGCAGCACGTTCTCGAGGAATCCATCGGGAGCCTGCACCTCGCTGGTGCGGTTCAGCGTGAAGTGCTCACCCACGGTCACAATGTCGCGCTTGCCAATTCGCATCAGCTTGTACTCGGTGTTGATACGGGCCGAGAAGCGCTCGAAGTCTGACTGCTTGATGATACCGTTATTCTTATAATAGCCCAGTGAGAAGAACGATGAGCCTCGCTCGGTGCCGTTGCTCAGCGAGACGTTGTACTGCTGAATGACACCCGTGCGAGTGGTCTCCTTGAACCAGTCGGTGTCGGAAGCGGGCGTGGTGCCGGCGGCATCGAGGTACTTGCTCATGTTCATGCTGTTCAGAACAGGCACGCCCTGGTCGTTGTAGTTCCAGTTGTAGTTGTAGCCCAGTCCGTTGCGGTTGGGGTCAAGGCCGTCGTTCACGTAGCCCTGCCACATCACCTGTCCGAACTCTTTGGCATTGAGCACATGCATCTTGTTGGCATAGGTCTGAACAGCTACGCTGCCGTCGAAGTCAATCTTCACCTTGCCTTCTTTGCCGCGCTTGGTTGTGATGATGATCACACCGTTGGCAGCACGGCTACCATAGATAGAAGCCGAGGCGGCATCCTTCAGAACCTGGATAGACTCGATGTCGTTGCCGTTCAGCTCGTGCATGCCAGCCTTGGTGGGAACACCGTCGATGATGTAGAGCGGGTCGTTGTTGTTGAGCGTACCGATACCACGGATTCGCACGGTGGCAGCGCCAGAAGGTG
>JAEEGG010030181.1_pt1 | contig 10080 bp, 7 predicted proteins | sample 9134161 | NCBI WGS metagenome assembly JAEEGG01 (sample SAMN16246543, study PRJNA631951) | gut metagenome | biome: gut microbiome; feature: rumen; material: CR-attached | host: Bos | place: Iran: Karaj | collected 2018-10 | reverse complement strand
CTTTACCGGCAGAATGCAGAAAGTCATCCAGAGCAACGGCTGGGCCGCATTCCTCACCCATGGTTTCCAGGGCAAGCAAAACGGCAACGCCAACTACTCGCCGACGGATATCAACGCCATCGATGGCGCCCTCAAGTGGGCCCAGCAGAACGATAAGGACATCTGGGTCGCCCCGATGGGCCATGTCGCCATGTATCTCAAGGAACGCAAGGCATCGAAGGCCCAGGCATCCTCTAGCGGCAGCACTATCACGGTCAAGCTGACCCACAACATCAAGGACAACATTTCTAACTACGACTACCCGCTCTCCCTGCGCGTCAAGTACAGCGGTTCCACAGCCAACGTGACGCAGGCGGGCGCAAAGCTCGAATCCAAGATTGACGGCGGCTACGTGTACTTCGACGCCGTGCCGAATGCAGGCGACATCGTCATCGCGGGCGAAGGTGGCTCGGGCCCCACTCCGGAATCCTCTTCCAGCAGCAATATGGAGAAGTCTTCTTCTAGCACAAATCCCTGGACCCAGCGTTCTTCCTCGTCTGCAACCAACCCGTGGGGGCCGTGGAATCCGCAGTCTTCTTCGGGTACAACAGCCCTTGAAGAAGTCAACTTCGAGAGCAACGTCCATTACTCCGTATACAGGTCTTCTGACAACTACATCGTGGTCGGCGGCGCTCAGGGCAAGGCTATCACGGTCTACAACCACATGGGCCAGGTCGTTCGCGTTACCCGCGGTCTCGGCTTTGAACAGAAGGTCTATACCGGAGCGAAGGGTGCATACATCGTGCGCGTAGGCAACAGGACCTTCAAGGTAAATCTCTAAACTTCATAGGAAATCTCACAAATCCACAAAGGAAGCACCATGCAAAGGGTGCTTCTTTTTATCATGCCGAGAGACGTCTCACCGATGCTGGGCGTAGCCCGGCTAATGCCATTTTATAATTCGCCTAGAAACGAGCGAGATCCTAATCTATATCTTGAAACGGAAACAAGTTTCCGACAAGATATGATTACGACATCCTTCGACGAACAATGGGCAAAGCCCATTTCCCGCGCTAAAAGCGCGGAGTCTCAGTAACAAGGAATGTGAACCGAAGCCGAATAGTACGGCGAGATAGTTCACATGACGCCGTATGGCGAAACTTATAAAACCATATTCGTAATTCGCCTAGAAGCGAGCCAGACCAGGAATGTGAACCGAAGCCGTACAAATAGTACGGCGAGAAAGTTCACATGACGCCGTATGGCGAAGCTTATAGGCGAATTAGACTAGGTAGAGAATTTCTTGTTGGTATGCGCCTCGACCACGTTCACCACGTAGTCGCCCAACTTCTCGCAGTCGTTCACCACGTCCATGTAGTGCACGCCCATCTGGTAGCTGTATTCCTGGTTCTCGATATCGGTGACGTTCTTCTCCTTGAGGAGCTTGCGGTAGTCGTTGATTTCGTTCTCCAGGTTCAGCGTGCGGTTCGCATCGGCCGATGCATAATCGCTAATGACATCAACCATGTTCGTGAGCGCATTGTCGCACAGCTGCATTATATGCTTGATATGGCCGTACTGGTTCTCCGTAAAGTCTTCCTTGCTGCGGAACTTGCGGTTGATGGCACGGGCCATGTTGTAGCAGGAGTCGCCGATGCTTTCGATTTCAGAAATTTCCCTGAGCATCGACTGGATGTTCGTTTTACTTTCGGGGCTCAGGCGGCCTTCCGAAACCTTGTTCAGGTAGTTCGCAATCTCGATTTCCATATTGTCGCTGATGCCTTCGTACTTCTCGATGCGGGCAAACAGTTTCACGAAGTCGTTTTCGTCCTTCATCTCGAGCAGTTCGGGCACCATGCGGAACATCTTCTGCGTGCGGGCTGCAAACAAGTTAATTTCCTTGCGGGCTTCAAAAAGCGAAAGTTCTGCGGTACTCATGAGGCCCGCGCTGATAAACTTGACCTTGAAATCCTCGCCGTCTTCCTTCTCACGGATAATCTTGCAGATGATTTTTTCCATCGGCTTGATGAACCAGATGAGGATAAGCACGTTGCAAAGGTTGAATGCCGTGTGGAAGGCAGAAAGCGCATAGGTCACGCGCACACCCGCCTGGGCAATTTCTTCTTCGGTGTGCGGCACGAAATTCGGGTCGAACCCCACGATGCTGCAAACCATGTTCACGAACGGGCGGAACACAATCAACACCCACACCACGCCGAACACGTTAAACAACATGTGCGCCAAGGCCGCGCGCCTTGCCTGCGTACTTGCCGAAAGGGCCGCGAGGTTCGATGTCACCGTGGTACCGATGTTTTCGCCCATCACGAGCGCAATGCCCTGGTAAATCGGGAGCACACCGCTACTGCAGAGCAAGAGCGTAATCGCCATGATGGCCGCAGACGACTGCACGCACATGGTAAGGATGCTGCCCAACAACAGGAAGAGGAGCGTGCTGAAGATTCCCCAACCGCCGGTCGTCGTAAAGAAGTTGATGACGGCCTGGTTGTGCGCGAGGTCCATCGCCACTGCATTTTCGCGCAGCGTAGTAAGGCCGAGGAACATGAACGCGAAACCGAACACGAATTCGCCGATACTCTTGGTCGAGTTCTTCTTGGTGTAAGAAAGGATGATGCCGAAGGCGAAGAAAGGCCACACCACCGAGCTCATGTTGAACTGGAACCCGAATATGGACATAATCCACGCCGTGGCCGTAGTACCGATGTTCGCGCCCATAATAACAGGAATGGCCTGACTCAATGTGAGCAGGCCAGCGTTAACGAAGCTTACGGTAAGGACGGTCGTAGCAGTAGAAGACTGCACCGAGGCCGTAACGAACGTGCCTGTAAGGAGGCCTCCGATACGGTGCTTGGTCATGGTGCCAAGGACTGCGCGGAGGTGACCGCCGGTGAGTTTCTGCAAGCCTTCGCTCATTGTCTTCATGCCGAACATGAGGAGCGCAAGGCAACCGATCATTTTGAGAATCATAAGTGTCATAGGACATTCCTACGGAACGCCACTACCGGATCATCGTCGCTGCCTTTCAGCTAGTTCGGGCTCATGGCGGTGAATTGTTATTTGTATCGTTGCCGTAAAATATAGAAAAAGTCCGGGTCAAATTCACGTTTAATTTCTTACGCAGCGAACTTGTTTCCCGCGCCAAGCATCATCCGGATATCTGTCCAAGGCCCCGTTTATAATGGCAAAGTGATAATACATATCATAGCGGTCCTGAACACCATCCATAGATTTCTCGCTCGTCCAATAGCGGGTACCATCCGGCATATTAAAACCGTTCTTCATCTCAAACCAGGGGATAACCTTCTTCACCTCATGCCGTGACGAGGCTCCCGTCACCGAAATTGCATAGTTTTCCAGCGCCGTATACTCCGTACTTCCGGGCAACCTCCATCCGTCCGGACATGCCGCCAGGGCCTCCTGGGCTGTGTAAGTTCCGCCGGCATACCGCAGGTTCTCCATCATCCACGTATATCCCGCAATTGTCTTATAAGAATAGATGTTTCCATCCCTTGAATCCACAAATGTATTCGACGAAGGCGAACTGCTGCTTATGCCGGAACGGGAACTCGACTGGCTCCCATACGGTTGATTCGCCAAAGATGAACTGCTGCTTATGCCGGAACGGGTGCTCGACTGGCGTACGGACGGTTGATTCGCCCAGGTATCGCCATAGGCATCCTCAATTTGGGCGGCATAGTCCGTACAACCGGCAATGACAAGTGCAAGCAGGGCAGACAACCACACAAGGCTCACCCGGCCGCCAGACCATTTTTCAATCACAACGGACATTTTTCACCTCCAGATAATTACTGACAGAGGAATATGAAACTTGGGCAAGATAACGCATCAACAAAGTCCTGTACTACTCTCCGCACACATACTGGAATCTTGAGGCCTTCTCGACCAGCGCGTTCTTCGAAAAATTGCCGACAGAAAAGGGATTAACGGTAAGGATATACCTGTCATATCCATAACTGAGCTCGTCCAATTCCACATAGCCTCGGGTACGGCAGAAATTTCTCTGTTCACGCCTGATAGAAATATAATTCTTGTAAATGCTCCACGTTTTCTCCCCATACGGGGCTGTCAGCAAATCGAACACCGTATACAACCACATTCCCTTACCCGGCGTATAGAAATACATAGAATACGTCCAATGACCAACAATCCGTTTAGCCCACGGTGCATAATCTTTCGCTTTCGCATAGTCCCACCCCATCTTTTCCGTGGAGTAGGCGACAAAGACATCCCCATCCATGCGTTTCGGCATCAGGTAGAAGGAATTCCAGAATTCATCGTAATCCTTGAGTCCATTTCCCCGACCGATGCTCCTCATGAGCGAAGCAAGTGTCGCATAATCCTTCTCGACACTCTGCACAATAAAAATATACTCGTTGCGGGAATCAGCCAATATATAGTAGGCCCGCATTTTTGCCGGAGCCTTCCTTGTCGCCTTCGTGAGAATTTCAATCTTGTAACCCGAAAGCGGCACGAAGGCTGTAATGGAATACGGCGATTTTTCCTCTACTTCGTATTGATCGGTAGCGAGGATCCTGTCGGCGATGTCCGAAGCGACCTCGTTTCCGTCCAACCCGGGCTGTAAGCGAAGAACATCGAATGTCACTCGATCCCCATAGATGTTATCCATCAGAATGACTTCGGTGAAGGCCTCGCCCTTTCCCTTCAGGTAATTGAGCCCCACTCCTCGCGGAAGGTCGAGATGCAGGCGTCCCGCCGTAAGGTTCCCCAGGTGCCCCTGAGAAAAATTGACAAGCCCCATGCGGTGAATAAAGAAGGCATGGCTCTCGGGAACCTGCGCTACCGTTTCGAATACGACCTCCGGAACATCCGGCTTGCTGAGGTTCAACCGCTTGGTTTCCTTCGTACGGTACTTTTTCCCCGTCATGGAATACGTTTCATGCGAGGATGCTTTCTTTATATTCAGGAGGGTATCCTGCTTTATCCTGACCGGGTCCAGTTTCTTCTTCCGATAGACCAGCATGGAAACCGAATCCTGAAACGCCCCCGTAACTACATAGAACCACTGGTTCTCGTTCTCGTCGTTCCTTTCTATGATATAGGCAGGAATCTTCAAATCAGCATAATGCTTGACAATTTTTTCGGCCTGGTAATACGACCGTTCCCTCTTGAGAACTATGGCCAAAGGTTTCTTGACAGAAACCTTCTCGATTTCCTCTTCGCAGCCGCATAAGGCTAGCGCCACCGAGAATATAACCAAGAGCCGCCGTACCATAAAACCTTTTTATCAAACTATAGGTTACGAACCATCGCGATGGCCTGGCTGGCAATGCCCTCGCCCCTGCCCGTAAACCCGAGCTTTTCGGTCGTGGTGCCCTTGATGCCAATCTGCTTGATATCCAGGCCCAGCACGCGGGCGATGTTTGCCTTCATGGCGTCCTTGTGCGGGTTCACCTTCGGGCGTTCGCACATCACGATGCTGTCGATATTGACAATCTCGTAACCCGCCTTACGGACTTCCTCGCCCACCTTGCGCAACAGCTCCAGGCTGTCAGCGCCCTTGAATGCCGGGTCCGTATCCGGGAAGTACGTACCGATATCGCCGAGGCCCGCGGCACCCAGCAGGGCATCGCTTATCGCATGCAGCAACACGTCGGCATCGCTATGGCCCAAAAGGCCCTTCTCGTACGGGATATCCACCCCACCGATAATGCACTTGCGGCCTTCCACCAATTTGTGAACGTCAAAACCAATACCCGAACGATAAATCTTATCCATGATAAATCCTTTTTTTGCAAATTTAAAAAAATCATCCCTTTCCAAAATAAAGCTTGTCCATCGTTTCGGCTACTTCGGGGAAATCGTGTTCGTCGACGAAGAAGATTTCCTTGTCAATAACAAAAACATACATATGACGGAAAAGTCCCGTTCTGTACCTCTTTTTTAGTATATCTGTCTTGCCAAACGGAAGGACAGCCTCGTCATTGAGCCTGTACAACACAAAATCGTCCTTGCGACATTTTATTTCGCGCACGGCCTTGATGGAGTAGCCGGCATCAAAGAAAAAAACAACAGATACAGCAAGAGGTATAAAAACTGTTAAAAGAAGATTCTTCGTAATCGGTTGCCTAAAGAGTTCACCAAGCATGCAAACAAAGACCATAAAGACAAATAGTGCTATACAATATTTGCACACCAACAGAATTTTCCCGTCACGTTTCTTGCGGGCCTTGTACGTAAAGAATACTTCCTTCTCCGGGGCATTTTCAATTTGAGAACCGGAAGGTTCCGCCCCCTCGTCAGACTTCTCTTTTTCTACAGGCTTCGCAGCCCCGCACCACGGACACTGCGGCTCGTAGTAGTTATACCTTTCTCCACATTCCGGACAAATCATCTTGCCAACCCCCGACGCCCCCGCTAGTCCTTCACGCAGCGCACGGAATACGAGCGGCTTACCTCATCCGTGAATATCGTTGGATTGTCGCCACCATAGGTAAACCGGATTCCAAGAGGTTGCCGGTTGGTAAGATTCGCAATAACATCTGCGGCAGCAAAATAAGTCCTTTCGTCGGTAGTCCACGTCACGGGCGATGCAGAAAATCCGAACAAATCCCCGGACCAGTTAATGCGATAACTCCAGCCATCCTTACCCTTCAACCCGCCACCGTAACCTGCACCGTCATTGTAGTACGAAACATACTGAAACAGTTGCGACCACTCTTCCACCGTGGGGATATGCCACCCGGCGGGGCATATTCCCTGCACCGGCAGGCAAAGGTTCTCTTTCACAATTTCCTGGTCAAAATAGTTCGGGACACCAACCGCGGCATACCAGTAGTAAAGCCTTCCCGTCGCCTCGCACCGTTCCGCATCGCTTGCGCACCCCTGCGGGTCAGTCATGTTCGGGTTCGCCACCGGGTCGTAGTAATTCAGGTTATCCGCCATCCATGTCTGCTTGCCGATAGTCACCACGCGGTAACTGCGGCTGTCACGCGGGTCCGTAATGTAGCCATCATGCGCTTCTACCGGAGCACCACGCGCCGCAAGCACATCCTCGCTGCAAGCATCAATCTTCACGCCTTTCTCGCCGACGCTCTTCCTTGCAGGATACTGGCCATAATACTGTTCGTCCACCCGCATCATCACAAAGTTTGCATTCGTATCGTAGTCACATACAAAGTAATACTTTTGGGACATAAAGTTGTTCTTGTCGCTCCTCCACCTTGCGACAGTAGCATCGCAGGGCTCAAGTCTCGCCATATACTGGTCGGCAAGCTTGTCAGCCAAGGCCTTTTCCTCAATTGGTTCCAAGTGGTATTCGCCACCAGTCTCGACGCAGTAATACAAATACCCGTACGCATCCCTCGTGTAGTGTATTTCTTCGCCTGCATCATTACAGAAACTAGACTCCCTCGCCTCCCTCAGGCTCTCGTAGCGTTTCAGGTCCCAGTAGTCCACCTGTCCGTATGCGTACTTGCCGTCGACATTCGAGCAATGGTAGAACACATTTACCGTAGATTCATACCTTGTGACGTTATACGGGCAATCAATAATTTCGAGCGTATCGGATTTATCGGTACAAGCAGGGAGCGTTTCCACAAACTCGCCGCACATAGCCTGCCTGCCAGCCTTTTCATCGACCTCGTAGTACTGGTAATTGTCATTCCTGGTTTCGCAGTGGTAAAAGCGGTTACCGGTCGAGTCGTACACGTACTGGAACGCATTCACCGGATCGCACGGTTCCTGCATTGCGATAAACGCAAGCGAATCGGCGACACCACTCGAAACCCCCTTGAAGGAATATATTGCAGGCATATCGCCAATCTTCACATCGTCACACCTGTAATAGAACAGGCCGCTATAAGAGAACGAACGCAGGGCATCCGTTTCCCTATTGCACTTGCGCTGCTCCGCAAGGAACTTATTGATATCGTTCGCAGGGCTCCACCGCATGCTCAAGGAATCGTGCGTACAGACATATTCCGAAGAATCCGGCATGCGCCCGAGCGTCCAGACGCTACCCGTATCGCATTCGCCCAGATAGAAACTGACCGTATCCTGGCTCTCGTAATTCCAGGAATACGTGTCGTTCGAAACCACGTGTTCGCAGACGAATACCGAGTCATGGAACAGGGACTTTTGCCCCAGGATTTCCGAATGGCATGCCCCCAAGTGATAATCCCGGATAAACTCGTCGTCCGCCACCTCCCACCCGTTCTTGAATTCCATGCGGCGACCATCCGCAGACAACCCGAACGAAGCATAATTGCCGGTGCACTTGTAGGAAAGTCTCTCGCTCACCTTTTCCAGCCGAGGAGTGCTACCGACAACGCAGGGGCCAAACTGTTTCTCCAAATCGGTCAGGAATCTCCTGAAATACACGAGCGAGTCATTCTTGTTAAGGACTGCGTCGCATACCAGCGAATCCTTGTAATAAGAGGATTTGGAGTTTTTAATCGAATCGACCTTACCCAGGCGGTCCTTGCAGTCCGGGAGCCCGAAGGCTTCATCGACCACGCGTTCAAAGAATCTCCACTTGTTTACTCCGGCAGTTGAATCCAACTTATCCAGCAGGGAATCTACACTCAGCCATCTATTGACAATGAACTCGGCAAACTCGATGTTTTTATCAGTATCGTCGATAGTCCCATCCGAGAGGTCTTCTTTCAGGTATGACTTGTTTTTGGCAAAGCTACCTTCCGACAGGCCTCGCAACAAGTATGCGTACAGTCCGGCAACTTCCTCGAACGGGCGCGCATACAATTCTGCAGGGAGCGTATCCTGCTCCGTAAAGTGGAACGTCTTCGCCACATCCTGCATGGCCTTCTTTTTCGCCTCGCTGAACGAGTAGCCCTCTGACACGAATTCCCAAATCATCGGGGCATCAATATCCGTCATCAGGTCAATCCTCGGATTTTCCACTTCCGAAATATCCGTTATCACGGAGAAAGAAATTCTATTCGCCGTGGTGGGCCACATAATGCGTGTAGCATAGAACAGCGAGACTGTTACGTAAGGAGACTTGTAATCGTGAGCAGGGAATTCGAATTCGCTCCTGCTAGCATCGACAGGGTAACCTTCCACCGAGTCAATGACATAGAGCGAGGAATCAAGCACATAGGCGACGGTTCGTGAATCCGGGATAAACCATGCATTGGGTGCCATGTTCCGCACGCGGAACGACTTGCCTATCAGGGCATAGCCTTCAGGAATTACATCGTCCTCGATTTTCGAGTCCACGCCTGCGCGGTTATAGTCCGAACCGCCGTCACAGCCCATAAGGCATAACGCGCCCAGAACGAGCGGCAGACAGGCGGCATATGCGAACTTGAACAAATTCATCATTGTAAATATAGATTCTAAAGTTCGAAAAAGCGTGGGCGCCTCCCCTATTCCCGACAAAACGCATATTTATGCGACAAGGGAGGGCTCCCTGCCCTCCCTAAGACCCTCCCGGAGACAAAAAAAACAAACTTCGGCAAGCACAGCTTGCCTCGCGCTTACGCTTGCGTAAGCGGAAACAAGTTTCTTCGTGGGCGCCTTACGGCGCAAGGCGACAAAAAAAAGCCCGGTCCGTAGCGGAGCGGGCTTAAGGTCAGATATTCGAGAATTATCCGAGCAGTGCCTTGCCGGGGAACATGCTCATGGCGATGAGGGCAATAGCAGAAATTGCCACCGCGAACTTGAGCATGTAGGTGAACGCAACCTGGGACTTGCAGCAGCAACACGTGCATGCAGATTCATTCTTGAACGGCATAAAGAGCACGTAGGCAATGCGCAGGTAGTAAACCGCCGCCACCAACGAGAGCGCGAAGGCAAATATCGCAATGGAGCCATGGCCCGCAGCAAACACGCCGGTAAAGAGCGCGAACTTCGCGAGGAAGCCTGCAACAGGCGGGAGGCCGGCGAGGCTAGCGAGGCACACCGTAGCACCGATCGCCACGAACGGATGCTTGCGGCCTGCACCCTGCAGGTCTTCGAGGTTTTCCTTGCGGTCTCCCTTGCCCGAAAGGTAGGCGACACCCGTAAGGGCGCCCGCACTAGCAACGGCGTAGGTCACCAAGAAGTAGAACATGGCACCGAGTTGCACCGTACCGTTCGTCA
>JAEEGG010030179.1_pt1 | contig 10081 bp, 5 predicted proteins | sample 9134161 | NCBI WGS metagenome assembly JAEEGG01 (sample SAMN16246543, study PRJNA631951) | gut metagenome | biome: gut microbiome; feature: rumen; material: CR-attached | host: Bos | place: Iran: Karaj | collected 2018-10 | reverse complement strand
CAACTATAATGCATATGCCTTTTAATAGGTTAAATGCTCTTGAACCTTCTATAAATCTCAGTCCAAGATATATTGCATAGCTAACTAAGATGATATCGAAAATATCTTTGTATCCGATATCTCTTACAACAGCCATTAAAAAGCTTAGCAAAGAATTCAAGACATTTCTCCAAAACTACTTATAATCTTTTTTACTAGTTTATGAGTTTTTAAATCAGCGTTGCATAAAGGCGGTCTGGAATTTTCCTGTATGAGTCCCATTTCGCTTAATGCAGCCTTAGCTGGTAATGGATTAGTTTCAGCAAACATCGCTTTGTGTAAAGGCAAGAGTTTATAGTGGATTTTTTTCGCTTTTTCCCAATCTGCATTTAAGCAGGCATCGTTAAAATGCTTCATCAAATCTGGTGCAACATTTGCTGTTACAGATATTGTTCCAACTGCTCCACAAATCATGATTGGAAGATTCAATGCGTCTTCACCTGAAAAAACTGAAAAATCACTAGGAACAAGAGAGATAATCTGTTGAATCTGTTCAAGATTTCCAGAAGCTTCTTTTATTCCACGAATATTTTTTACGGTAGAAAGTTCTGCTACTGTTTCTGGCAGTAGGTTGCAACCTGTTCTTCCTGGAACATTGTAGAGGACAACAGGTAATTCTGTAACTTCAGCTATAGCTTTGAAATGTGTGATAAGCCCATTTTGAGGAGGTTTATTATAATAGGGTGTTACAGATAAAATTGCATCTGCACCCATTGAAGCAGCTTCAGAAGCCATTATACATGCTTGCGTAGTGTCGTTGCTGCCTGCTCCAAACATTAAACTAACTCGACCTTTCAATTTTTTGCGAGCTAATTTCATGAGTTCTTTTTTTTCTTCTAATTCCAGAGTAGCACCTTCGCCAGTTGTTCCGCAAACAACTATGCCGTCTGTTCCTACTGCTAGATGTAAGTCTAAAAGATGATTCCAGGCGTCAAAATCTACCCTGAGGTTTTTATTAAAGGGTGTAATTATTGCTACCCATGACCCCTTCAGAAAATCAATTCCCATCTAAATCTCCGATAATTTAGTCTAACTGAAATAATATAGCACCACACTATATAAATGTCATTATTTTTTTGATTTATAGTTGGACAAATAATATTGACAATTCATTGCATCTTTCTATAATAACTCACATCAATTTTGTAGAATTTTATGTAGAGTTACAGATGAAAAATAAAATAACTTCTGAAGAACGTAGAAAACTTGTAGAAGAAAGACTTCCATATTTTTATAAGATGATGGAATCTTGTCGCCTTTGCCCTAGAAAATGTGGGGTTAATCGTTTGAAAGGTGAAAAAGGCTTTTGTAGAACCACAGATAAGATAAAAATAGCTTCTTGGGCACAGCATCACGGTGAAGAACCTCCAATAACTGGTCAAAATGGTTCTGGAGCTATATTCCCCTCTTGTTGCACTTTGGCTTGCAAATTCTGCCAGAATTTTCCATTTAGCCAGCTAGACAACGGTGTTTTTATGACTCCTCAGGAATTGGCAAAAAAATACGATTATATTGCTAAAAAGGGTGTGCATAATATAAATTTTGTAACTCCTACACATGTTTTGCCAATGCTCTTAGATGCCTGGCTTAATGCCGAGCCTGAAACCCAGAAACTTCCACTAGTTTACAACTGCTCAGGTTATGAAACCGACGAAGTTCTAGATTTGTTAGATGGAATAATCGATATTTATCTTCCAGATATAAAATATTCAAACAATAAACCAGCTGGGCAGCTTTCTTCCTGCGGAAATTATGTTGAAGAAAACAGAAGAACTTTGAAAAAAATGTTTGAGCAGGTTGGCTTGCTTCAGATTGATGAAAATACAGAATTGGCTACTAAGGGAATGATAGTAAGGCATCTCATATTGCCTAACGATTTGGCAGGAAGCAAAGATTCTCTAATATGGCTACGTTCTGAACTTGGTGCAGATATAAATGTCAGTATTATGTGCCAGTATTTCCCTGCTTATAAGGTTCACGGTGACCCTGTGTTGGGCAGAGAAATAACCGCCGATGAATATATGCCCGTTTTGGAATTAGTTGAAGAATTGGGCTTTAACAATGTTCTTGCTCAAGACCCAACTGACCGTGGAGGAGCATGATTAGCCAAGCTTTGCTTGGCTTAGAGCAAAGAGCAAAGAGCATAGAGCTTAGAGTTTAGAGCAAGTATCTTCTCTGTTGCTCTATGCTCCAAGAAGCGTAAGCTTCGTTGCTCTAATGCTCTTAGAATCTTACTAAACTTAAATATATAAAACAAAAATTAATATCAAATAAATTACTATATATTACTAAAAAAAATAGTTGCGAGTTAAAGAAAGTATGTTTATAATATTTTTACTTTCCGATGTTGGAGGAATTTTGAATGTCAGGTCATAATAAGTGGGCCAAAGTAAAACACGTTAAAGCCAAAGTAGACGCAATCAGAGGTCGTGCGTTTACAAAAGTTATCAAAGAAATCACAATTGCAGCTAAATTAGGCGGTGGCGATCCAGATTCAAATCCACGCTTAAGAACAGCTCTAGTAGCAGCCAAAGACTGCAATATGCCTAAAGACAATATCGACCGTGCTATCAAAAAAGGTACCGGTGAACTTGAAGGCGTAAACTACGAAGAAGTTATGTATGAAGGTTATGGTGCAAACGGCGTTGCTGTTATGGCCAAATGTCTTACTGATAACACTAACCGCACAGTTGCTGAAGTAAACAAGATATTCAGCAAAGCAGGCGGAAATATGGGTGTTCCAGGCTGCGTTTCATATTTGTTTGAAACTAAGGGTTATTTCTTTGTTCCAAAAGAAGAAAATCCAAATCAGACTGAAGACAGTATGATGGAATTAGTTCTTGAAGTTGGCGCAGATGACTTCAAAGAACAAGAAGACGGTTTTGAAATTTACTGTGCTCCTGGTGATTTTTACACTGTTAGCCAGGCTTTAGAAGAAAAGGGTGTTAAAACTCAAGATTCTAAGATTATGTCAGTAGCTAAAACAACTGTAGCTGTTACTGGCGATGCAGTTTCAAAAGTTTTGAAACTTGTCGATGCTCTTGAAGATCACGATGACGTTCAAGACGTTTACCATAATGCTGAAATATCTGATGAAGATATGGAAAAAGCAATGGAAGCAGAATAAACCATTGGGTTTAACTTGTTAATAAAAAAACGGTTCTTAATAAGAACCGTTTTTTTTGTTTTCGATTAATATAGGTGGTAAAAAATGATTGATTTTGTTAGTGGAACCTTATTCACAAAAGAACCACTTAGAGTGGTAATAAATAATCATGGAATCGGTATTGAACTGATTGTTCCTTTGTCTACCAGTAAAAACCTGCCAGAAAAAGGTAAAGAAACAACTCTTTTAACTTACTTACATTGGAGACAGGAAGACAGCCCTCAGTTGTTCGGTTTTTTTACAGAAGACGAAAGAGATATCTTCAAGTTATTGGTAGGGGTTAATAAAGTAGGTCCCAAGATGGCTGTTAATATTATGTCTTCTGTTGAACCAGAAGCTTTTGCCACGATGATTTTATCTGAAGATGTAGCTAAGTTAACTTCTCTTAAGGGGGTTGGTTCAAAATTGGCTTCCAGACTTGTTGTTGAGTTAAAAGAAAAAATAGCTAAGCTTGGAATCGGAGCTGCAAATCCAGATGAACCAGAAGAAACAACTAGTATTATTCCATTTGAAACAGATGTGAGAGAAGCTTTAGAAAGCTTAGGTTATTCTTCAAAAGAAATTTCTCTTGGTATAAAGAAATCAGCACCTCTTGTTCCTCAAGATGCTGCAATAGAAGATGTTATAAGTTTGTTACTGCAAAACTTGAAATAAATAATAAAAAAAATACCCACGCAATAGCGTGGGTATTTTTTTATCTGATTATTCTAGCCAATCAGCTTTGTTAGAACGTATTACCTGAATTCTGTTTCTGCCAGAAGCAGAACCTTCTTCAAGAATAATAAGACCTCCAAAGTAATCATCTCCAGAAGATCTAGTATAGTAAATAATAGATTTTGGATTCTTTACTTTACCAGCTCTTACTTTGTTATCTGTTGAGGTTGTATATTTAGCAAAACTTGTGAGAAGAGTTGCACTGGCATTGTCTATAGCATATAAACTAATGGCAGGTTCATCCCCTGTTGTGCTTTCCGCTAAGGAGAACAAATATTTTGAATCTGTTGTACAAATATCTATTGGATTTGTTGCATTTATTGTATTTGCCTGAGAGAAATCTGCTTTTAATCTTATTAATCTTTGATTGTTTGTATCTGTTACAAAGAGTTTTTGGCTAATTGAGTTACCTAATTTTGTTAGATATCTTATTTTTGAATTTTCACTAAAGTCTAATTCAGCATTATCTAACATATAAAGAGGTGATGTATTCTCCGCATCGTATGTATATCTAGCGTTAGAGAAAGCTGCTATAGCACCTTTAGTATGTGCGGTCCAATCTTTAAGTATCATAGCCCCTGCAGTATCGTCAGAAGAATCTGAGTAGGTCATAGAGAGGATACGTTCAGGGAATTTTACGTCGTTATTTGGATAATTCGGACCTTCAACACTACTTAAGCTTGTTCTTTGTGGTAAAGCGAATTTATAAAAAGCTTTGTTAGTACTGTTTTCATCAGGATTATCAATCTTTACTATCGTATAAGAAGATATCCATTCTAATGGGTCTTCATTATCTGATGAAACTTTATAATACTTAACTGAATCGGCATTTGGATCAATAGCAGCTAAATTTGTTGCATCTGTTGCGTTTGTGAGCATCGAGAAGCTATTATCACCAGATTGGATAAAGGTAATTATCTTAGGTGTATAAGTACCTATTACTTTAGGATTACCTTCTCCATCAGTACCATTTAAGTAAATTTCTGGTTGGACCAATCCTGGTACTAATCTGGTTAAAGTTGGGTTAACGCCACAATCAAGCTGATATCTTTCTGCGAAGTTGTTTTTACAGTTCCCATACTGAATATAGAAAACCCCATCACCTGCGTTATACAAAGCAGTTGCTGTTTGCCCATTTCTATTATTCAATTCCCATGCCATACTGTGCCATATGTAGAAATCTGCTGAAAAAGTGGCAATACACATATGGTTATAAATGGCAACACCATCTTTTTTGTATCTACCGTATAAATCGTCTCTGATTTCAACATTTATAGTATTTAAACCAATACCAAATCGTGCTTTACAGGTTTTACCTGTTTCTGTTGTTTGGGCGGATTCTGAGTTAAAAGCTGTATATTTCCAAATTATATTTTGTTCAGGAACTAGATTTCCAGAATCAGCGTCTTCGTCTACGGGGTTAACTTCGAAATCTAGTTGCATACTTGGGTTTTCAGCAATCAAGTATACAGGAATATCATCACCAACAGTTGCATACTGGTCTTTGAAAGCAGTATAGTCTTCTCCATTATCACTGCTGTTTGGAACTGTTATTGCTATTAATCTTGTAGTTCCTGGAACTTCTACAAATTTTGGTAGAGTATTTACAAGTATGTCTACAGAGGCTGTTGCAGCCTTACCACCTTCTTCTCTATCATAAGCACAAACATAAACGCGCTTTGCACCTTTTGTTAGTGTTTTATTAGTAATCTGATTCCAGGTAACAGTAACATTCTTTTCGTTTGCTCCTGCCATATCTACTGGAGATTTGTCATCTGTAGCTGGTGTTAGGTCATGAGATTCAAAAGTTTCTTTTGAAGATTCATTCTCTGAACAATCATCGTTTAAATCTACTAATGTCCACTTTAAACCAAGTTTTTCGTTTTTGTTGTCTTCTTTTATGGTAATAGTAAAGGTTGCATTACTGCCGGAATCAAATCTGATTGTTCCGTCTACCATGTTATTGAAGGTAATTTGTGGAGTACTATTTATGAATATATCAATAGATTTTGAAGCTACGATTCCATATTCATTGCTTTTGCCTTCAAGTCTGATTGTATGAGTACCGAATTTATCGTTGATTTCATAGCCGTTTAAGGTATAACCATCAACATTGCCAGATGGTATTTCAGTGAAATTACCTGGAGTATCATTAGTCCAATAGCTGTCAGACCACTTCCAGGTCATTGCATCTTCCCAAAGGTTTGAACCACTTCTGATTGAGAATTTCTGTTTTGCTTCAAAATCATATGGTTCACTAAGAGTTGTTAATTCTTCAAAAGTATATGGTTTTTGATTGATATCGTAACCGCCACTAGCAACAATAAAATCTTTTATTTCGTGTGAATCTACAATAGAAAATTCTATGTCTTCGTTAACGGTTTGAGTTCCCATGCTGTCGGAAGCAATCAACTTAAATTTGAAGCCTGTTCCTAAAGTTAATAGAGTTGAAGCATTAACTTCAATATTTGAAGTTAATGTATTACCGCTATTATTTACAGGATTACTTCCACTTAGACTATAAGCTTCATAATCAGTAAAAGTAGATGAATTTTTGGGTTTGTATGAAACCATCCAGGTCAAAGAAAGACCATTGGCGTCATCTGTAACTTTTGCATTAAGTCTTACTACATCAGTCTTAATAAAACCAGATTTGGTTGAAGTTGCTACTTCAAATACTGGTGGGGTATTGACAAAGAATTGGTAAGTGGAAGTTGCTGAACTTTCACCTTTAGAGTCTATTGTTGTTAATGTTAATGTGTTAAGTCCTTTAACTGATAGCTCAGGGCTGTAATTTTTACCACTATAAGGTGTAGAATTTAATAACCAGCTAGCGTTGTTGTCTAATAATGTTTGATTTGTTTCAACATCAGAACAGATTGCTACAAGATTAATGGTATCTCCTAACTGGAATACGTCATAAGTCTTAGAATTAGCTTTATAATCATGTTCAGATTTTGGTGACATTCTACCGGTATTTAAATCTACCTTAGCACCGTTACATTGAATTTCTGTAACAGGAATAGTATTTATTCTGAAATCTGCAACCTGTTCACCGGTAATTTTGCTGTAATCTACTGCAGTAAGACGAACAGAATAATCACCTTTAACAGAATCAACAGTGGTGGAATAAGTAGCCATCTCTGATTTGTCTTGCAGTTGAGTAATATTACCATTTGGGTTTGTAACAAACCAGCAATAATTTTTAGGTTCAATTAGTATATTTTGATTTGAATCTGTTGCCAAACCAAATAGAGAAATCTGATCACCAGCTTTGAATAAAGGTATATTTCCATTATAGTAATCGCTTGTTCCGCTAACTACTAATTTGACTTCAGGAGCTTTGTGGTCAGGATCTGGTGTAATGGTAATAGTGAAAGTTGCTATAGCAAAACTTCTAAATGGGTCAATTACCTTACATGTAATTTCTGTTTCTGTATTACTATTTAAATATGGAGCTCTCCATGTCATAGAAGCATTATGCTTATCATCTGAAGTTTTTAATATTTCACCTTTTTTGGCGGTCCAAGAAAAACTCAAATCACTATTTTCCGGGTCACTTGCTTTAACTATGAAAGTTATTTCGCTGCCGCTTTGAACTTCATTAGAGGCTGGAGAAGTAGATTTTGAAATAATAGTTGGGGGTTCATTGGGTCTTGTTTCGCCAACAGAAACAGTTTTTGTAGCTGTATCTTTATTACCTTTGGGGTCTTTGACTTCAAATAACAGGTTAAAGCTGCTTGTTGAATCTAAATCTGGTGTTGTCCATACCCAGGAATTAATGCTTTCTCCTCTGTGTATTGTACTTCCAGTTGAAGGTTCAACTCTCAAAGAATAGCTTAAAGTTTCATTATCTGTATCGGTAGCTATACAAGTAATAGTATAGTCTCTGCCTCCATAAAGTTGTCCTTCTGGATAAATGGTGGTATTGAGAATTTGGGGCTTATTATTTGGAACATAGTGACCGGTACCTATTGAAATTTGTAATTTTGCTGTTGAACTTAAACCAGTGACTTTTTCTTTTACTGTCATTGAGATTGTAGCTACACAGTCTTCACTGGGTGCATTCCAATAATACTTTCTTATGTATTTACCATCTCTTATTGTTTCATCATAATTAGAATCTATTGAGTCTTTGGTTACAGAGCCTAAAGTGCATTCTATATCAGGGATAAATTCTAATTGTTGATTGTTTTTAGCATCAGCTGTAGCTGAAATAATTACTAATGAATTTACTATATAATTTGATTCGCTAGAACTTAAGTCAACTGTTGGTGCTTCATTAATTGCTGTTGTTGGAACAGCTGTCATTTCCTGATAAGCTGGATTTTCTGTAAAAGTAACTGTATTGGTGGTTTCTTTATAATTTACGGCATTTACTATTAAATCTGCTGTTGTTCCTTCAGGCATTTTGGGGGTTGTAAACTGGCCTGTGATAGGATCAACATCAATTTTTTGTCCCCAAAGATAAAGATTTGGAGTTGGGGAAATAGGCTGACCACTTGGACTTAGCAATTTTCCTGTTATAGAAACTGTTCCTTTTGCTGCATTTAGAGCTTCATTTAATTGTTGGACAGGAAGGCTATCTGTCAGAACTACTGGTTTTGTAGAACGAACTATATACATTGGGTCATTTCCAAGACCGGCAGGAACGTGTTTGAATACTATATAGTGTTTGCCGGGTTTTAGATTTTTTAATACATAAGTGCTTTCTTCTCTATCTATATCAGCATAATTAGATGGGTCTGATTCTGAGTATATATATATATTATCATTCGGACCATAGGTGTAGTTTTGTGCTGCTCTTGCTGATGAGTTGCCTTGAGTAGTGAAAAACTCAGAGTTATATCTACCTGTAATTTGATATTCTATTGCAGGTATAGCGTCAGATGTTGCTGAGCCACAGCCATAAAAGACTGCTGCTCCAATTAATGCTAGTATAAGCAGATAAATGCTGTAGTTGCGGTTCTTTTCCGCCATAGTTTGCCCCCAAAAATACAATAAAAATATATTTGTGCACCATTATCGCTTTATTTGTATTGTATTGTCAATAGTTCAGAAAAATTTTTTATAAATTTTTTTTCATCTTTTTCTTATTTTTAAGTCCAAATTAGATTGTTCAAATTGCCTACACATTTGTCATAAAAAGTATAGTGTATGGGCCTTAGCCCTGAAAGCTATACGTTTATGACAAAGTGTAGGCTATACAAACAAATAAATACTGATTTTTCGTCAAATTTCTTGTTTTCGGACAAGTCCTGGAACGCACTACTTTAAATAAAAAAGAGATTAGAGAAATAATCTCTAATCTCTTTATCTTTAAACTAAGACTTGATTCTAGATTCTAGATTTAAGATTCTTAAATCTTAAATCTTATATCTTATATCTATCTTCCTCAGTCTTCTGCTTCATCTGCAGTCTTGTATTCCTTAGCAACTTGTTCAGTTACGTTAGCTGGAACTTCTTCATAAGAAGAGAATTTCATAGTGAATTCGCCTCTAGACTGAGTCATAGACTTAAGGTCTGTAGCATATTTATACATTTCAGCCTGTGGAACAGTTGCTCTAATAACCTGTTTTCCGCCTTCGATTGGATCCATACCAAGAACTTTACCACGGCGTTTGTTCATATCACCCATGATATCGCCCATGTATTCATCAGGAACGGTAACAGCTACTTCGTAAATTGGTTCAAGAAGAACTGGTTTTGCTTCGGCAATACCTTTCTTGAAAGCAAGACCGGCAGCAAGCTTGAATGACATTTCGTTAGAGTCAACATCATGGTAAGAACCGAAATCTAATGTTGCCTTGAAGTCGATTGTTGGGAAACCAGCTATAACGCCACGCTGACTGTATTCCTGCAAGCCTTTGTCAACAGCTGGAATGAAGTTCTTTGGAACAACGCCACCGACGATAGCATCGATAAATTCGTAGCCATGACCTTTATTGGGTTCGAATTTAACCCATACATCACCGTATTGACCTTTACCACCAGACTGTTTCTTGTGTTTACCCTGAACTCTGGAAGTACCTTTAATGGTTTCGCGGTAAGCAATCTTGGGTTTAGAAATTTCAACTTCAACATTCCAACGAGTTTTTAATCTGCAGATAGCAACGTCGATGTGAGTGTCGCCAAGACCAGAAATCAAGCCCTGACCAAGTT